>FLOH01001150.1_pt1 | contig 43211 bp, 41 predicted proteins | sample 756751 | NCBI WGS metagenome assembly FLOH01 (sample SAMEA4026879, study PRJEB14308) | marine metagenome | biome: coastal water; material: water | depth 74 m
CCAAGCGAAAGAGAACGCCGTGACCGACGGAGAATCGAACGACCACGTCGACAGCTACGAGGATGTTTCGATGTTCACGCTGTCGGGCGAACGTGAACAGGCGTTGCTCGACTCTCAGACCGAATGCACCTTCATGTGGAGTACCAAGGCCGGCGATCCCGTCGGCGTCATCATGAACTTTGTGTTCCGCGACGATGCCTTTTGGCTGACGTGCACTCGTCGGCGCAAACGAGTTCCAGCCATCGAGGCCCGGCCACGTGTGGCGGTAGCCATCTCGAGTCGCGGTACCGACATCGGCATCAGCCAGGCCGTCACGTACAAGGGCAATGCCGAAGTGTTCGACGATCGCGTCACACTCACCGACTTTTACCCAGTTCTCGCCGCCAAAGTTCGGCCGGGAAACCCCAGTGCACAGGAAGCCTTCGTGGCGCATCTCGATAGCCCCGGACGGGTGGTTATTCGGATCGCACCCGACGCACGAATCGGGTTCGACTCAGAAGCAATGTTCGCCAACTCGCCAGCCGGTACGACCGCAACCCGGGTACAGGCCACCGGATGATTCCCGCCCAGGTTGACCAGATCACTGTCGACTGGCTCAACGAGCACCTCGACGACGACATTGGCACCATTGTCGAAGTCGCGATCGAACACATTGGCGAAGGCGTCGGCATCCTCGGCGAAGTCGCTCGCCTGACGCTGACCTACGCCGATCAACACTCCGGACCAGCAACACTCATCGCCAAGTGCCAATCGATTCATCCGGAGAACGTCGTGATCAGTCAGTTGATGGGTTTCTACGAACGGGAGGTCAACTTCTACTCCCAGGTGGCTGCCAAACTGACCGTTCGAACTCCGCACTGCTACATCGCTGAAATGGCCGATGGTGGTACCCCGTTCGTGCTTGTAATCGAAGCAATCGAAGGTGGCTCAATGATTGACCAGGTCGTCGGAGCGACGCTTGAGGAATCGCTGGCGATCGCACGTACCGTCGCAGCGCTCCACTCCGATTACTGGGAGACCGACGCCCTCCATGCAATGACATGGCTTCCGCCAATGAACAACGACCTGTATAAAGGCGCTGGTGCACTTGTTGCAGCCAACTGGGCCGAGTTCGTCAACACCTGGAGCGGCAGCGTGCCCCCGCAGGTGATCGACTGGTGTGGGCAGCTCACACCGCGGTATTCCCAGATGCTCGACTGGTGGACACAGAACTCACCGGCAACCTTTACCCACACCGACTGTCGAGCCGAGAACTACCTGTTCGGCGGCAGCGCCGGCGATGGCGTTGTCACCATGCTCGACTTCCAACTCTCCACTCGTCACGTCGGGACCTGGGACATCGCAAACTTCCTCGGCATGTCGGTCACCGTTGCCAACCGTCGAGCGTGGGAACACGACATCGTGACTCACTACCACGACGAGCTCGTGGCGGCCGGAGTCGTCGACTACGACTTCGCCACGTGCTGGCGCGACTACCGCTACTGCCTGCTCCACCAAGCATGGACGCAAGTGGCAGTCGCCAACATCGACCCGGGCAACGAACGCGGGCGACTCCTACTCAATGAGTTCGTCATGCGCTCATTCCACGCCGCGGCTGACAACAATTCCGGCGAATTCCTCACCAAATTCTGAAGCCACTCGAGACAGCCACTCCTCCCGCCGGCCAGCCAGCCGGCCACAGAAAGAAACAGAAAGAGCGAACATGACCGAGACCATCACCGGCACGAGCCGATCAGCGGGAATCAGTCTCACCGAGCTCCTTGACGGCGACTCCCACCCCGTCTCGGATCTGCTGCGCAACGAGTCTCGCGAGGGGCTCAGCGACGGCAACACTCGAGTCCCTGCTGCGCACTACACGTCTCCTGATTTTCATGCGCTCGAAGTCGAAAAGCTGTGGAGCCGGATCTGGCAGATGGCGTGCCTCGAAGAGGAAATACCCGACGTGGGCGACTACCACGTGTACGAGATTGCCGACCTGTCGTTTCTGATCGTGCGAACAGCTGATGGCATCAAGGCATACCGCAATGCATGCCTCCACCGCGGCCGCCTGTTACGCGAGGCCAGCGGACGCGGCGCCAAGGCCCTGCGGTGCCCATTCCACGGATGGGCCTGGAACCTCGACGGCTCACTGAAGGAGATCCCGTGCGAGTGGGACTTCCCCAGCGTCAAGCAGGAAGACTTCTCGCTGCCCGAGGCGCTGGTCGAGACGTGGCACGGGTTCGTCTTCGTCAATCCCGACCGATCCGCAGGACCGCTGTCTGAGCACCTTGCCGGTCTCGACGAACACTTCGAGAAGTACCCGTTTGAGCAACGCATCAAGGTCGCGCACGTCGAAAAAATCATGCGTGTCAACTGGAAGGCTTGCCAAGAAGCGTTCATGGAGTCGTACCACGTCGTCGCTACTCATCCGACATTGATGGAAACCCTCGGCGACGCGAACACGCGCTACGACACCTACGGCAACTTCTCCCGGGCGATCTCTCCACAGGGCATCGAGAGCCCCCATCTCGCGGGCATGACTCACTACGAGCGCCTGGCCGACGGCCAACAATTTGCCCGGTTCCGGCACCCGATGAATGGGTTCATCTACGAGCGCGTCGAACTCGGTCGAGTCCGGGTGACCGATCTCGACGACAACGAAAGCTTCTTCGACGATGAAGCACGCCATCTCGACGGCAACATCACGCAGGCCGACCCCCATTTGTGCAAGTGGATCGGTGGGCCGACGCCGGACGGCCTCCTCGACACGCCACTGACCGTTTCGGACCCGCCAGCCGGTGTCGATTCGGCCAGTGAGGTTCGAGCCTGGCTCGCGGCCCAGCGGCGCGCTACGGCCACGAAGCAATACGGCGATGCGATCGACCCGGAGCTTTTCAGCGACGCCGAGATGGTGGACTCGATCTACTACTCGGTGTTTCCCAACTGGTCACCCTGGGGTGTGTTCAACGCGCTTTTCTATCGCTTTCGGCCGCACGGCAACAATCCCGACGAATGCATCTTCGAAGTCATGATGTTCGTTCCCTGTAAAGATCAGAACAACCGGCCCAAGCCAGCGCAGGTCACCAAGCTCGGGCCCGACGACGACTGGACCTTGGCGCCCGAACTCGGGATGACCGCGAAGATCTTCCAGCAAGATTCAATCAATCTGCCGCTGGTACAGAAGGGCCTGAAGGCCCAAGAGCGCCAAGAGGTGGTCTTCGGTAACTACAACGAAACCAAAATTCGCCACTTCTGGGAGCACCTGTACCAGTGGCTCGAGATCGGCCCGACCAACGTCAGCATCACACCACGCTGATCGCGCAATGCATCGAGGCGCGACCATCGGGATGATTCCGCCTACGAGTGGCGTGCGCGACGCAATGAGCAATCGGACGCGTCTTACTGCATGGCGCTGTCAGGCACCCAGCTGCCGTGCGCTCCGTATGGCACGCGTCGCGGCAGGTGGATTGTGGCCACGGGCGGTGCCGAGAAGTTCTGAGCGTCGATGATCACAAGCCGCGACTGATCAGATGCCGTGTCGTGCGACAGGCTGATAATCCAGCCTTCGTCTTCGCCAGCATCGGGCGACGCTGAAGCAAAGACCGGCTCGGCCCCGCGCACGCCTGCACCGAGCTGATGCTCGGTGCAGGCACCGGTCCGAAGGTCGTACTTCCACAGTGCCGACCCGTAGACCGGTTCTTCGGAGTTGCCTTCGCCAGCCATCGCCATGAGGTACCCGAAATTGGCATCGAGGCCAATCATGCGATCGTCGACGCGTCCGAAGTCGCCAGGGCGATCATCGATCTGTTCCTCGGTCACCACGCCAGCATCGAGGTCAATCGTCCACCTCCACAGTCGCCCGACTTCGGCGTAGTCGTCGTTGCTCGCCCCGAAGGCTTCGGGTTGGCGCGAGACGTGCAGCACGATTTTGTTCCCCTGTTCGTGCGCGTTGACGGCATGGAAGACGTAGCACGGGTCGATGTCAAACCAGCGCACGTCGGCGTTCGTGCCGTTGCGGGGCATCACGCCAAGACGGGCACCGGCATCTTTGTTGAACATGAACGGTAGGCCGGTTTCAAGGGCTGCAAGGTCGAAGCACACCGGGAGGTCCATGAAGATGACGTAGTTCCGGGTGACGTTGAAGTCGTGCATCATCACCATGGTCGGAAGCTCGATGCCCTCAAGCTGCTGCAGTTGGCCATCGGCGCTGACGCGGATGTAGTTCAGGAATGGCGGTTCGGGGTTGAGATAGCTGAAGGCGATCAGCTCGCCCGTCACGGGGCAGATCTTGGGGTGTGCCGTCATCGAGCACGTCAATGCTCCGTCGTAGTTCTGATAGCCGAGTGTGTTGAGTTCGGCGTCAACCTTCCATGGCCAGTGCCCTTCCTCGAGACACAGCAGTTCCTTGTTGTGCGCCATGACGTGCGTGTTGCCGGTACCGCGGCTCAAGTCACCCATGCCAGCCATCGGGTCGTCGGTTGGGTCAGAGATGTTCGGTGTTTGGATGAAGCGGTTGCGATACCACTCGGCCTTACCGTTGGCGAGCCGCACTCCGTGCAACATGCCGTCGCCGAAGAACCAGTGCTCAGACTTGCCCGACGCGGGGTTCGGGCCGGTGCGCACGTAGGTGCCTTGGAGTTCGGTGGGGATGGTGCCCTCGACACGAAGTTCGGTGTCGGTGACTTCATCGAGTACCGGGGCCCAGTTGTTCCGGAGGTGCCAGGGGAGTACCCCTATGGGCGCATCGGTGGCAGAGACATCAAAGGTCGTCATGGCGCGACGGTAACACGATTCAGGCACTCCAATTTACTCAGAGTACATAGTTCTTTTGTTCAATCTGCGACGCCCGTCGCCGCTGCTATGGTGCATCGATGCCCGCGGGATCTATTGCCGCCGAGGCGCCCCTCGAGCGACGCCGGCCAGGACGCCCCAAGGGCAGGAGTGTCGTTGCCGACCGCGCCCAACTCCTGGCCGCAGCGATGCGTTCGATTACCACCAACGGCCCACTGGTCACGATGGAAGACATCGCTGCCGAGGCCGACGTGAGTAAGCCAATTCTGTACCGCACCGTCGGCGACAAAGCAGCACTGGTCACTGCACTCTCTGAATTCTTGGTCGACCGTATTGACGTCGCCGTGCGGGGTGCCACGATCTCCGCGACCGACGGACGATCGGGATTCGAGATGGCCGTGCGGGGGTACCTTGGCGCCGTTGATGCCGACCGGAACATTTACCTCTTCGTGAACGCGAGCGATCAGAGCACCGAGCAACTCCGACGGCTCGTCGATCGATCGGCGCAGCAACTCCTTGAGCTTTTCACCGCTGCACGAGCCCAAGCCGGGCTCGATTACGCCGCCGCTCGCACGTGGGCCTACGCCGTCATCGGAGCATTCCAGACAGTGACGACCATGTGGCTCGGTGACGAATACTGCGATCTCGACACGGTGGCGAAGAACCTCACACACCTGCTGTGGCCAGGCGTCGCCGCGGCTGGCGACCCCGACTGACCAACCGATGACCCGGTGATCAGCGCTGAATGTCGGTCCACGGCCCCGTGTCGGCGCGCGGTTCGCGCGCCAATCCCAAGACTCGTTCGCCGATAATGTTGCGCTGCACCTCGTCGCTGCCACCAGCGATCCGGTAGCCCGGTGCACCGAGCAGATGTTCATTCCACTCGTACGTGCCCCACTCCCCCGTATCGGCAGTGAGCTTGGCACCAAGCAACCCCGAGACAACCTCAGCCATCAATGTCATCCCTTCGGTCCACAGCAACTTGCCAAGCGACCCCTCGGGGCCGGGCGTGCCCGATCGAGCGAGGTCGGCAGCGCGACGGTTGGTGTACGACTCGACACGACCGTGGATGAACACCCGCATGAGCTTGTCCCGGGTCACCGGATCGTTCGTGAGGCCCATCCGCTCGGCTGTGCCGAGGAGTTGCTTCCACGAACCACCCGATGCTGAACCTTCGGAGCCCGACTCGGAATGGTCGCGCTCGAAGCTCAGCGTCGTGGTCGCGACCTTCCAACCATCGCCGACGCCGCCGATGCGGAGATCATCAGCAACGCGAACGTCAGTGAAGAAGACCTCGCAGAACGACGACCCGCCGCTCATCTGCTTAATCGGCCGCACCTCGACGCCAGGAGCATCGAGCGGCAACATGAAGGCAGTCAGGCCCTTGTGCTTGATCACGTCAGGGTCGGTCCGAGCAATCAGCTCACCCCACTGGCTGAACTGAGCACCCGAGCTCCACACCTTCTGCCCGTTGATCACCCATTCGTCGCCGTCTCGTTCAGCGCGCGTCGACAGACCCGCAAGGTCAGAACCGGCGCCCGGCTCGCTGAAGAGCTGACACGCCAGAATCTCTGCGCTGCGCAACGGCTGGATAAAGCGAGCCTTCAACGCATCGGACCCCAGCGCCTGAATCGTCGAGGTAATGAGCCCGACCGTCACGCTGACGAGTTCATGCGTTCCTGGCGTCTCGAACTGTCGCTCGATGCGCCCGAGCGCTCGGGCGTGCGCACGGCTGAGCCCGAGGCCACCGTGTTCGACGGCCCAGTCGACGGCGTGGTAGCCCTGCGTGGCCTTGCGCTGGATCCAGTCGGCGATGCCGAGGATGTGCTCGCGCTCCTCGTCGAACGACATGTCGGCGAACACCGACACGTCGAATGCGCCGTGTCCTGACCCCTGGCCTGGTCCGACTGACTTCTTCGGTTCGGCGTTCGCCTGGAACCACTCGGTCGCGGCTGCGGCGAAATCGTCGACTGAAATAGCTGGGTCGACGCCTACTCGTTGCTGGGTCTCGGTCATGTCGCGCCTTTCAGGGCTGGGGTCAGAGCTCGGGTCAGAGCTTCGGGATGGCTGCAAGTTCGTGGATGTCGCCGGCAAGCCAGGCATCGCGCAGCTTGCGTTTATTGATCTTGCCCATCGTGCTGCGGAGGAGGTCGTCGACCACGTGGTACTCACGCGGGCATTTGAAACGACTCAGGCGTTCGCTCAGCCACTGCGACAGGTCGTCAGCAGTGGGCGGCCTGGCTGGATCGGCGGGTATCACGAGACCAACGAGCTGCTCGCCCATGTCGGTGTGAGGTACCCCAAAACAACCCACATCAGCAACATCGGGGTGCTCGATCAAGAGTTGCTCGGCTTCAGCTGGGTAAATGTTGACGCCGCCGGAGACGACCATATCGCTGAAGCGGTCGGTGATGTAGACATAACCATCGGGGTCGATATAGCCGATTTCACCGAGCGTGAAGAGGCCGGGCTGCGGATTCGACGCTGCCGTCTTGTCGGGATCGTTGGGGTACACGATGCCGCGACCCGTTGCATCGCGAAAGTACAGCGGACCTTCGGTATTGGCAGGCAATTCCTCAAAGTCGTCGTCAAGGATCATCGCCGTGAACGGATCGACCGATCGACCGACGGAGCCCTGATGGTCGAGCCACTCCAGACTCGCAATAGAACACACGGTGCCGACCTCGGTCGCCCCATACGCATCGTTGAACACCGGCCCAAACCACTTGATCATTTCGGCCTTCACGTCAACGGGACACTTTGCCCCGGTGTGCGCCAAGAGCTTCATCGAGCTCACGTCGTACTTGGCCTTGACGTCATCGGGCAGAGCAAGCAGACGCACGAAGTGAGTCGGCACCATCACGCTCGTTTCGGTCTGATACTTGTCGATGGCGGCGAGGGTTGCTTCAGCGTCAAACTTCGAGAGGATCACCGACGGCACCCCGGCGCACAACAGTCGCATTCCCGAGAGCGGACCGGTGTGGTACATCGGGCCGACGACGAGGTGGGTACCAAATCCTGAGAACCCTCCCTGCGCCAGCGCATCGAGGTGTTCGACCATGTTGTTGCCGCCGGCGAACATCGTGGGGGGAAGCTCGGTGCCTTTGGGTAGCCCAGTGGTTCCCGACGTGTACAAGAGGTTCGGGCGCGGCACGACGTCGTCCGGCGGATGAGTCGTGCGGCCGCTTGCCAGCCAGGCGTCCCACTCGATGACGCCCTCGATGTCGCCGCAGCCCCATCCAATCACGACGTCGACACCGGCTTCATGTGCTGCAGCGACGCCCCGCTCGGCGGTTTCTGGCCCGACGAATAACACCCGGCTCTGCGAATCACTCAAGATGTAGGCAGCTTCCGACGCCGTGAGGTGGAAGTTGACCGGCACCGACGAGGCCCCGGCGAGCAAGCCCCCGAGATGGGCAAGTGCGGTCTCGGCTGAGTTCTCCGCAAAGACCGCAATCCGGTGTGCTGCTCCGAGGTCACCAGATCGAGCGGCGTCGAGCAGTTTGTTCGCACAGCGGTTGAGCGCGTCGTTGACCTCGCTCCAGGTGAGTTCACGACCGTCGTCGACCAGGGCAAACCCAGTCGGATCAGCGGCGGCACGTTCTTGGGCAAATCGAGGCATCAGGGGCCGATCGGTCGTTGACGAGCAGGGCGATCGAAGCTGTTCTGGCGGAACACTGAAACGTCAAGTCCCATTGAATCCCCAATAAGTTGCACGTGGTCGCCGTGGTAGACGCACACGCGATGCGAGATGCGCCACTCGCCGTCGCGGCGCTCGTAGTTGTCGAGGTATCGACCGTGGAAGGTCGACAGTTGACCCTTGGCCGCGTCGAAGAGCGTGGCCTGTACATACATCTCACCGCGAGCGGTCGTGTCGTTATCGAACTCGACGCGGTGGTTGGTAATGGCGTGCGCAGTCCAGGCCCACCGGCCGTGCGAACCAACCACGCGGTCGCAAAACTCCCAGGCATTTCCGACGAACACACCGTGGTCGTCTGTGGCGTTGGGCCAGTACGCAGACTTCATCACCTCAACGTCGAGTCGGTCGACTCCGTACGAATAGCGACGCGCCGCCTCGCGGCACGCCTCGATTGCTAAAAGTTGGTCGATCGTCGGCGTTGGGTTCGAGAGGTTGGTCATGCGGTTGCTCCTCCATCGACGATGAGCGTGTGCCCGGTCACGAACTCGGCGAGCTCGGAAACGAGAAACAGGGCGACTCGGGCAACGTGGTCAGGTTGGCCGGCGATTCCGAGCGGGTTGGCGGCGATGCGCTGCGTGATGTCGACCCCGCCAGCCTGCAGCGGGGCCAGTTGATCTTGTACACCCGGCGTATCGATGATGCCCGGCGCAATGGCGTTAACCCGGATGCCCCTGGGGCCGAGTTCGTTGGCGAAGGAGCGGGTCAACGAAATGACGGCGGCCTTCGAAGCGCTGTAGGCCGAGATGTTGGCACCGCCGCCGAGCCCAGCGATCGACGCGAGGTTGACGATCGATCCGCCATGCTGCATTCGTCGGGCAGCCTCGCGGGCGACACTGAACTGGGCGCGTACGTTGACGTCGAGCATGCGGTGGATGAACGCATCGGTGACATCGATCATCGGCCCAGTTGTGGGAAAGATGCCGGCATTGTTGACAACAATGTCGAGCCCGCCAGCACTGGTGACCACGTCGAGGGCTGCATCAAGCTGATCCGGTTCGGTGATGTCGCAGGCCGCGAAGCCTGCACCGATCGCGGCAGCGGCCGCTTGCGCCGCCGGATCAAGGTCGCCAATGATGACCACAGCGCCCGCCTCGACAAGCCGGCGCGCAATCGCCATCCCGATGCCCTGTCCACCGCCGGTGACGAACGCCCGCTTGCCAGTGAGATCGATGAGTTCGGTGATGCCGACGGCTTCGGCGACGACACGTTCAGCCATCCGTTCCAGCCATCCGTTTCACCACTGCGTTGAACATTGGGACGACATTACCGAACGATTGTTAAGGATCTCCAACCAGGCTCACCAACACGACAAAAAAGCGGTCAGGCCCCACAACGTGCCGAACAAGAACGGCACGAACGACACCAATCCTCAGCTGGTCTACGTTGGGATGGCCCCTGAAAATTCCCCACCCTGAACAATCCGAACTGACGGAGTACGACATGGCCAATGACATCGATCTCGACGGCGTGAAGGCATTTGCATCGGAGCTGCCAACGCAAATGTTGCCCTGCACTGGCAGGTGACTGCAGTGGGTGACGGAGTCGCAGTCTGGGGTACTGCCACCCTGCACGATGACGTTGCGACGAAGCGACGACTCTGGGACGGCGTCTTCGACTACGACCTCAGCGCATTTGCTCCGGGCGGGCCAGATAACTCCCCCGACACATCGTTTCTGGCAATCACACCGCAACGCGCCCTCGTGCTGAAGCAATATGGGATGGGCGGGTCCATGCGCTGGTCTGCTGAGACGTGACAGCGCGTCAAGTCCCGGCGATGACACCTGTCCAATATTGCTTGCTCAACTGCGTACGACAGCAACATTCCCATCAGTCCACATAACCGTCAGCGTGCGGTGCGCGATCCGCCAGCCCTGAGCAGTCCGCGTCAGATGATCCTCGTAGCGACCGGCGACGACGTAGTTGGGGCCGCCTTCTGCAGCGTTGCGAATATGTTGCGCCTGGAGGTAGCAGCGATGCGTTGCAGCGTCGCCGTCAACGAGTACTTCGTGATTGCCGACCAGATGTTGGCTGTCGTCAAGGTGCTCGAGCGCTTCGCGGATGCGAGTGGCGATTGCGTCGACACCGGTGAGTGTCGGGGGCTGGCCAAGCTGTGCCGTGGCGTCGTCGAGAAATACCGTTCTCAAAGCAGGCCAATCTTTCGTGTCGAGTGCCTTGCAGTACCGAAGCGCGACGGCGACGACGTCGCGTTCGTCGAGGAGTTCCTGCAACGCTGTCTCGACGTCAATGGCTGCGCTCACACCAACGTCCATCCGCCATCGACGGCGATGTTCTGACCAGTGATGTAGCTCGATGCGCTCGACACCAGGAAGAGCACCGCATGAGCAATGTCGTTCGGCGTCCCCTTCCTCCCGAGCGGCACGTTCGAGGATCGGCCTGTGGTCAGTGGGCCCATCAGGCCCGACAACGATGGGTTTTTCGGCCAAAAGTGTTCGATCTCACCAGCATGCATGCGGTCGAGTGTGGGCACTGGCACGACACCAGGGCTGACCGCGTTGACTCTGATCCCGTGGGGCGCAAGGTCGACCGCCAAGCTCTTCGAGAAGTGGATCGCCCCTGCCTTGGCAGTGTCGTAGCCGGTACCGAGACACGGCAGCATTCCGTCGACCGATGCAATGTTGACGATCGCCCCACCATCACCCTGTTCGACCATCCGAGCCGCTGCGGGTTTCGAGCAGTTGAACAAGCTCGCGAGGTTGATGTCGATCGACCGCTGCCATGACTCGACGCTTTGATCGAGAATGCTGCCCGCCTCGTGATACGAACCAGCATTGTTCACCAACACGTCGAGGCGATCGCCGACATGGGCGAGTGCTGCAGCGCACGCCTTGGCGTCGGTGACATCGAGGTCCAACGCAGTACCACCAATGTCGCGGGCGACTCGTTGCGCGCCATCACCGTCGATGTCGGCAACGATCAGGTCCGCACCAGCAGCAGCAAGGAGACGCGCAATGCCCTCGCCGATCCCCGTTGCCGCGCCGGTAACCACAGTGGTCTTGCCAGTAAGATCGAAAAGGCCAGCAATCGCTACGTCCATCTCGAAGAAGCTACGACCTTTACTGGTGCCGGCGAACAGTCGGAGGGTTCCGGGCACGCAACGAGCAGCCGTGCGATGTCGGCCTGACGCATCCTTGGAGCGTCGCCAGTCCACTGCTCAGACAACCGGTGCCTGGCCCGCCGTTCGCTACCGTGAGTTCCATGATTGGAGAACCGGTTCAGATCGCATACGGCGTCGACGACGTGCGGGCCGCTGCGGCCCGGTGGGTGACGCGCGGTGTCGGCCCATTTTTCGTCTTGGACCACATTGAGTTGCGCAATGTACGGCTCGGCGGAGCACCAGCTACGTTTGATCATTCGTCTGCGTACGGACAGTGGGGATCACTGATGGTTGAGCTGATCTGCCAACACGATCGCCAGGCCGAACCCTTCGTGCACCCGCATGGCATCCATCACGTTGCACATATGGTGGACAACTTCGCCGCGGAGCACGCCGAACTTATCGCCAGCGGCCGTTCGGAAGCGTTGTACGCCGAGACTGCAACGGGCATGCCATTCGCGATGCACGACGCCCGACTCGAACTCGGTCACCACATCGAGATCTATGAAGGCAACGAACGCGTCCGCGGGTTCTACGAGATGGTCCGCACAGCCTCCAAGAAATGGGACGGCGCAGATCCGATTCGCACCCTCTCGCCTTTGAAACCCTGAGCCCTGTTGATCTTGTAGCCCTCGGGCCCTCTTGTCGAAAAACCCTCTGCTCAGCTCGTCCGTCCAGCTTCGTGAAACTGTCGACTGCTGCCAATGTTGAACCGGTTCGGCACCATTCCGGCCGTCGTTTGACCAGCATCGACGACCAATGTATGACCCGAGACGTATCGAGCGTCGTCGCTTGCAAGGTAGAGCGCTGCTGCGGCAATGTCATCGGGTACTCCGGCGTAGCCGAGGGGCGAACCGGCGGCGATCTTGTGACTGGTCTCATCGATGGCACCAGGGTCGCCGCTCGTGACCGTCGCCGTCATCGCCGTCACGGTGTTGCCAGGTGAGATCGCATTCACCCGGATGCCATTGGGAGCGAGTTCGTTGGCAACCGACTTCGTCAAACCGATCACACCATGTTTGGCGGCTGTGTACGCGTGCGGTCCGAGCCCGCCGAGGATGCCTGCGGTGCTCGAGGTGTTGATAATGACACCAGAGTTCTGCGTGAGCATCACTCGCGCTGCGTGCTTGACACCAAGGAACACACCACGCAGCAAAATTGCCATCGTGTTGTCCCACGCCTGGATCGACGTTTCAGAGATCCGGCCAACCGAGCCAACGATGCCCGCGTTGTTAAACATCACATCTAAACTGCCAAACTCCGAGACGGCGAGGTTGACGGCGGCTGCAACCTCGTCTTCGATCATCACATTGCACTGCGCAAACCGGGCAGCATCACCGAGTTCGTCGGCCAGTGCCATACCGGCTTCGGTTTGCATGTCGGCGAGGATCACTTTCGCACCTTCTTTCACGAACATCCGGGCGGTGCCCGCTCCGATGCCGCTGGCAGCTCCGGTAATAACGGCGACCTTGCCGTCGAGCCGACCACTCATGAGCCGAACCCGTGATCAATCAGTGCACTCTGTGCGCGTTCGATGACCGCAGTCCACAGCGCAACTGCACGCTCGCTGGTGAAGTCGAGGCTGCCGACGGCGAGCACCGGAATCATCCATCCGCAGCCCACACCCACCCGGTAGTCGGCCGTCAAGACATCAAAGCCATAGTCGGAGACACCGGCTTCGACGAGTGCATCGTGGTACGCACGAAGGAGTTCGGGCTCGTGTGCTCGCCGGTCGTCGACGGTGAGGTTCTGCGACAGCAGGTAGGCCACGTCTGCAACACCGCCACCCTGGCTGATTGCTTGCCAGTCGATGACCACCACGGCACCTGCATCGTCGAAGAACAGATTGTCGGCCCGGTAGTCGAAGTGCACAAGCGTGTGCGGCATTGCTGCCAGTTCGTCAAGAATCTGGGGCCGCATGGCCGCATAGCCCGCAACGAAGTCGGCCAGCTCCGGCTTGATCGCTGTGCCGAACGCCTCCATGAAGCCGGGCAAGGATGCCTCGTAGATCGGCGAACCCGCTTGATTCAGTGGGCCGTTGATCACCGGGATGAAGTCGGCGTTCTCCATGCCAGCGCCGTTCCAGAACTGCGCATGATGGGCTGCCAAGCCGATCAAGGCTGCGCGGGCCTGGTCGACTGTTGTGCCACTGACTTGGTCGCCGAGTTGCAGGTCGGAGAGGTCTTCCATCAGCAGCATGTAGGCCTCGTCGGCTGCAGCGTCCGCGACCTCGCATGTGACATGGAAAATGGCGGGTGTCCGAACCGGGCTCATGTGCGCCAGTTCGCTGTAGAAGCGATGCTCGCGTTCGTAGATCCGGGTCGGCTGCATCATTGCTCGGATCTCGGGCGACTGGGTCGGGAACTTGGCAATCATCGTGGTCGGTGCATTGCCGGCATCACCGTCGTACACGACGCCAACTGTCGCGACTTCGCCCATGAACCCAACCCCGGCGCCCGCCGGATCGAGGAGCACTTTCGCAACGGTAACGCCTGCAGGGATCGTCGCCGACCCTTGAAGGGCCTCGGTCATCCATTCGGCAGTGATTTCGCTGGTCGTCGTCGGCAGTGTCGCCATGTGGTGTCAGTCCTCATTCTGTCGTGCTGGTTCGGGTGGAATCGTTCGAGCTGGGCTCGGCCTTCTGGCGCGTTAGCGCGTCTGCATGTGGCTGCCATCGGCACTGGGGCCGTTGTCGCGAGTTGGGTCGGCCAGCACGACCGCTGCGATGCCGTCGGCCTCAGTGACGGAATGGCATGGCACACCTTCCCAGGCGGGAGGCCCGGAGTGCTCGCCAGTACGTACGTCAAATGAAGCCCCGTGGAGCGGGCAGGTCACGCCGTAGCCAAGTAATCGACCTTCGCTCAAGGGCGTGTCGGCGTGCGAGCAGTTGTCGGTCAGTGCGAACAATTCGCTGCCGACGCGACACACAACGATGCCGTCGCGACCGATGTGCTCGAAGCAGCGCATCTCGCCGTCGGCCAAATCGGTGAGGTCGCCGAGCTCGATCGGCCCATCCGCCTCAGACATCAAGCGGGCCCAATGCCAGGTAGCGCTCAAGGTTGTCGTGAAAGAACTTGATGCGCCGCTCTTGCCTGGGCGTGTACTCGCCGCGATAGCCGCGTGAGCGAAGCCCTTGCTGCTGCGTGTTCCAGATAGCAACGTCCTGGTCGATGCCGGGGCCGCACGAGACCTCGCCAGCCCGACCCGTCTGGTGCTCAACCTGATGATCGATCGACACCCAGTCTTTCATCGAGTTCGAGAAGTACTCCTTCGAACCCTCGGGGAACAAGGTGAGATACCACATGTCGAAGAAGCACTTCTGCGGATCGGTTGGATGCGGCGTGGCCCTGAGCCAGATGCAGCCGTCGGGCTTCATGCTGAACGAGATGTTCGGAAAGATGGTGTAGTGATAATTATCGGTGAGCTGCTCGTCGGAATACCGCGAGAAGTCGTATCCCTTTTCCGCTCCAAGCTGGCGCTTCGCCTGCTGGAGCGCGGGCCGCAGTTCAGGGAGGTTGTCGCGGTACTGCTCGCCGTCGACACCCCAGAACGACAGGTCAGCAGCAAGGCTCTTCAGAGTTCGCTCGGGCTTGCCATTGTACTGTGGGCCGGGACCGCCACCGGGCATCAACATGCGTGCGTGGCCCGACGGATAGAGGTCAAATTGGCATCCGCTGTGATGCTCGTTCATCGACGCAAGCGTCTGGGGATGAACGTAGGGCAGGTGATAGCTCTCGTTGAAGTTGTCTTGGACGCACTTCCAGTTGAACTCGCCAACGACGGTAACCCAGTGCGTGCGCCGCATGTTCTCCATCTGGTATGCGTCGAGGTGGTCAGCCACGGGGGCGAGCCAATCGCGCAGCGGCTTCGCCTCAGGGTCCATGTTGAACCAAATGAATCCGGCCCACGTATCTGACGGCATTTCGACAAGGTTGCGCTTGCCGCACGGACTGCCCTGCGTGAAGTCGTCTTCGTCTGGTACCCAGTTCAAGTTTCCGTCGTCGCCGAACCGCCACCCGTGGTAGGCGCACTCGAATTCACCCGTGATCAGCGAGCCTGACTCGGCGGTGACCAACCGATTGCCGCGGTGTTGGCACACGTTGTAAAAGACCCGCACCCGCTGGTCGCTCCCACGGACCGCAATAACCGAGTCCCGACCGATTTCATACGTGATGTAGTCGCCCGCAACGGGAATCTGATCGACACGACCAGCGACCTGCCAGACCCTCGGCCACATCGCCTCGGCCTCGTGCTGTGCGAACTCAGCCGACCAATACCGCTCGCCTGTGATCGCTGTGCCACTGAGATCAGGCTCGGGCGCTTTGGCTCGCGTGATGCCGCGCACATCAACCGGAACATCGATGGAGGGCTCTGCAATGTCAGTCATAATCTGCGTCCTCGTGGCTTCGCTGAGAGAGTGCAACCGGCTGCCGACTAACCTAACAAACGTTCAGCAAGTCGGGCGAGCGCAAGGAAGCTAATGGACATGATTCGGCAATTCACATGATTCGGGGCATCCACCACGTGGCCATCTCGACGCCCAACCTCGATCGACTCGCAGCGTTTTACACCGATGTCATCGGGTTCACGCCGGTCATGGAAACCGCGTGGGCCGACCGGCCGCTCGTCGACCGAATGATCGGCGGGTACGACCGATCCGCTGCCCGTCAGGTAATGCTGCAGGCGGGCAATGCCCACCTCGAACTGTTCGAGTACTCGTCTCCAACGCCGACGCCAGCCAACCCCGACCGTACGCCCGCCGACCACGGGTACACCCATTTCTGCCTCGACGTTGTCGACATCGACGCCGAGTACGAACGGCTCTCAGCACACGGCGTCACGTTCAACAGCGCACCACCAACCGTCCAAGAAATGGGCGGTGTCGCCCGACTCCGAGCGATCTACGGCCGCGACCCCGACGGCAACATCATCGAATTGCAGGAGGTACTCGACACGTCAATTCCCTTCGCTCTCGAACAGACCGCGATGATCAACACCCTCACACCCAAAGGCGGCACGCCATGACCGACCAGATCACTCAAGTCAACCTGCAACCCGGCAATGGCCGCTGCCCCGGGCCGAGCACCCACGACATCATCAGCGCCGACTCGGTGCCGCCTCCAACGCAGCTGCTCACTCAGTCGTACGAGTTCGAAGGCGACGAGGACGTGCCGTATGAGGAATTCACTTCACCCGAGTATGCGTTGGCCGAACACGATCACATGTGGTCGCGCACCTGGCAGTGGGCCTGCCGTGAACAACACATCCCTGAGCCTGGCGACTACTACGTGTACGACATCGGTGATCGGTCCGCGCTCGTTGTCCGTGGCCCCGACGGCACGATTAAAGCTTTTCACAACTCATGCCTACACCGCGGCACACAACTCAAGCCGCCGGCCACCAGCGGCTTCTCCAACAAACTCCGCTGCCCGTTCCACGGCTGGACATGGTCACTCGACGGCGACCTGATCGATCTGCCATGTGAGTGGGACTTTCCCCACGTCTCTGCCGACGAGTACCAGCTCCCACAGCTCCGCACCGGGATCTGGGGTGGGTTCGTGTTCGTCAACTTCGACGATTGTGCGCCTGCGCTCCTGGCACCGCCGCTGGAGGAGTACCTCGGCGTGCTGCCCGAGCACTTCCAGAACTGGAACCTCGGCGACCGTTACGTCGAGGTGCACATCCGCAAGAAACTGCCTGCCAATTGGAAGGCTTCAGCCGAAGCCTTCCTCGAGGCATATCACATCCTCGAAACACACAATCAGGCGATCTATACCGCCGGAGACGCGAACGCCCAATACGACGTGTTTGGCGACAACGTCACGCGCTTCATCCATACCATTGCCACAACAAGCCCCCACGTACCAGAAGCCGAGCGGCCCGACGAACAGGCCATGCTGAACATGCTGATGGCACGCAAAAACCCCGGCCACGACGTACCAACGATTCCGCAGGGCGAACGAGCCCGCGACGTCTACGCCCGCCACATCCAGGGCACGTTGGGCGAGGCATACGACAACGACTTCTCGCATTTGTCGGTGAGCGAAACGATTGACTCGATCGAGTATTTCCTGTTCCCCAATGCGTTCTTTTTCCCGGGCCTTCAGATCCCACTCTGCTACCGCTTCCGCCCTGACGGCCCCGACCCTGACCAGTGCATCTACGAGGTGCTCTACCTCCGGCCGAATCCGCGCTCGGGTCAGCCTCCGCGGCCCGCCGTGCCAGTCGACCTTGGTGTCGACGACAGCTACACCACTGTGCCGGGGCTGCCGATCTCGCTCGCCCAGGTACTCGACCAGGACACATCGAACCTTGCGGCCCAAACCCGGGGATTCAAATCCAGCAAGAAGCGGGGACAAACGCTGGGCAACTATCAAGAAGTCCGGGCCCGCCACTTTCAGTCCCTGGTCCGCCAGTACATCAACGAAGGAGCCAACACGTGAGCAGAGACGCCATCAACGATCTGGTACACCAGTACGCCGACGCCGTCGTGCATCGCAATCCTGATCAGTGGGCCGCAACATGGGCAGCCGATGCCGTGTGGGAACTCGGCAAGGGGCGCCGGGTCGAGGGGCAAGACGCAATCCTCGAACTCTGGAATTCAGCGATGGACGGATTCAAGGCTGTGGTGCAGAACGTGGTGAACGGCACAGCCACCACTGACGACTCGGCGGGCACGGGTACGGGCCGATGGTACGTCCACGAGCACTGGCATCGCGCCAACGATGAACGCGGCATTCTTCTGGCCTACTACGACGACACTTACATCCGCGTCGACGGCCAGTGGCTGTTCGCCAGCCGCGAACTCACGATCCAATACGGTGGGCCACCGGATCTTTCGGGCATGTTCCAGAATGCGTGGGCCTGACGTTGGCTGCGCTCACCACGGCATTCGCCACCGCCCGACCCGATGACCTCGCATTGGCCGACGACACCGGCACGCTCACGTGGTCAGAACTCGACTCCCGCGTCAACCAACTCATCCATGCGTTCCGCCAAGCCGGAATCGACGCGGGCGACACGATCGCCATCGTCAGCGGAAATTGCAACGAATGGTTCGAAACGTCGTTCGCATGCTCGAACAACGGCATCACCCATATTCCGATCAACTGGCATTTGGTCGGTCCCGAGATCGCATACATCCTGAACGACTCGAACGCCAAAGTGGTTGTCGTCGGCCATCAGTTTGTCGACGAGGTGACGCGGGCGCTCGACGACGACAGCGTCAGCGGGATCGAGTTGGTGCTGGTGATCGGCGCACCGACGGCTGGCCGCTTCCAGAACTTCGACGACTTCCTTGCAACTGGCTCCGCTGATGAGCCCGACAACCAGAGCTTCGGCGGACCGATGTTCTATACCTCGGGCACGACCGGCAATCCGAAAGGCGTCCGGAGCACGTTGTCGAGCATGCCGCCATCGACCGATCCGTCGGTGTGGCAGCTGATCGGTGCCGGATTCTCTGACCTCGTGATCGGTGACGGACGGACCGTGTTGTGTGGCCCGGTGTATCACTCGGCCCAGTGGGCGTATTCGTTCTTGCCGATGATCATCGGCTCGGCCACGGTGATGCAGCACAAGTACGACAGCGCTGGCGTGCTCGATCTCATCGACCGGCACCAGGCAACGAACATTCACCTTGTCCCAACGCAAATGAAGCGGCTCATCGACCTTCCTGCCGAAACCAAGGCGTCCTTCGACGGTTCGTCGCTGCAGTTGGTCCTACATGGCGCTGCCCCGTGCCCGCCCGTTATCAAGCAAGGGATGATCGACTGGTGGGGCCCGAAGATCACCGAGTACTACGGCTCAACCGAGGGGTCAGTGATCACCATGATCGATTCCGAGCAGTGGATGGCCAAGGGCGGCAGCGTCGGCCCACCGATGGCGAATATGGAGATCATCGTGGTCGCCGACGACGGCGCGCGGCTCGGGCCAAACGAGCCGGGCACGCTGTACTTCCGGAATGCGATGGGGATGGACTTCGAGTACCACAATGCGCCCGGAAAGACCGACGACGCGCACCTCGAACCCGGCGTCTTTACCACCGGCGACATCGGCTACGTCGACGACGACGGGTATCTCTGGCTCAGCGACCGCAAGATCGACATGATTATCTCCGGCGGCGTCAACATCTATCCCGCCGAAATCGAAGGCGTACTCGGCGGGCACTCGCTCGTGGCCGACGTCGCCGTCATCGGGATTCCGAACGACGACTTCGGCGAAGAGGTCAAAGCCGTGATCGTTCCGCAGGTCGGCGTTGTCCCCGATGAGGATCTCGTCAACACATTGCGCGCGTTCTGCCGCGAGCAGCTCGCTGGCTTCAAGGTGCCCCGTTCGTTCGACTTCACCGACGAACTCCCCCGCACGGGTACTGGCAAGGTGCAAAAGGCCAAGGTCCGCGCCCCCTACTGGGAGGGCCACGACCGAGCGATCTGATCAGCGTGTCAGCGTCAGGCCGCGGCCGCCTACGAGCTGCTGGATGAGCTGTCGGCAGCCCAGGCAATCGCATTCGAGAGAATGCGGCGATAGTTCGGGTCGGCGTAGGTCTGCGGGCCGTCACCGAACTGGATATAGGCGATGGGCGACGCACCCACCTGCTTGATCCACGCCACCAAGTTACTCCCAGCCGGATGCGACCAATTCGTGCGATCGTTGCGTGTGCCGCGAATCGCGCGGTCGGCGGAGTAAAAGTTCGCGTCGACGAAGTCGTAGGTACTGGACATCAACGGCTCGATGCCCTCATCAAGAACGGGGAAGAGGTACACCTCGTCGGTGATGTCGAACGACGTGTCGAGGCCCGCGCAGATCGGATGGGTTGGGTCGAGCACCTCGACGGTGTGGGTGACGTTGTGCCGGTATCCCGAGTCGGGATAGTCGGTGCCGTCGAGCGTCGCCGGCTGGTAATGGAAGCGACCTCCAACGATGTGGGCGTAGCGCTCCCAGGTCGGCCAACCGGCGATCGCATGGTGGAGGAAAACCATGCCCTTCCCTGCGGCGAGTAATGCTTCGAACGCCTCGGGGTAGCCGTCGGGGGGGTCAGAAAACTCGGCGGGCGGATCGTTCCGACTGAAGGTGATGCCCGGCATGTCGTACATGACGAACACGTCGTACTCACTTGCACGGCCGGGTTCGACGAGTGCCAAGGCCTCCGGATGCTCGACATGGGTCCACTCGACATCGTCGAACGAATCGAACACTGCGAAGAAAGCATCGGTGTCGAACGGATGCCCCTTCGTCACGAGCGCGACGCGAATATTCATGTCCCTGCCGACGCCGCTTCGCGACCTGCAATGAAACCGAAGGTCATGGCGGGTCCGAGCGTGCCGCCCGCTCCCCCATACACCATGCCAGTCGGCGCCGCCATCACGTTGCCCGCAGCGAACAGACCGTCGATCACTCCCCCGCCGAGCGAGAGAACCCGGCAACGCGTGTCGGTCTTCGGGCCTCCGCTCGTACCCAAGGAGCCACTTTCGATCGGCAGCGCGTAGTACGGACCTCGATCGAGTGGTCCGAGTGTGGCCGCAATGCCATCAAGCGATTGGTCGCCGTTGAACGCGTCGTATGCGCTGTCGCCGCGTTGGAAGTCGGGGTCCTCGCCGTTCCTCGCATTTGCGTTGAATTTGTCGACGGTAAGGCGAAGGACCACCGGGTCGAGGTCGAGTTGCGCCGCAAGCCCTTCGACAGTCTCGGCCTGCACCATCCACTCGGCGGGCGGGTCCGCTGCCTGACACGATGCAACGTCATAGGTCGTCTTGTGCCGATGATCGAAAATTAGCCAGGCCGGCAGGTTCGGATAGTCGAACGTCGCCGGATCGAATTGGTGGAACACCCCGCCCATTGCGTTGTAGTTCCCTGCCTCGTTGCAAAACCGCCGCGCTGAGCGATTGACCATGATCGATCCCGGTCGAGTGCGTTCCAACAGCACGAGGTGCGGTCGGTCCGCGCCCCATTTCTGTGCGCCATCAGCCCTCGTCACCGGCACCCACCACGCATTGCGCATGTTGCCGAGACGCGCCCCAATTTCCATCGCCATGACGAGCCCATCGCCGGTGCTGTCGGGCGACCCCGATGGAGCAGACATCGGCCCACGCAAGAACGTGCGACACAATTCTTCGTTCCATTCGAAACCGCCCGTCGCCAGCACGACAGCCGAGGCGCGCACTTCGATGACGTGATCTTCCGACACCACTTGCACGCCCGTAACCCGCTGGTCGCTGGTGGTCAGATGATTCGCCGCAGCACCGAGACGGAATGTCACACCTCTGTCGAGACAGCCTCGGACCAAGGCCCCAACGAGACCGAGGCCCATCCCGTTCTGGCCAGCCGCAGCGCGGGAGACAAGCGTGTCGCTCGACGGCATTTCGCTGGCCCCACCGAGTGGGGTCTCGATCAACATGACCGGATTGGGTCGGTTGACCCGGATGCGGTCGGCCCACTCTTCGAGCTCGCCGAAGGCAAACAACCCGTTGTCGATCGACCGGCCACCCCCTGCAAGGCCACCGGGGTGTTCGGGGTGGTAGTCAGGATAGGTCGGCAGGAGATGGAACGAACATGGTGTGTTTGCGTCGAGGTGGGCAAGCATCTCGGGGCCGACGTCGACGAACGTGGCAGCCATGTCGGAATCGATCTGTCCCAACGACAGCGATTCGAAATAGGCGAGCGCCTCATGACGCGAATCGGCAATCCCTGCTTCAGCTTGCAGGTGGTTGTTTGGGATCCAGATGATGCCGCCGCTGATTGCCGACGTTCCACCAATCAGCTCGCTCTTCTCGAAGACGGTCACGGATGCGCCATGGTCAGCCGCTGCGATTGCAGCGACAAGTCCAGCAGCACCCGAGCCGAGTACAGCGACGTCGACTTCGAGTTCAGGCTCCATCTTCGGCACGTTAGTGAACGGCCGATCAATTACTCGGAGCGTCAACGTGGAAAGATCTGCACCCATGAATGACGCAACGTCGGACGTCTTGTTGATCGACGACCCATCACCGCGTATCCGGCGCCTCACCTTGAACCGCCCCGAGAAGCGCAACGCACTCAACGACGCATTGCGAGGCGCACTGTTTGATGCGCTACGCGAGGCCGACCGCTCACGCGATATATCGGTGATCATCATCCGCGGCGGCGGGTCGTGCTTCTCGGCCGGCTACGACCTCGGCTCACCCAACCATGATGTCGAACGCTCGATCGCCAAGGCCGACGGTTGGTGGAGTCGCCACGTCGTCAACAACTGGCTCGAAATGTGGGACATGGCCACGCCGATCATCGGCCAGGTCCACGGCTGGTGCTTGGCCGGAGGCACCGAACTCGCTGCGGCCTGCGACCTCGTCTACGTGGCCGAAGACGCACAGATCGGTTACCCACCGGTGCGATTGATGTCGCCGCCCGACATGCAATGGCAGACCTGGCTGATGGGGCTGCGGCGCGGCATGGAAGCACTTCTGACCGGCGACGCCATGAGCGGCACTGATGCCGTCACTGCGGGCATGGCGAACCGGGCATTCCCGGCCGAGGACCTCGATGCTGCTGTCTTGGCCGTGGCCGAACGGGTCGCCAAGGTGCCCCCGGAACTCCTCGCGCTCAACAAGCGGTCGGCCCACCGAGCAATGGAGGCAATGGGCATTCGCGATGGCATTCGCGCCACGGCCGACATCCAAGCGCTCGGCTTTCACCAGCCCGCCTCCATCGAATACCTCAAGTCGTTCGCCGAGAAGGGCGTTGCTGCAGCGCTCAGCGACCGAGACGAACAATTCAACGACTACCGCGAGACCAACACAACAACAGGGAGCACCTCATGAACACCAACAACACCTGGTTCGCCGACTCATCGCTCGGCGAACGATTTCCCGCATGGACACGCGGCAATGCCGCCGACGTGTTCCCCGATCCATTCAGCCCGTTGGGGCAAAGTCTCGTTCTCCGCAAGGGCATGTCGTTGGGCCTACGCGACGCATACATCGATCTCGGCGCGCTCAGCTACGACGAGTTCGAAAATCCTGACAGCCCCGATCTGTTCAAAATGTTCGGCGGGTATATCTACAACCCGTTGACGTTGACACGCATCCTTGGGGCACGGATGCCCGGCGCATCGCCCGAAATGATCGACAAGGCGTTCTTCGACGAGCGCGACGAGGTCCCGCCGTACGAGGAGCAGCCGTGGCATGTTTCGCCCGATCACGAGGCCAAGCTTGGCGCATCGATGGGATGGGCGATGTCGGCAACCTCGCTGCCCGAGTTGGAGGCAGATCGGGAGATGGTTCGCGCTGAGCGCGCTCAGCGCCCTGACCTCACTGCACTCACCGACGCCGCCGTGCTCGCTCGGGCCCGTTCGATGGTGCCATTGCTGCAGCGCACGTTCGAAAACGCGATGCGGGTGTCGTCGCTGGCTTCGCTCGGCCCGGGTGCCCTCGCTGCTGTCTGTGAAGGTCTCGGTGACGCAAACCTGTCGATTCGCCTGCTTGCCGGCATCGAAGTCGACTCGGCGGCGCCGTCACACGCAATGTGGAAGCTCGGCCGACTCGCCAATGCCTCCGATGCGGTGAGCGCAGCCTTCGCAACCGGACCCGACAGCGTGATCGATGCGCTCCGGAACGACGGTGGCGCCGAGGCAAACGCGTTCCTCGGCGAGTTCGAGCAGTTCCTCGTCGATCACGGCGCTCGCGGCCAGAACGAGTACGACCCCCTCGCACTTTCGTGGGAGGTAAAGCCGCGCATCGCCCTTGCAGCAATTGACCTTATGCGGCGTTCTGACGAGGCACAAGCGCCAGCGACGCGCCACGACGTGGCCGTTATCGAGCGCGATCGAATCGCTGCCGAGGTTCGAGGCAAGATTGCTGACGATGCTGAAACAGCCGGCATGTTCGAAGCAGCGTTGGGTTCGGCGCAACTCTTCCTTGCGGGACGCGAGCGGGCCAAGACCAACGTGGTCGTCATCATCAACGAGATCCGTGTGGCGTTGCGCGAGTACGGCCAGCGCCTCGTCGAGCGTGGTGTCATCGAGCAGGTTGATCAAATCTTCATGGTGACCGACGAAGAGTTGAACCGGACCCGACATCATCCCGAAACGATGAGTGACACGATCAGCGAGCGGTGGCAGCAGTTCCAGACGCTGCACGACGCTGTTCCGGTGTTTATCGTCAACGGCGAAGTGCCGTCACTCACCGAGATGACGAAACGGGGCGTGAGTACCGCTGCTCCAGCAGTCGTCGGCATGGTGCTGATCGGTGCAGCGGGTTCCGGAGGGGTCGCGACCGGTCGCGCGCGTGTGATCCTCGACGCAGCAGACCCCGAGGATCTCGAGCCCGGCGAAGTGCTCATCGCACCGCAGACTGACCCATCGTGGGTGCCGCTGTTCGTCCCGGCGGCCGCGGTCGTGGTCAATGTCGGGGCGATGGGCAGTCACGCGATGATCGTGTCGCGCGAATTAGGCGTGCCCTGTGTGGCTTCAGTGGCCAACGCCACCGACATCATCCCGAACGGCGCGATTATCACTGTCGACGGGAATGCAGGCACGGTCACGATCGTGGCGCTTCCCGACTGACACCACATTAGCCACGCCGAAGCACCATCAAAGAGGTTCTCGACGCCCAGGTCGCCGCCATCTTCGACCACGTACTCACGATGGTCACCAGCGGCTCCACACGATCCGAAGAGTAGGGAATCGACGCCAGGAGCCTCTCCCCAGGGCCTGGTTTGATGCATTCGATCGCCCCCAAGCCAGATCGCCAGGTGCCAGCGAGAGAGAAGACGACCTGCCCGCGTCAACCCTTGAGAAGAGAAAACCCTTACAAACACTGGCCGAGAAAGCAAAGAACCCCCGGGCGTGGACCTGGGGGTTCTTCGTGGAGCTTAGGGGAATTGAACCCCTGACCTCTTCCATGCGATGCGTGACCGCTGCGTTCGTGGGTGTTCGCTGACGTTCGTGTTTGTCCACGTAGATCCCGTCCCGAGCTCTCGCGTCTCTGCGGACCTGATGGAGTTGGTGTACGCGGTACCGCGATAAGGGTTGGGATCGGCACACCCGAACTCCCGGTGCTCAACTTGACGTCCCTGCTGCCGTGTTCATCGTCGGCCGGCGAGTGGGTACTCTCCCTACTGCGGTGCCCAAAGTCCCATATATCTAAAGTTTGTTGCATCTATTTGGAAGATGTGTTAGAACGTGCGTTACCGATACCACCAAAGGGGAACCGCAGTGATCCGCAAGAAGAACATCAGCCGACTTCGGAGCACGGTCGCAATCGTCGCTGTAATGGCGGCGGTCGTCGCTGCCTGTGGCAGCGACAACGGCACTGACTCAGCGCCGCCAGACACAGTCGCCCCAACGACCGATGCGCCGGTCGAAACCGAGAGCACGGAAGCGCCTGCCGCCGTCGACGACACGACACCTCCGGCAACCGAGTCACCTCTAACAACTGAGGCTTCGGCCGAACCCGAGAGGCCGGCGGGGACGCTGCCACCCGGTGAGTACACGATCGGCTACCTCGCGTCGAACAGTGGCACGCTCGCGTTCGCCGGCATCCCGTCGCGCCTCGCCGCCGAGGCGCTGCTCGAGGAGGTCAACTCGACCGGAGCGCTCGGCGAGGGCGTGACGCTGCGCTTCAAGGTTGTCGACGACGAGACCGATCAGGCCCGCGCGATCACCGCGGCCGAGGACCTGATCAATGATGACGAGGTCGTGGCCGTCCTGTGTTGCTCGTCGTCGTCCGTCACCGGAGCGATTCGCGAGATGTTCATCGAAGCGCAGCTGTCCATGTCGATCATCAGCGCCATCATGCCGGATGCGCCCGATGGTAAGTACATCTTCCGTGGGAAGCCGCCGACGCAGACCGTCTACGAGACGCTCGCCCCGGCTGCGCAGGCCGCGTTCCAGTTTGAGAACGTGGTCATCACCCGCACCAGCGACAACGATGGCATGGTGGCGACAGCCGAAATCATGGGGAGTCTCCTCGAATCAGAGGGTGTCGAGGTGACCTACGTCGACCTGCTGTCGACCGACCGTGATCAGAGCGCGCTGGCGACACAGATCATCGACCTCGACCCCGACGGTGTCTTCCTTATGGAGTTGGCGTCGACGCTACCGTTGACGCTGCGTGAGCTCTACGACCGTGGGTACGAGGGGCCGATGTTCGGAACGGCGTCGATGTCCAACCGCGAGCTGTTCGACATCGCCGGTGATGCAATCGTCGGCCGGCCGTTCTCCGACACCTACTTCCTCCGTGGAACGTCGCCGGTGATGCAGGAGTTCCTCGATGTCGCTGGGCCGAGCTTCGACAACAACGAGCCGAACTCGTATGGCGCCGAGGGCTATGCCGCATTCCAGCTCCTCATCGAGGGAATGCGTAAGGCTGCCGAGATCTATGGTGAGATCACGCGCGAGAGCGTTGCCGCGGGGCTCGCCGCAGTCACCAGGGTCACGACGCCGACAGGCGAGATCACGATGGGTCCGGACGGGCAGGGCGAGGTCGACGAGACGTATCTGCTCCAGTGGACCGCCGATGGCGAAGTCGTTGCATGGGACGGTACGGTCGAGGGCATCGAGACGCCATGATGCGCTCGATGGCACCCGACACCGCCTTGTCAGCCATCTGAACGACCCGGCAGTAAGCATGGAACTGTTTCTCCAACAGATGGTCAACGGCCTGGCTTCGGGCGCCTTCTACGCACTCTTCGCAACCGGTTTCGGGCTCTTGTTCGCAACCATGAACATCTTGAACGTCGCTCATGGCACGTTTGCGACGTGGTCGGCGATATCGATGTGGTGGTTCGTCTCGAAGTGGGGCCTCGGAATCGTCCCGGCCGTACTTCTGGCGGTACTCGTCGTCGGTGTACTCGGGGTGGTCGTGGACTTGGTGGTGTTCGACCCGCTCCGGCGCCGTTCGACGCGAGGATTCTTCGGTGTCCTCCTCGCGTCGATCGGCGTCTGGATCGTGCTGTTGAACCTGGCGTTGATCGCTACGGGTGCCTCGTTCAAGTCGATGCCCGTTGATTCGTACTCGCGAAACTTCTACGACATCGGCCCAATCACGGTGTCCAACATGCAGTTGCTGGCGATCGCGCTCGCTCTGGGCATCGGCGCCGTGCTGTACGTCTTCGTCCACCGGACACGGTACGGCGCAGCGGTCCGGGCGGTTGGAGCGAATGCTCCCTCGGCTGGTCTTGCCGGTGTGAACAGTCGTGTGGTCATGATGTCTGTGTCGTTCATCGCGGCGGGCGTCGCGGCCGTCGCGGGTGTCGTGTCGGCGCTGGCAACGAACAGCATCTCGTTCCAGCTCGGCGAAGAGCTGCTCGTCAAAGGATTCGCAGCTGTCGTGATCGGTGGATGGGGGGATGTACGCGGACCGGTCATCGGTGGCTTCCTCATCGGAGTGGTGGTGATCACATGCAGGAGGGCGCTCGGGCGTCCGTGGAGCACTTTCGCCTCCAGTTGGCGCCCCCTGTCCCGCAATCTTCTCGCTTGGCAAGTCGCGCCGCAGCTTCGAGAAATGGAGATGTGAATGGATCCGACTGAGGATGGTGCCACACCCCAACGTCGGAGTCAATCCGGCCGACTGCTCAAGCCTGTCTACACGGCGGACGATCTTCCATCGGACATCAATCCCTTAGCCGTTCCGGGTCGCGCTCCATTCCTTCGCGGCGCATACGACGGCATGTACCGCACGAAGCCGTGGCGAATCTTCCAGCTGAGCGGGTATGGAAGCCCCGAGGACATGGCGCGGCGACTCCGCTTCCTACTGCAACAGGGTGAGACCGGTTTCATCATAAAGCGCGACCGAGTCACGAACGACCATCTCTACGATGTCGATCACCCCGAAGTATTGGCGCGGCGGGAGGATGTGGGTCAGACCGGAGCCGTGCTCCTGAGCGCTCGCGATGTGGAGATCGCGATTGACGGGGTCCCCATCGATCAGTCGTATGCTCATCCAGGTGCAGGCGTTGTCCAGGCGGCGCCATTCTGCCTCACGTCATATTGGGTCGCTGCCGAACGCCGTGGCATCGACTTCACAACCTTGGCCGGAACGGGCCAAAGCGACTTCTTTCTCACCTACGTCGGGTGCGAGACCAAAGATCAAATACCGCCAACTGCTGGAATGCGTCTCAATGGCGACCTGATCGACTTCTGCGCGGAACGCATGCCGCGCTGGGTGCCCGTTTCCATCGCCGGTTATAACGGAGCCGACTCGGGGCTCAACGCGCACCAAGAGTTGGGCGCTGTGATGGCCAATGCAGTCGCATATCTCGACGCTGCAAAGGAGCGCGGAAAGGTATCCCTGCCGTCGCTCGCTCGCGCCGTCGGCGGCATCAACCTCAGGACCTCGATGGCGTTCTTCGAGGACATAGCCAAACTGCGGGCCGCTCGAAAGATGTGGTGGCGGATCCTGCGCGACCGATACGGAATCACCGACGAGAAGGCGATGCGGCTGCGCATCCACGTTGTTACCGCCGGGTCCGCGATGACCTATCAACAACCGTTCAACAACATCGTGAGAGGAACGCTGATGGGTCTCGCGGCGGCGCTCGGCGGGACACAATCGCTCGGCATCTCTGGCTACGACGAGGCGTTGTCGATCCCGTCGGATCACGCTCACCAGATGTCGATTCGCACGCAGCAAATCCTTCAAGACGAGTGCGGCGGACTGACCGACGTGGCCGACCCGTTCGGTGGCTCGTACTTTATCGAGTCGCTGACGGCGGACCTCGAGCAGCAGGCCTCGACGTTCTTTGACGAGATCCAGGAGCGGGGTGGCTTTATCAAGTCAGTCGACGACGGCTGGTTGCAACAGCGCGCTGCTGAGAACCAGATGGATGAGGTGATGGCACTCGAGCGCGGCGAGACAACTGTCGTGGGTGTCAACTCTCACACCGACGACTCGACCCCGTTCGAGATCGACGGCTTCGACGGCGGGAGCGACGCGTGGGAACAGGCGACGATCCGACTTGACCGGCTTCGGGCAGAACGCCACGAACAGGGCGCAGCCGACGCGCTCCGCGAGCTGGAACGGGTGTGTCGCTCCAACCGGAACATTGTCCCCGCCATGCTTGATGCGCTGCGTGCCGATGTATCAATCGGCGAGGTTGGTTCGGTCTACCGCGAGGTGTTCGGGACATGGACGACTCCAACCACGGTGTGACGGCGCCGTTCGCGCGTGTGTTGGTTGCGAAGACCAGTCTCGACGGTCACTGGCGCGGCGTTATGGCCGTGTCGCAGTGCTTGCGCGACGGCGGCTTCGAGGTGATCTATCTTGGTATGGCCTCTAGTGAGGTGATAGCGGCGACCGCGATGCAGGAAGACGTCGACATAGTGGGACTCAATGTTGGCGGGCGGCTCGAAGTTGTTGAGCGAGTGCTGGACGCTCTTGACGTTGCCGTGCCTGGCGTGCCCGTTATGGCGGGTGGCACGATCCCACCTTGGGCAGCCAAGCGCTTGGCTGCGCGCGACGTTGCAGTCTTCCCGCCCGGTTCCTCTCTCGCCGACATCGTCGCCACCGCCCGACGGCTGGCGACACAGCGCCCAAGCTAGTGGTCGAACGGGTAGACGCGAATCGATCGTTGTATCGGAGCCCAGTTTCGGAGTCGTAACGGTCCGAGGGGTTTGGACGGGATGGGAACCCTGACCGTGGCCGCGCGCTGTGGGTCTCACGGAGACTGACTGCTGCTCGGTCGTCGACGATCAACGCCGACCTACCCGGCGGCACTTGCGGGACGAAGTCCTCGCGGTGGCGGCGTCGTGGTCGGGTGTTGGAGTCGTGAACGGAGCCCCGTCTCGAGCCAACTTCCCAACAGCATCGACATCGACGTGACGTACCTGGCGTTCGGGGTCGCCGGCGGTGTCCGCAACCGGTAGGCGGTGCAACTCCGAGAATATGGACTCGATCACAACAATCGGCTGCCAGGGCACGCCATCGATTTCATGTGCATCACCTCCTGTTGTTGTCGGCCGCACCCTGTGCCCGTCAACAACACACATGCCTCTGAAATCGCGAATTTGTGACGCAATCCCGTCACCACAGGCATGTGTTCACGTGATCATCAAGACGTCAGCTGCAGTCGTCGTGCTCCTCACCGGGCACTCCTCGGAATCCCCGTCGTCATCGGCGGCAACGGCGGTCCCACCGCCGCGGCCTGCGGCGAACTCTCCGTGATCCTCGACACAATCCGAACGATCAAGTCCAGAGGCGACTACACGGCACCGAGGAACCGAGGCGGCGCATTCGGCATGCCCTGTGCTGTCGCGTCGAGCTACGCACACTCACCGTCATTGTCCCCGGTCTGGCGGAGGTTGCGGCGGCCGATGGCTTCAGGGTCGCTCGAGATACTCAGTGAAGAACTTGCGTTGGCGATCAAGGGCCGAACTCACCGACCGCTCGGAATGTTCACCACCCTCAACCCTCGAACAGCCACTTCACCATCGGGCCGGCTTCGGCTGGGTTGCCGTCCATTCGGTTGCGAGGCCAGACTCATGGCCGCACACCGGCGGAGAGGCTGAACTCGACACTAACCGGGAGGTGTTCGAGACCTCTGAATTGGAAGTGTTCGTGGCGCTCAACCGTCCCTGTAACCTCGACCGCCGTCCACGCGCTCGCCATCTGACGTAACGCACTTCTGATCTCAGAGCGGGCGAGCCCAGCTCCCAGACAAACATGACGACCGCCCCCAAAGGCGAAGTGATCAGCCTGGACGCGGTCGATGCGAACGGCATCGGGCTCTTCGAATCGGCTGGGGTCACGATTCGCTGAGCCGATGAGGAGCCAGAACTGGTTGCCGGCCTCGAAGCTTCGACCGTCGGCGAACTCGATGTCAGCGTGCATGTACCGAGGCTGGGCCTGCACCGGGGCTTCCCAACGAAGCATCTCCTCCGCTGCTTGGTCGACCAGTTCCGGTCGATTCCGGAGCAGGCTGAGCTGCTCCGGAAACTGGCTGAACGACAGAACTCCGGCCGCGATCGTGTTCGTGGTCGTTTCGAACCCCGCAGTGATGAGACCGCGGAGCGTCGCACACATCTCATCGTCGGAGAGACTGCCTAAAGCGTCGTTGGCAGCGACGAGCCTCCCCGTCAGATCATCGCTGGGCAAGCGTCTCCGCGCCGCGATCATTCCGCCGAGGTAGTCGAAGAAGAAGTCACATGCGCGATGGCATGCGTCGAGTTCGTCGGCGCTGCTCCCCTCCGGCATGAAGACACGGAGTACGTCGGGAGTCCAGTGCAACAACTCGGGCCATTCGTCGTCCGGGATCCCCATGATCTCGCAAATCACTCGCATCGGAATCTTCAACGCGAAATCGTCGATCGCATCGAACTCCATGCGGTCGCCGAGATCGCGCAAGGCTCCTGCGACGATCGCATCGATCTGCTCTTGGAGGCCTGCTACGACGCGAGGGCTGAACGCCGCGGCAGCGAGTCTCCGTTGCCGGGTGTGTTGCGGAGGGTCGGCCTGCGACATGCTGCTGGCGAACATGCGCGCAGCTGGCCCATCACCGAGGACCTTCGGCACGCCCCCATCCAGAGGGCGCTGCATCGCTCGAGAATCACTGAAGACCTGCCGCACATCGTCGTACCGAGAGACCACGTGGATCTCGCGTCCGCCGATCTTGACGGACGCGAACGGGTCCGTTTCCCGGAGACTCTCGTAGACCGGGTAGGGGTCGGCGAGAAAGCTTCTCGAACTCGGATCGAACACTCGGGTCATGGCAACCTCCTGAACGAAAGCTAGCACTCTTCAGGTATGTCTTCCCATATCTGTGTATGGCAGTCCATATTTTGGAACTTTGCCTGGATATCTTTCAAACAGATGAGATAGTGTTGCTGTAAGTGGGAGTTAACCCACCGGCGCTTTCAGCTACAGTTCGGCAAGGTGGTTCGACAGGCTGGGCTCTCGTCTCGGTTGCCAGTCACTCGTGCGATCTGCTCAAAACAGGAGGAATCAACCGTGGATTTTGAGGACTACAACAGCCACGATGCTGTCGGGCTCGGTGAGCTCGTGCATGCCGGTGAGGTCACTCCCGATGAACTACTCGACACCGCTCTGTCGCGTGTCGACATGGTCAACCCGACGGTCAACGCGATCGTGCGATTGATGGTCGATGAGGCCCGCGCTCAGATCCAGGGCATCAACCTCACGGCGTCGGCCCTCGCCGGCGTGCCATACCTCCTGAAGGACCTCACGACCTGGTACGCCGGCGTTCCAACCACGTACGGCAGCAAGTTCTGGAAAGACTTCGTACCCGACGTCGACACGGAGGTCGTCGCCCGGTTGCGAGCTGCGGGGGTGGTGATGTTCGGCAAGACCAACACGCCCGAGTTGGGTGGCTCGCCGAACACCGAACCGCGCCTGTTCGGCTCGACCCGCAATCCGTGGAATCTCGACCATTCCGCCGGCGGGTCCAGCGGTGGGGCGAGCGCCGCCGTCGCCGCACGTATTGTCCCGGCTGCCCATGCGTCAGATGGCGGCGGCTCGATTCGCATTCCGGCATCATGTTGCGGTCTGTTCGGCCTGAAGCCGTCACGCGGACGCAACTCAGCGGGTCCGGTCCTCGGCGAGCAGTGGGTGGGAATGAGTGCAGAACACGCCGTCACACGCACCGTACGAGACAGCGCAGCCCTTCTCGATATCACCTCTGGGCCTGCGACCGGCGATCCATACGCCTGCCTAGCGCCAACTCGACCATTCCTGGAGGAGGTTGGCCGCACACCCGAACGGCTCAGAATCGCAGCGTCGACTCAGCGGCCAAACGGTGTCGACCTGCATCCGGAAGCTCAAGAAGCGTTCGACGCCACTGTCGCTCTGTGCGTCGAACTCGGTCACGACATCGTCGAAGCGCAGCCCGTCTACGACCTCGCCAGGGTCTCTGCGGCGGTGGTCCAGATCATCGCCGTGAACTACGCCAATGCGATCAAGAAGCGTTCGGAGGTCCTGGGACGCCCGCCGGCTGATGACGAACTCGAAGTCGTGATCCGCAAGCGGATCGAAGTCGGGAACGCCGTCTCGGCGACGGAATATGCGACTGCAATCGAGACCATTCATCTCGCTGGTCGACAGATCGGGGCCTTCATGAGCGACTTCGACCTCATTCTGAGGCCGACGGTCGCACATGCGCCGCCCACGCTCGGATACCTCGACATGAACAGCGATGACCTCGACGAGTACCTCCGCCGGGTGTGGTCCTACATCCCGTTCACCGCCGTATTCAACGCCACTGGTCAGCCCGCCATGTCGGTGCCCCTCCATTGGACAGCCGATGGGCTGCCATTGGGGAGTCAGTTCGCCGCCCGCTACGGCGACGAGAGCACACTGTTCCGCCTCGCCGGGCAGCTCGAGGCGTCTCAACCGTGGTCGCATCGGCGTCCGGATGAGAACATGCTCCTCAGCGGCGTTCGCTGAACGACGGCGCTGGCGCGGCGTCCGCCACGATGCGTGCCCCCAGGGAGGGATCGACCAGGATCGAACCACTGTCGAGTTCCGTCATGCCATCGAGGTGGTCGACGACCAGACACCGGTGACGTCCGTCGGCATATTCGCCCTGCTCTCGCAGCCGAAGAATCCGATTGTCCTGCCAGGCCACATCCACGTACTCGCCGATTTCGTCGCTCGCCGGGGCGAGCGGCGATCCGTCGAGCACACTCAATATCTCCAGCGCTCGCCCGACGTGCTCGACATGATGCTCGAGCCGCACGAAGCGGGCCGGTTGCCCGGCGTCCAGCGCCTCCCACTCAGGCGGTGACGCCGTGTGCTTGTCATTGTCGGACTCAGCCAATTGGAGGAGAATTCCGATGCCGCCACACGTATGGACGAACGCCTCGCGCCACGCAGGCGTGTCAACCCGAACCGCGACTGGCTCGATGCCGATGCCGCGGAGCCGATCCATGTACGTCTCGATCCCCTCCAGGCGAAACGTCAGATGATGAGGAGCGTTTCCCGACCGATCGAGGAATCGGCGCATGAAGGGGTTGAGGTGTTCCTCGTACGGATGAATGACCTCGATCTTGAAGCCACTCGGAAACTCCGCTTGGAGCGCGGCGAACCCGACGTTGCTGTCCCACTGCACCCACTCGAGACCGAGCCGGCTGCGCAGTGTCGGGAACGTTGATGCCGGTGATTCGACGCCGTAGGCGATGTGATCGAAGCGGGCGACGCTCACGACGCGACCTCCACGGCCAGCTCATCACGAGGGGGAACTCCTGCGTCTGCGGAAGCATCGAACAGTCCAGCACGCTCGACCGCACGTCGACAATGATTCGCGGGGCGGCCGAGCCACTGGAACCGTCGCGTCGGCACGTTCGGCTCGAGCCAGGCACGTGCCTCGAGCCTGAACTCGCGATGCACCTCGGCCTCCTGCAAGGTCATCGAGACAGGCACCATCACCTCACCCATTGCGGCCAACTCGCACCCGGACATCACTGCTTCTCGAGTTGGACGAGCTCGCCACCCCGATCGATGCTCTCGTGGACGGCCGTCGTGATCTTCGTCGCCTCGAGGCCGTCGCGACCCGATGGGTATCCACTCAGGTCGGCGAGTGCGCCGCCACCGGTGAGATAAGCCACGTTGAATGCGAAGTCCTGAATCGACTCGATCCCATACCCGGCGTACACCGGGTTGTTCCACAGATCAGTCCGCTGGAGGAACAACCCCAAGTTGGGTGTGAACATCGATGCACCTGCCTCGCGGGTGTCCGACCCGACGGCGGCACCGACGGGCCCAGTGAGGCACCCGCGCGCGCCTCGGTCCTGGGAGTCGACGATCATCCAGCCGTCGGAACCCACGGCCTTGATGCCCTGGTTGACAATGGCCTCGTTTGCGTCTGGCAGGTGCCACGCGACGTCAACTGAGAATGAGACACCCGATTCGAACAACAACTTCGCCTGAACAGCGTCATAGGTGTCGATGCCGATGGAACGCAGCTTGCCGGTACTCGCTGTCGCCGAGACGGCAGTCACGTCGCTCTTGACCAACCATCGAATCAGATCGAAGACGTGAACACCGAGGAACCAGGCCGGATCGCTGGACGAGACCCACGAAGGCAACCAGTCGCGAGGCACCTCGATACGGTCCTCCATCCAGGAATAGCCGTACTGCACGTCGCCGATCTGGCCTTTCCTGATCCGGCTCTCGAGGTCGATGTGATACGGATCCTTGCGCTTCATGAAGTCGACCTGGAGCAGGCATCCATGCTCCTCGGCGACCCGCATCATCTCCCGACAGCCTTCAACGGTGACATCCATCGGCTTCTCGACGAGTACGTTGATGCCGCGCCGGAGGCACTCGATCGCGATCTCGCGGTGGAGATGATCGGGGGTGGCAATGGTCACGCCATCCGGTTGGACCTCATCGAGCATTCGCTCGAGGTTGTCGTAGGTGGGCACGCCGAATTCGGCCGATCTTTGCTCCAGGATCTGCGGGTCGAGGTCGACCAACGCAGCCAACTCTCCGTGTCCGTCCCGAGCAAACTGGGACAATGCACGAAGGTGCATATGGCCCCAGGTCCGACCGCCGACGACTGCGAGTTTGGGTTGTGTCACTGTCTGATCCTCCTGAGAATTGCGCTCCAGTGAGCACCCCCATATAGTGGCATCCGATATCACATTGTGCAACTTTGTCGAGGGACTCACATGGCTCAAGAACCGACACTCACATACAACCGTCGCGAAAACCTCATCGGCGGGACATGGCGGCTGCCATCCACAGGTCGCTACGACGCCGTGGAGGATCCATACCACCAAGCCGCGATCGGTGGCGCTCCGTCGAGCGCCGCCGACGACGTGTCGGATGCCATCGGCGCTGCCCGCGACGCCGCGGCTCAGTGGTCGGCGACGACCGGGGCAGAGCGCGCAGAATTCATCGATCGGATCCGCGTCGGTCTCGAATCACGCATGGAGGCCTTCGCCCGGTGCTGGTCGCAGGAGGTCGGCATTCCGATCTCCGTCGCACGCGCCGCGACAGCGGGCCTCCCGATCAGCTCACTGCGCAGCTCCGCCGAACTCGCTCGCTCGATGCCCTGGGACACCGAGATGTCCAACAGCCGACTCATCCGCGGGCCGATCGGGGTCGTTGGCATCATCACCCCCTGGAACTACCCGCTGTCCCAGATCGCGACGAAGACCGCCGCCGCACTAGCGGCCGGGTGCACGGTCGTGGCCAAGCCCAGCGAGATCGCTCCCCTCTGTGCGTTCGGGTTCGCCGACGTGGTCGAGGAAGCCGGGCTTCCGGCTGGCGTCTTCAACATCGTCGGGGGCGACGGGCCGAACGTGGGTGCAGCGTTGGCTTCGGACCGCCGGGTCAACGCCATCTCGTTTACCGGATCGACCGCCACCGGCGCTGCCGTGATGGCAGCAGCCGCGGCGAATATCACGCGGGTCTGCCTCGAACTGGGCGGCAAGTCAGCATCCGTCGTCCTGGACGCCGGGGTGCTAGAAACGGCGGTAGCCGCGACCGCAGCCAGCTGCCTTCGGAACAGCGGGCAAACCTGCACCTCACTTACTCGTCTCATCGTGCCCCGATCGTTCGCGTCCCATGCGATCGCGCTGGCAGTTGACCACTTCAGTTCAGCAGTCTTGGGCGACCCGCTCGACGAGGCGACCACCATCGGACCGCTCGTCAGCGAACGCCAGCGCGACCATGTGCGCTCCTTCATCGGCGACGGCATCAGGTCCGGTGCAACCCTGGTGCTCGGCGGCGCTGAGCAACCCTCTCAGACGAACACCGGATACTTCGTCAGCCCGACCGTATTCACCCACGTCGACCCGACAAGTTCGATCGCTCGTGAAGAGATCTTCGGGCCCGTACTGAGCATCATTGTGGTCGACGACGAAGACCAGGCCCTCAATGTCGCCAATGATGTCGACTACGGGCTGGCCGGAGCCGTCTGGAGTTCCGACTCCGACCATGCAACCTCGTTCGCCAAGCAGATGGAGGCCGGCTCGATCTCCGTCAACGGTGGAGCGTTCAATCCTGACGCGCCCTACGGCGGGGTGAAGCAATCGGGCATCGGATACGAACTCGGTCGATTTGGAATCGAAGAGTTCCTCAGCACCCGCGTCCTGAATCTGCCCTGAGCGGACCCATCGGCCGCTCAACATCAAGCTTTAGAGCGGTCCGACCGGGCCCGCACAAAGTTCAACGGCGACGACCCACCGACAGGTGACGAGCGACCGGGCCGGTCATGAACGCGAAATCACCCGGCCGGATCATCATCGGAGTCGTCCTCGCCATCAGCAGTACTGAGTCGAGCTCGATCTCGAACCGCTCGATGGTCTCCCCCGTGGCGACGTCCAGCACTCGTCCGAGTTCACCCGCTCCGATCGGGCGACCGACATCGGCCGGCCGCGCCAGGCCGTCGACCAGGACACCATGGGTCGACGCCCGAAAGAGCTGCTTGCGCTCCACGAGCGGTACTGTCTCTGTCCCGGTCGGACCACCGGAAAGTTGCTCTCGATAGCGCAGAACATTCAACGTGCCCTCGACTCCAACCGTCACCTCGCCGAGTGGGCCACCACCAAACTCCGGGAGGATGAAGCTGATACCCAACTCCTCGGCGAGCAGCCCTAGCTGACCTGGCGCGGTGTGCCCGGCCACCACCGGGTGGTAACCGAACGACGCCGACAGCTCTCGATCCCCATAGTCATAGGTGTACGCCAGGGCCATCGTGGGCGAGCCGGAATGGAGGTCGATCACGCAGTCGGCACCTCGAACCACATCGCTGATCAACGTCGTCGCGAGTTGGTCAGTGAGGAAACCACTCCCGTCACCGGGGAACGGGCGAGTGAGTACCCGAAGGTCAGGGTTCTCTCGGGACGCGTGCTCCAGCGCCGGGGGTTGGCTGCGGGCACCAGCACGACCTGACCGTCAAGATCGCGCCGGCCGGCAAGTTCCCTGTCGAGCGCCTGGACCGCGAGACTCCCCAACGGCTTGTCTCCGAGCATTCCGCCGAAGACGACACAGCGGCCGGCCTGCGAGTTCTCTCGATGTTCAACCACCCTGATCCGCCAGGGCGAACCGTCGACTCGTCGACCGACCTCGATCCATCGCTCCTCACGAGTTGCCATCTCGAACCCGGAATCAGATCGCTTGGCCGGGACCCGGAAGGCCGAGGTGGTCGACGTAGGACTCCATGTACTCGAACCACTGGTCACCCGAAGGGAAGCGCGGCGAGCACACAACCTCGGAGATCACCCCCATCGATCGACACTCCTCGATGAAACGCCGATCTGCATCCCAGGATTCTTGCGATCGCCCCTCGTTCCGTCGACCAACGACGACCTGAAGGTCGGCGAGTGACCGTGGCGTGCCTTCGAGGCACCGATCCAGCTCGTCGAGACAGATCTCGATGTCACGGATCTCGAGGTTGTACAAGATCAGGCCGTCGCCCTTCTCGGCTGCGCGCCGGATTCCGCGAGGGGACTGTCCACCGACGAAGACCGGCGGGTGCGGACGCTGTATCGGCTTCGGGTACGCACGCAGCGGGCCGAAGTCCACGAACTTCCCATGGAACTCCGACGGGTCCTCGGTCCACAGCGCCTTCATCGCATCGATGTATTCATCGACGCGTGCAGCCCGGCGTTCGAACGGTACGCCGAGGCTCTCGTACTCCTCCTGCGACCACCAGTCACCCACGCCAAGGTTGACGCGGCCCTCGGTGACCTGATCGAGTGTCGCCACCTGTCGGGCGAACACCAGCGGGGAGGGCGACTGCCCCAGAATCACGATGTACGTACCGACGCGCATTCGCGACGTGTGCTGAGCGATCATTGCAGCGAGCACGACGCCGTCCATGAAGCCTCGGGGACCCTCGTTGCCGTCTTCGGGTAGCGTTCGGGTCACTGCTTGGCGGCCGGGAGTGCCGTACGGATACTCCGACGTCAACCCGTCGGAGAGGACAACATGTTCGGGCAGTCAGACCGAGTCGAAACCCTTCTCGTCGAGGAACCGCACCGAGTCACGAACAAAGTCGGCCCGGCGGCCCTCCTCTCCCGAGTACACCTCGCTGTATCCGACCTTCATGTCGATCGGTCGAGCCGAAGCCCGCCACCGACCCTCTGGCTCCATCTCGCCCATCCACGACAGATGACCTTCCGACATTGCACCCTCCCTTTCAACGGACGCAACCCTAGACGTGCTGCCGCATTGCGGCGAGTGCTACCACATTGTAGAAGCAATCATGGGAACACACATGGGCGGAACCGTCCTGGCCGACCAGATGATCGCTCACGAGATCGGGGTGAAGACCTTGTGGGACGAGGAGTCGTCCGACACATATGCACTGCGCGTTTGCTGGCACCGATTCGTCGAGGAGATCGCGGAACACTCGGCAGTCCACCGCACCCGAACCGTGCTGATCGTCGACAAACTCATCACCTTGGAGCGACCGCCACGATCCCAGATGAGAGCACCAATCCGCTCACGTCCTAAGCTTGGCCGGTCGCCCAATCGAGGAACTCTGCCTCGGCCCGAAACGTCAGGCACATGTCCTCGTAGCGGGCCGCTTCGACCGCGTGAACAGCCTCGATCGTGCGCTTCATAGTCGAATAGTCATTGATCAACGCCATCAATTCCTCCGCACTCGGAGCAATTCCTGCGGCCGCTAGCAGAGCAGAGACGATCCGGTCGTCAGCGGTCGGTGTGCTCTTTGGGACTGGGCTGGATGGAGGACGAAACTCGGGCAGAGCTACCTGAATGGCGTCGATTTGGGGCACGCGCACGTGCCAGTCAGTAACGGACTGGTAGGCGTGGCCGACGCGGAGCAATACTTCCCCATTGAAGTGCAGAGCCGATAGGTGAAGACTGAGCGGCATCTCCCCATCGGTGAAGCCCATCGGCACGACAAGCGCGGGCGTACCTACAGCGCTCCAATACAGCGTGTGTAGCGAGCCGATGACACTTCGAACCCCGCTCGAATTGATCGCGTCGTACGTGGGCGCGCCGACGGACGCTGTCGGCGTGGCGATCACGTCGACGTGGCTGAATACCTTCGCCAGCGCTCGCTGACCAATCCGCCGCACCCGCTGTGCTTGCACATAGTCGGCCCCGGCCACCAACACACCTCGCACCAATCGCTCGCGTGTGCGCTCAAAGTAGTCGCACCATCGAACTTGTGCGTCATTGCGGTGATAGGCCATGGCCTCGGCCGCCATCGTGATCGTCGCAGACCCGCTCACTTCCGCGTAGTACGGGATCGAGATGTCAACCAACGTTGCCCCTAGCGCCTCCAGTTGTGCCAGCGCGGCGTCGAACGTCGACTCCGCCCCGGCGTCGGAGTCGACGAAGTGATGGTCGCGCATCACCCCAATCCGAATACAAGCAATGCCTTCGTCAATTGTCGCGAGATAGTTTGGTACCGGACGATCGATCGAACTTGGGTCGGAAGAATCGTGTCCTGCCAGAGTCTGGAGCATCGCGGCGCAATCCCACGCGCTGCGCGCCAGCGGACCGATGCGGTCAAGTGTGAAAGCGAGGGGCACACACCCGGACTTTGGCACCAGGCCAAATGTTGGCACCAGGCCCGACGTGCTGCAAAATGCAGCCGGTATGCGGATGCTACCCCCGGTATCGCTACCAATCCCCGCGAAGAAGAACCCTGCGGCGACGCCGTTCGCGGTGCCCGAGCTTGAACCGCCAGGCCAGTTGGCGGTGTTCCAAGGGTTACGCGGAATGGGGAAGGGCTTTCCGTAGTCGGGCAAGCCGAGCGCGAATTCTGCCGTTGTCGTCTTGCCCGTGATCACAGCGCCTGCTGCCTTGAGCCGCCTGACCACTGGCCCCTCCTTCCCCGCGCCCCACGCTGAATCGAGGACGAGGCTCTGAGCCGTGGTCGGCCCCTCGCTCATGGCCAGAATGTCCTTGACTCCAACCGGGATTCCGTGCATCGGTCCGTGATCGACGCCAGCGGCGAGTTCCCGGTCGGCATTTGATGCGGCCGCCAACGCTGCACTGTCGAAGCGCGTGACGTAAGTGCCTAGAGTGGAATCAAGGGCGTCGGCGCGCGCTAGGCACGCGGTCGTGAGTTCGACGCTCGTGAACTCACCTGAGCGCAGAGCAGCGGCAGCATCTCGAATCGTCAGGGGAATCTGAGACATCGTGCGCTCCTTATGAGGCGGGGACGTCGGCACCAAGTGGTACAGGACAGGCAGCAATCGGAGACCGAAGGCGGCCCCCAGACTCGAACCATAGTTGCCGACGGTGGTCACAGGCGACCGCGACAAATCGGTTGCGGCCAATGTTCACCCCAGCCCCGTTCCTGTCGCATCTCGACGATCTGAGGTCGACACTCGAGCGGTCTCGCATTCGGTGAGCAATGTGGCCGACTGGACCGATCCAGCAGCCCGTCGGAGCCCTTCGTCACGGAACAGATTGTGCCACTTCACCACGGTCTTCACGTCAACCTGGAACCGCCCTGTGGCGGCCTCGATCGTCCAGCCGTCGTTGATCACCAACGCCACCATCTTGGAGCGCTGTCGTGGCGTCAGCACCACGAGCGGGTGCTGGGTCCTTCAGCGGACCAACGATCCCGTCCCGCCAGGGACAACGGTCCCGGTCATCACACCCAGCTGGCGACGAGGCCGCCTTCGATCGGCGTCAAGTTTCTCGTCGACGGCGACGAACTGTTCGATGATCGCGCGGTCGGGGACAGCATCGACCAGAAGGCCGGCGATCCGATCGAGGTCCAGCAGCTCGCTACCGACCTCCAGATCCTCGACTTTACCAGCGTCGCCGCGGCCGCAGTGGTACGCCTGCGCCGGCCGTCGCCGGTACGGCGGTGTTCCCCCGTCGTCGGTTCACTCGACGGCATACGTCGGCACTCCCACCGGCTCGAATCAGGGTTTGGGTGAATAGATTGCATATGTTGCACGACTTCCCCACATATTGACATGTGTCGTAGAGTACGTCAGACTTCACCAGAAGGATTCAACATCTCGACCCCCGACGCTTCAGGAGTAGCCAACATGAGCCCCTCGACAGGACAACGTCAGCACCCAGATTCACCTCCACGATCCTCGACGGCACGGGGTTCACTACTCGGGCGTAGGGCGATCGTAACGGGCGCAGCGCGTGGTGTTGGACGCAGCGTGGCCGAGTTGATCGGAGCGGAGGGGGCATGGGTCTGCGGCGTCGACATCTCTCCCATTCCGGACGGTGTTTGTGATCACGCGGTCCGAGCCGACCTCAGCGAGCCGGACGTGGGACGGCAAATCGTGGCCGAGGCCCCGGATGCTGACATCTTGGTCAATGCGGCGGGCCTGCTCCGACCTGCCGCATTCGACGAGATGTCGGTCGGCGACTTCGACGAGGCGATCGCCGTCAACCTGCGAAGCGTCTTTCTGCTCTCGCAGGCCGTCGCCGGAGGTATGGCCGAGCGGGGCTGGGGCCGTATCGTGACCTACTCGAGCATCAACGCCCGCACAGGCGGCACGACCTCGGCCGCATACGCGGCGAGCAAGGCCGGTGTGATCGCGCTCACCAAGAGCATCGCTCGAATTTATGCATTGTCGGGCGTCACCGCCAATGTCATCGCCCCTGCTGCGGTCGATACTGAACTGAACCACTTCCTCACCCCTGAGGGGCGGGCAGCCATCGAGGCTCAAATCCCGATGGGCAGGTTCTCGACCCCCGAAGAGCAAGCCGCCGCAGCCGTCTTCCTCGTCAGCGACGGCGC
>FLOH01001151.1_pt1 | contig 43209 bp, 37 predicted proteins | sample 756751 | NCBI WGS metagenome assembly FLOH01 (sample SAMEA4026879, study PRJEB14308) | marine metagenome | biome: coastal water; material: water | depth 74 m
TACGCTTGCATGCGCCGACGACGAGGCGGAGCTGCGTTCAGATGTTCGGGCGAGCGCCGACGACCAGGCGGCACCGGCAGGCGAGGAGGTGGTACCAGTGGTGGACCTGGAGCAGGATGGCGAGGAGCTGGTGAACCTGGAGGCGGCACCGGATGGCAAGGTGGTGGACCTGGATGCGGCGCCGGATGGCGAGGAGGTGGAAATGGATGCGGCGCCGGATGGCGAGGAGGTGGACGATGCGGCGCCGGATGACGATGCGGCGTCGGATTCGGATGACGAGGAGTGGTGGTGGTGCGTGTTCGACGAAGCACCGCCGGGCGGCGAGGCAGGTTCGTCGTCGAGTTGTGCAGCGGCTTGCTCGCTGCCGCCGCCGCCGCCTCCGCCGCCTCCGCCGCCGCGGGTGCCGCCGTGGTGCCGTCCGACACATGGCACCAGTGAGGCTTCTCGTGTGATATGGGCACCCCGGCCCCGTGACAGGCCGGCTCCGAAGGACGTCCCAGGTTGGTGCCCGAATTGCCAACTCAATCGGTCCACTTGCTTCCTGGTGGGCGACTGGGCATGCTCGCGCTGCGGCAATCACAACTACGCGAAGAAGTCCAAGTGTTCGAACATCCGGTGCATCCGCAAGAGGAAGGCCCCGGTTGTTGACGACGACACGCTCTTCAAGCAGATGGTCGAAGAGGAAGCGGCCGCCGTTAGTTCGGGAGACATGCAATGGCGGTTTGTTGTTGTCTGTTCTCGGGCTCAGGCGGCGGGGAGCGGTGGTTGGCTGGGGATATTTTTTGAAACTGGCCAGGGCTTGCCCGGTCCGGTTCCATTTCCAACCGCAGCCAAAACGTTCTCCCCTACCTTGCCCGGGGCAGCGACAATGTCCAGCTTTCGCGGCAGGAGACCAACTTAACTGGTGCTACTCTTAAAGCAATGGGCTGGCAGCCGAAAATATCTCTCGAAGAGGGGATAAGAGGGGTTTACCAGACCTATGCATCATCTCAACTTGCGCAATCCTGAATTTACACATCATGTGATGCCCATTCTGAATGCTTATCTCCCACGATCCAATTGCTCACATGTCTGATTTTGCGATTGTCATACCCAATTACAACCAGAGCCATTTTCTCCCCTGGGCTTTGGAGAGCCTCAAACATCAGTCCGTGCGCTTCAATGTGGCTTTGATGGATGGGGGATCATCGGATAACTTTCAGGCTGTTGCCAAATCCTATTCGCATATGATTGCTCACTTGGAATCAGGACCGGATGGTGGACAGTCCGCAGCCATAAAAAAAGGAAAAGCGAGCATTCCCGGTGATTTTGTTGCGTGGTTGAATGCTGACGATTATTACTTTCCGGGTGCATTGGATAAGGTCGCTTCTTTTTTTGAACAAAATCCCACCGTAGATGTTGTCTATGGGGATGCGGTTCATGTGACGGCAGATGGCTTCTTTTTGTCATATTTTCCACCCGTTCAACCCTTTGATTCAAAAGATCTGACGCGTTCCTGTTTCATATGCCAACCTGCATGCTTTGTTCGTCGAAATATTTATGAGAGGATTGGCGGTATTGATGCGGCTTTAAAGTACACCATGGATTGGGATCTGTGGCATCGATTGTCACTGGCCGGTGCGAAGTTTCACTATCTTCATGAATTGCTTGCAGCCGTGCGATATTATCCCGGAACCAAGACCATGAGTGGGAATTGGCGCCGGTATGCAGAAATCTGGCGGATCGAAAGAAAATATGGCCGTCGGTCCCTCCCGTTTTCATGGTTTGGGTTTTACCGTTATGATCTGTCGCTCAAAGGGAAAAGGAATCTTATTGAGGATTTTTTCCTTTACATGCTGGATAAACTGAGAAAATCCAAGAAACGGATCCGAAAGTTTCAGCGAGCGGGAGTTCGGATGAAACAAACGCTTTATGGTTTCCATCGCTGGGAACCGGTTGTGGAAACCGGCTGTGCGGTCCATCTTCCCTGGTATGACAAGCGGCAATGGCGTCGGCTCTATTTAAAGGTGAACCCTTTTGATGACGAATATATCATCAAAATAAATGATTTGTCCTGTCAGTATGCGGTTGATGAAAGAAATCTTCTTATGATAGACGTCCCCCCCATAACGGATCCCTACAGGAAAATAACCATAGCAAAGCTCGGGGGGGGGGATTGGCAGCTTCTTGGGTTTTCCTGTCAATTGACAGGCTCTGATGGGGTCTGATTTTTTGTGAAACCGGCATTTTGAAAATGGATTTGGCAACCGTTATTATTGTAAACTGGAATGGTCGGCACCTTCTGTCGGACTGCCTGGAGAGCCTTCAGAAGCAAAAATTCAAGAAATTTGAAACGATCATTGTGGATAATGGTTCCTCGGATGGATCTGTTGAATGGGTTTACAGGTACCATCCGGGAGTCAGGGTCATTCCGCTTTCCAGTAATAAGGGATTTTGTGCAGCCAACAATATCGGCTATCACTTGGTAAAAACCAAATATGTGGCGTTGTTAAACAATGATGCGGTTGCACATCCCCTCTGGCTTGGCAGTCTGGTGGATGCGCTGGAGAAAAATAGTCAGGCGGGTTTTGCCGCCTCTAAAATTCTTAATCACGAAAAGCCGGAAACCATTGATCGTGCCGGCGATAGTTACACCCGTGCCGGTGTGGGGCTTTTGCGCGGAAGAGGGTTGGATTTTCATGCTTACGAGAAGCCGGAATGGATTTTTGGTGCCTGTGCCGCGGGAGCGCTTTATCGCAAACGTATGATTGATGAAATCGGCTTTTTTGATGAGGATTTTTTTCTGCTTCATGAAGATGTGGACTTGAGCTTTAGAGGCCAGTTGAAGGGCTACCGATGTTTATATGTTCCGGAAGCTAAAGTCTATCACAAGACAAGCAGCAGTATCGTTCGGGATTCATATATTTCAATCTATTACGGGCATCGAAATTTGGAGTGGGTATACTTTCAAAATATGCCGAGGCGGTTGCTTGGCAAAACGATACTTTTACATTTAGCCCATGTGATGGGTTCTTTTTTCTATTTTTCCTGCCATGGACAAATGCGTAGTATTTTGAGAGCAAAATGGGACGCGTTTCGGCATCTGAAGGCGGTTTTACGAAAACGTAGCCAGATTCAAAAAAGTAAACGGGTAGAAGATGTTTACATTTGGAATCTTTTAGAAAAAGAACTTTTTTTTGCCAGGCTGATGACCCATGTTCAAAGAAATCAAACAATGAAACAATAAAAAAAACTATGAAATCTCTGGATGTCATCATCGTTAACTATAACAGTACCCCTCAACTGCTGCAATGTGTCAGCTCCTTGTTGAGTGCTTCAGTTGGAATATCCCTTAATATTCACGTTCAAGACAATGCTTCCCAAAAAGGGGATGTGGGTGTCGTGGTAAGGGATTTCCCGGAAGTACTGTTGAGTCGGAATAACCGCAACCTGGGCTTTGCAAAGGCCGTTAACCGTGCCATAAGAAATGGAACCGCACCCTATGTTTTGATTCTTAACCCTGACACGCTGGTCTTGCCGGGTTTGCTCAGCGCTACCTTGGGGTATATGGAAAATCATCCGGAGGTGGGTGTTTTGGGGCCCAGGATACTGGACAGTGATGGCGTTGTTCAGGGGTCCGCCAGGTCTTTTCCGAATTTGTTAACAGCACTTTTTGGGCGAAAATCCATTTTATCCAAAATAATGCCTCATAATCCCATTACCCGGGAAAATATCCTGACAGTTCAAAGCGACGGTATGAATCCCATGGAGGTTGACTGGGTTTCCGGTGCATGTATGCTGGTGAGGCGTGATGCCATTGATGGCGTGGGTCCTCTTGATGAGCGGTTTTTTATGTATTGGGAGGATGCCGACTGGTGCCGGCAGATGTGGCGGAAGGGATGGAAAGTAATATACTTTCCAGAAGCTTCCATGATTCACTATGTGGGCGTCAGCAGCGAGAGTAACATTTTTCGTTCCGTCCTTGAGTTTCATCGAAGTATTTATCGGCTTTTCGACAAACATGCCGATGGTTTTAACATATATTTAAAGCCTCTCGTTTTTTGGGGACTACTCTATCGCTTTTTCTTTGTCTTTTTGTCCCAATGGGCTCGAAAGAAAGTTCTGAGGGCCGAACCCTTTCCTTATGGAAAAAAAGAACTGAGAGAGTCGAAACCAGAAAATGACAGAATCAGGATCTTGCGGTTTATTGCGCGTCTGAATGTGGGAGGACCTTCCATTCACGTGTATCTATTAACCACCGGACTTGATTCTAAAAGATTCAATTCAACGCTGGTTACCGGGAAAATTTCGCCCCGGGAAGGGGATATGGGCTACCTTTTTCAATCCGCGGTAGAACAACCGGTTATTATTGAAGATCTGCAGCGAGAAATAAGTCTCCTCATGGACACCAAAGCATTCCTGCAGATTTTAAGACTGCTTCGCCGAGAAAGACCCGATATTATTCATACCCATACGGCCAAAGCGGGAACCAGTGCAAGGCTTGCCGCCATTATCTACAACCACATCTTTCATGGGAACGCGCATACGGTCCATACCTTTCATGGACATGTATTTGAAGGATATTTTTCCCAGACCAAATCCTCTATGTTCATCTGGATTGAACGAATACTAGGCAGATCAACCGATGTAATTGTTGCCATTAGTAAAAGTCAGAAAATTGATCTTGCACATAGATTTAGTATTGCATCTGAGGAAAAAATCAGCGTTATTCCCCTAGGTTTTAACCTGGATCCTTTCTTAAAAAGTTCCCGAAAGAAAGGACTTTTTAGAAAATCAATAAATGAAACCGGTACACTTCTGGTTGGGATTGTTGGCCGCTTGGTCTCCATCAAGAACCACACACTTTTTTTTAATATGGCCAGCGTTTTTCTGAAAGAAAATGTAAATATTGATGTGAAATTTATCGTCGTGGGAGATGGTGAATTAAGAGAAGCATTGGAAGCCCATGTTGAAAACCTGGGGTTAAAAAACCATGTCACCTTTTGTGGCTGGAGACGAGATTTGCCGGAGGTCTATGCTGATCTGGATGTCCTGGCATTGACTTCTGAAAATGAGGGAACACCGGTTTCCATAATTGAGGCAATGGCTTCTGGAACACCCGTAATTTCAACGGATGCAGGGGGTGTTCTGGATCTTCTGGGACCTGCAGAAAAACCATTGATGGCAGGAGGATTCACGGTTTGTAAGAGAGGTGTTCTCTGTCGCAAAAATGATGAAGCCGGATTTGCCCAAGGACTGAAACATTTGATAACAATGGATAAGAAACGACTGGAGAAAATGACCGCTGACGCCAAATTTTTTGCAATGAACACATTTTCCAGCAAACGGTTGATCCATGACATGGAGTCGCTTTATTTGGAAATTTTAACGAAATAGAGTATCCAGAACCACACATTAAAAAGAAAAATCTCCTGTTTCGTATGAAAGTAAAGAATGCACCTAAGTGTTAAACTGGGATGCCTTGCGGTCGTTAATGTACTGCTCGTATTTTTTTATCAGTGGTATATACTGAGTGCTGTCGGGCCGGGTTCCGAAACTGATGCTTTATTTGCGTCGATGGTTGTCCCCCAACTATTGTTGACGGTCATTACCGGCTCTATGACACAGGTCCTCGTACCGCTTCTGACCATTGAAGATAAAGGAGACTTCCAGAAAGAAGCCTGGAACTTTTTTCAAGGAATAGGCTTTGTTTTTTTTGTTTTGGCATTGCTTCTTTTTGGGACCGCAGGAATATGGACGCCCTGGATTGTTCCGGGCTTTGATTTTGAAACCCGATTGTTGACCATTACATTGGTCCGGGTCCAATTGGTCGGCATGGTTTTTATGGCGCTGAACGGCGTGGCATGGTCTGCTTACCATTCCAGACAAAAATTTCTCTGGGCGGAAATGAGCGCCGTTCTGGGTACTATGGGTGGTTTTTTTCTTTTATTGTGGGGCTTGCCCCGATTCGGGATCATTATGGCTGCTTGGGCTATGGTTCTAAGATCCGTATTGCAGACGGTTCTTTTGTTGCCTGGACTCGGTGTCCCACCGTTCAGAAAATGGACAACTCCCGATTGGAAATCAGAAACTACCAGAAAGGCCTGGCGAAGGCTCTATCCGCTCCTTTTGGGTTCGACCTTTTACAAAACAGGGGATTTGGTGGATCGTTTTCTGGCATCAATGACATCTGCAGGGCAATTGTCCTTATTGTATTTTGCCAGTCAGATTTATATGGCGGGGAATCTTGTTCTCAGTAAGGCTTTAGCTGCGCCCATGGTTCCCTTGCTGGCAAAAAGGGCTTCTGCGCGAGAATGGGTTCTTTTTCGCAGGATTGTCAACAACAGATCGCTTTGGGCTTTGGGTATAACTTTTGCTGTTTTTGTGTGTATTGTATTTTCCGGTGGCCCCATATTGACATTACTTTTTGGGCATGGCCGTTTCACCATTGGCGAAGTCTTGACGCTTCATTGGATTCTGATAGCCCTTGTGGGGGTGTGGATCGGCGGTGCCTTGGGGCAAATTCTATCAAGCGGTTTTTATGCAAAAGGAAACACCCGAACACCCACGAAAATTGGGGTTTTTGGGTTTATAATAGGGCTTGGTATGAAAGTGGCGGGTTTTTTGTATTGGGGGATTTTGGGGATCGCCGTCGGGACGAGTCTTTACTATCTGCTGAATGCTTTTTTGCTCAACTTTGCTTTAGAGAAAAATCTCAACAAGCGGATTTTGGATGATACGAGGGAAGGATAGGGCACTGTAGTGGATACTCAAACGGAGATGGACAGTGTTCGGTTGGAATCATCACCCTGTCCCCTGGGATGCAAAGGGGGAGACTCGATTTTGCTTACGGGAAGTGATCGTTTAAATCACTTCCCAGGGACCTATAATGTGGTTCGTTGCATTGATTGCGGTCTCATGCGGACCAATCCGCGACCCACCCCGGAGACAATGGGGCTTTATTACCCTGACCACTACGGACCCTACAGGGGCACAAGGGTTAATCCCGACTCAAAGGACAATGGACCTTTATCGTTTTTGCGGAAGTGGGTGAAGGGCATTTTTCCATTTAACACCACCCGCCTGCCGAGATTACAGCCGTCACGGCTCCTTGAAATTGGGTGTGCCTCCGGCGCCTTTCTGAACAAGATGTCGCACAAAGGTTGGGAGGTTGAAGGTCTGGAATTTTCCAAAACGGCCGCCCAGTCGGCTCGATCATTGGGTTATCCCGTACATACGGGTTCCCTGGAGACCGCGCCGGACCCCGAACATTCGTATGATTTGGTGGTGGGATGGATGGTTCTGGAACACCTGCATGATCCGGTGTCAGCCCTCCAAAAGCTCCACCGTTGGGTTGACCCCAATGGGTGGCTGGTCTTATCGGTTCCCAACGCCGGTTCCATGGAATTCAACATCTTCAAAGACCGCTGGTATGCGCTTCACCTTCCAAACCATCTCTACCACTATACCTCGGATTCGCTTTCCAGAATTTGTGAAGCCGGAGGCTGGAAAATTGTCAGAATTTTTCACCATCGGACTCTCACCAATCTTATTGCCAGCACCGGATATTGGCTTCAAGATCATGGAATGCTTCCGCGATTGTCCCATAAACTTGTCGCTCTTCCGGAGAGCAGTCGCGGCCTTTTTAATTATTTTTTTTATGTTCCGGCCTGCCTTCTAAGCATTTTTGGCCAAACAGGGCGCATGACTGTCTGGGCAAGGAAAATCAATGATTAAGGTCACGGCCCTTACCTCGGGAAAAAATGTCCCCTCAGCGCGCTTTCGTGTTCGTCAGCACATTGAGCCGTTAAGACACTGGGGTTTGTGCATCCGCGAGTATACCCCGAGCATTGATAAATATGCACCGCCCCCGCCATGTCTAGCCTTTTCAAATCCCACTGCTTTGACCCTGATCAAAGCCGTCTGGAAATGTGCTAAGATCTCAGTGAGACTGCCCGGCACCATCGGAAGTTGGAAAGGAGATTTAACCTGGCTTGAACGTGAAATACATCCCGGTTTCCTGACTTTCGAGCCCTTCCTCAAACATCCTATCGTTCTGGATGTGGATGATGCCATCTGGCTGACAAAACCTTTCGGGCAAAGTGCTACAAGCAGGATCGCAAAGATTGCCGACGTTGTTCTTGCCGGCAACCAGCATATAGCAGACTGGTTCAGTTCGTATGCTGAAGATGTGCGAATTGTGCCCACAGCAATTGATACGGACCGGATTCGGCCCAGGAATTTTCAGGATTTTGCACACTCTCGTCGCCCGTTTATCATTGGATGGACCGGTACCAGCAGCAACTACCCTGCCCTTTATCAAATAGAAAAGGCCCTGGAAGACTTTCTAAAAAACCATGCGGCGGAATTATGGGTGATGGCTGATCAGCCACCCAGGTTTTCCGAACTCAGATCAGACAAGGTTCGTTACGTCAAATGGGATCCGAATAGTGAGATTACCATCTTGGGGCAAATGGACGTGGGCTTGATGCCACTGCCCTCCGATCGTTGGAGCTTGGGTAAATGCAGCTTCAAGATGCTTCAATACATGGCGGCGGGTTTGCCTGTTGTGGTATCTCCCGTGGGGATGAACAACGAAATTCTGGCTATGGGGGATATCGGTTTTTCAGCTATAACCTATGATGATTGGTATGATGCCCTGAGCTGTCTTTATGAGGATTCTAAACTCGCTTATGGTTATGGCGTTAATGGAAGATTGATCGCTGAAAAAAACTTCAGCCTGGGTGTTATTTCAAGGATTCTTGCGGGTATTTTTAAAGAATTTTCATAGAGTGGCGATTAGGGTCTGTTATGAAACCGACAATTCTTTTTGTGATCGGCTCGTTAGAGATCGGAGGGGCGGAGAAACAGATGCAACTGCTTGTGGGACAGTTGCACGGTCGTACACATTGTTGCCATGTGTACTCTCTACAAGGCGGTGGGCCGTTAAAGAAATGGTTTGAAGACCTGGGTGTAAAGGTTTTTTCAGGAGGATTGAAAAAGGACGATATTGCAAAAGCGCCCTGGAAAGTTGTTCTGGCGGAGTGGCGCCTCTTGCGCCTTATTCATGAACTGAACCCTTCAGTGATACACTGCTTTCTCCCCTTGATAACCTTTTTGGGATCCCTTGCGGGCCGCATTGCCCGTGTGCCCCTGGTGGTGACGAGCCGTCGCGCACTGGGGACCCATCAGAGGCGTCATCCTGTTTTAAGGCCCCTGGACCAAGTTGCCGCCCGATTGAGCCACCGGATTACGGTCAATTCCCAAGCTGTTTGGAATGATATGGTCAGGTGCGATCATGTGGATGCGTCCAAGCTGCTGCTCATCTACAATGGCGTGGATACGAGGCTTTTTAGGGCGGCAGAGCCTTGTGAAAAAAATGTTCGTCGAGATCTGAATCTCAAGAAAACGATGAAGCTGATGATCGTCATTGCAAACCTTATCCCCTATAAAGGGCATTCGGATTTACTAAAGGCGGCAAAGGCGGTTGTCGAACGGTTTCCGGATGCCGTTTTTTTGCTGGTTGGGGAAGACCGCGGAATTCAACGGAAGCTTGAACAGGACGTTGCGAATCTCGGCATCGGGCAATCAGTTCGGTTTCTGGGGAGGCGGGATGATGTACCCTTGTTGCTGACAGCAAGTGATCTCTCCATCCTTCCGTCCCATGAGGAAGGCTTCTCAAACGTAATCCTGGAATCCATGGCAGCAAGCCTGCCGGTTATTGCCACCGACGTGGGAGGGAACAGAGAGGCTGTTTTGGATGGGATTACGGGATGGGTTGTTCCACCTGAGGATCCAAAGGCTTTGGCCGCGAAGATTATCGATTTATTGAAAGATCCGGATAGAGCTGAAGAATGGGGTAAACGCGGCAGGGAAAGGGTAAATCAAATGTTTACGGTGAAGAAAATGGTTGCGGCCCACATGGACCTGTACGGAAGCCTCGATTTGTCGTAAAAAATATCCATACAAACTCAATTCAGGGGACTTTGCATGTGCGGTATTGTCGGTTTTATGACAAACAAAAATTTTGATCGTTTGCGAGATTCGCTTCCTGAAGCCACTTCAAAACTTGTCCACCGAGGTCCGAATGATTCGGGCCTTTTTTTTGATGAAAATCACGGCTTGGGACTGGGACATCGAAGATTGTCGGTGATCGACCTTTCGGACGCCGGACGTCAGCCCATGGCGAGCGAAGGTGGCCGGTTTCAAATCGTCTATAATGGTGAGGTGTATAATTTCAAGGAAATCCGAAAGACGCTGAAAGATCTCGGACATGTCTTTAGAACAGATACCGACACCGAGGTGATTCTGGGTGCCTACCGGCAATGGGGCATCGATTGCCTGAAACGATTTATGGGCATGTTTTCCCTTGGTTTGTGGGATGAAACAAAGGAATGCCTTTTCCTGGCCAGGGATCGCCTGGGAATCAAACCCCTTTTCTATTATCATGTGCCGGGGTCCCTGTTTTTTGCATCGGAACTGAAAGCCCTTATGGGGCTTTCAGCGTTTCCCAGGGATCTGAACCATGATGCGATCCCCCTCTTTTTGCATTACCAGTATATCCCCGCCCCCCGGACGGTCTTTAAAAATACCTTCAAGCTTTTACCCGGCCATTTTGCCCGGTTTTGTAAAGGCAGTCTGGAAGTTAAACCCTACTGGACCCTTCCCGAACGTTCCGCGAATGCCCCAATATCCCTGCAACGGGAAGAAGATGCCTTGGAAGAACTGGATCGCATGCTGACGACTGCGGTGTCCGACCGGTTGATCAGCGATGTGCCGCTGGGGGGGCTTTTAAGCGGAGGAATCGATTCGTCCATTGTGGCGGCACTGATGCAAAAGGTGAGCAATACCCCTGTAAAAACGTTTAGTATCGGGTTTAATGAACCCGGATTTAATGAAGCACCCTGGGCCGCCAAAGTGGCAGAGCACCTGAAAACGGACCATACCGCATTTTGTGTGACGGCCAAGGACGCTTTATCGGTCATCCCTCGCCTGCCGGAAATCTATGACGAACCTTTTGCCGATTCATCTGCATTGCCCACGTTCCTGGTTTCCAAACTGGCCCGTTCCCGCGTGACGGTGGCGCTTTCAGGGGATGGCGGAGATGAGCAGTTTGCAGGGTATGTGCGCTACTGGAGCACCCGGACCATGGCCGGGGCATTTCAGTGGTTTCCGGAATGGTTCAGGAGTTCCATGGGATGTGCCCTGGAAAGAATTCCTGTTTCCTGGGTCGAAAAGTGCTATATGCCGTGGCGAAGTTTTCTTCCTCAGCGGTTCAATGTGGCCAATTTCCCGGACAAGTGGGAGAAACTGGTAAGCCTTATGCAGTGTGGTGGGGATATCCAGTCCCTATACCGAATGACCATCCATCTCTGGTCGAAAGAGATGTTGCCGGGCCTCCTTCAAAGAAGCCTTGTGGAGAGTCAATATGAAGAAACGTTTAGGGAGACGGAAGGTTGGCCCGTCCTTTCGCGGCTCATGCGGGTGGACCAGAAAACCTACCTTCCTGACGCTATGTTGACCAAAGTGGATCGGGCCAGCATGGCCGTAAGCCTGGAAGTCCGAGTGCCGCTCCTTGACCATCGGGTGGTGGAATTCACATCTTGTTTGCCGGATCACCTGAAATACCGAAATGGCAAGGGCAAATATCTCCTCAGAAAACTTCTCTCCCGCTATGTGCCGGAGGCGCTTTTTGAAAGGCCGAAGATGGGGTTCGGCGTGCCCATTGAAAAGTGGTTTCGGAGCGAGTTGAAAGAAATGCTGATCGATTACCTGTCGGTGAGCCGATTAAAAAGGGAAGGGCTTTTTGATTCAGGATGTGTCGAGATGCAACTCAAAGAACACCTTGACGGCAGGGCCAACCATTGTTATCGATTGTGGGCCCTTCTCATGTGGGAGATGTGGCGGGAAAGATGGCTCGATTGATCGGATTTATTCCGGCTCTTTGATCAGTCGGCACATGAAACTTCGGCTGGATGGGGTTCCGGTCACCGGGTCTCTTTGATCATCGTCGGTGAGATTGTTCAGATTGAGGCGCGAATCCAGGTCGCCCCAGCACCACCCGATACGGACCGAACCAGAATGTACCACCTTGGAAATCCTGGCTTTCATGAGAACACTCCCCTTGGGCGTTTCAACCTTTATGTTGTCTCCCTCGCTGACATCCTGTTTGCTGGCGTCATCGGGGTGAATATCCACAAAACAGCCTTTTTCTCGTTTTAGAAGGGTGGGAATTTTTTTAAATTGAGAATGGGTAAAATATCGGGTGCGGGCACCGCTGATTCCCACCATGGGAAAATCCGTTCTTTCGTTATCAAAACTGATGGGGTTCAAGGTTTTTCCCTCAAAGTTAGGAACCGGGGAATACCCCCCGTCTTTAAGACGTTCAGAATATATTTCCATTTTCCCGGCCGGTGTTTTGAAACCGACACGTTTGTATTTTTCATGGGCCAATTCTTCAACCCGCATGGGCCCAGAATGTTCCCGCAGCATATCCACTGTCACGCCGGCCGGTTCCAATTGATAGTTGATGACCTCTTCCGCGCTCCGCCATGGAAACTCATGATCCATGCCAAGCCTTCGGGCCAGTTCAAAGGTGATTTTCCAGTCGGGCCAGCTGTCTCCTACGCAGTCAATGACCTGGTTCTGTAATATCACTGGGTTGTTACGGATAAATGCTCGGTTGAGCTGGGTTTTCTCAAAGGGACCGCAGGCGGGTAGCACCACATGGGCCATTTTGGCCGTTTTCGTCATAAACAGGTCCAGAACCACCATGAAATCCAGCCTTTGAAACGCCTTGACGGCCCGATTGCTGTCCGCCATGGTTACCGCCGGGTTGCCGGATTGAACCACCAGCATTTTCAGGGGATACGGCTTTTCATTTAAAATGGCGTCCACCACACAGGACTGAGCATTGATCCCCCAGGTTTCATGAAATGTGTTGAATAGGGGATAGTCCTGTGCGACACTTTTGATCCCTTCAGGTAACCGCTCTTTTAGTTGAATGTTCCTGATCGGTATGGGCTGGGGGATGAGATCCCCACCGGGTTTGTCCACATTTCCCGTCAACCCTCTCAGAATACAAACGGCACGGGTCTGTTGAAAGACGTTCAGCTGCATGTCCAGACCGTTACCGTCAATAATGCAGGCCGGCTTGGTTGTGGCATAAGTCCTGGCAACATTCCTGATTTCCTCAGGCTTCAGCCATATCTCCTTCGCAATTTTTTCCGCCTCAAAATCTTCCGCCGCATCTTTAAGTGCATCAAACCCAACGGTCCAATCCCGGACAAATTCCTCATCAAAAAGATTATTGGATATGATTTCGTGAATCATGCTCATGGCCAGAAGACCGTCATGTCCCGGCTTTATCTGGAGCCACACATCCGCCATGGCAGCAAGACCCGTGCGTATGGGATCGATGACGATGAGCTTTGCCCCCTGTTGCTTTGCAAAAACGATATTTTCAAAAGCCTGTGGGTTGGTGTCCCCATCATTTTTTCCCCAGACCAGAATGCATCGCGATTGCCGAAAGTCCGGTGCCGTCATGGCACCATAAGTATAGGTGTGGGCCATTTCCCGCGCCACGTGGCAAACCGATCCATTGCCGATGGTGTTGGGGGATCCGTATACATTCATGAGCCGGTTGGCGTAGTCCCAGGGCGCTCCCCAGTCGGCCGCCATGCCCCTCAACCAGCAGACGGATTGGGGTCCATGGGTTTTTTTGAAAAATTCAAATTTGCCTGCAACATGGTCCAACGCTTCATCCCAGGACGCTTCTCTGAAAAAAGGGCCGCTCTTTCTGTCTTCCCTGATCAGCGGGGTTTTCAGCCTTTTGGGCGAATAGACAATATCCACCGCAGCCTTCAATTTCGGGCAGCGCATTCGCTTCTTTTCCGGCAGAAAAGATTTTCGCTCCGCCTTAACGAGCCTGCCGCTTTCGATGGTGGCTGTAATGGGACAACAGGAAGAACATAAACGACAAATGGTATCCTTTTTCATTGATTTTCCTTATCGGTTGGCTTTTACAAAACAACTGCGGATGAGCTCGAAATGGTTTTGGTGGGTTCGGATTTTCCACCAGATATGGCCATTCTTCTCGATATTCCATTGGGGTCGTAAACCATTCTTTTTACCGTTTAAAATGCCCATCACATTTTCCACGCCGCTTCCTGAATAGGCCCCTTCGTGGGTTCCTCCCAGCCAGTTTTCCGACTCGGTCACCTCTTCCGACCATGAAAAGGGATCGGAAAAAAGAAATTGGGCTTGTTCCGGTTTTGCCACCCGATTCATTTCTTCAAGATGTTTCAGAGGCTTTGGAACTTTATCCACCAGGTTGAGAGATGCAAGGGAAGAAAAGACGCCGGATTTGAAAGGCAACCGCTGTGCATCGCCCACCAGGAATTCCGTATTGCCGCTTTTCCAGGTCTTTGGGAGCGTTACGGTCGCTTTTCGGGTGATAAGACCTTCCTGCTGCAACTGGATCTCCTTTTCCCGGGTAAGCATCAATTCCCTGGCGGTTCGAATAAAGGATAGTGAATTATCGATGCCGATGGCAAAATCACATTTTTGGCCCAATTCAAAGGTGAACCGGCCTACGGCGGAACCCGCATCAATGGCGACTCCGGATAAGGGGTGCATGAGGTCGCTCCAGTCCCGGTAGGCGGCCGAAGCGTTTTCTTCGTTAAGAAGATCGCCGTAATGGCTCCACATGTAAGATGACAGAACCGAGGCGTCTTCATACTTTGAAGGGGTCGTTTGTGTTGTGTGGGGCGCGCTGGGATCCAGAAAAGCGATTCCGTTTTGAATGGGATATTCCCTGCCGCAATGGGTACAGGACAAAAACCCTTCAAGAATATCGCTTTTTTCTTCCTCTTTAATGTGTAGATTCAGATCCTGTTCTTCAGGCAGACATGCCGGGCAAATGAGCATTTCCAGAATTTCTTTTTTCATATTCAATCTCTCTTTGTGGCAGGAAAAAAAATTTAATAAAACGTAATTTGCTAGCATATACAAATTTTAAGCATCGATCAAGGATGAAATTATGCGAAAACAAATTGACTTTGAGGACTGTTTTTAATACGGAGCATCCTGAGGATATTTGTAATGAAATCTGGAGAATTTCGATTTTTCTTGACAGGAAAATCGATTTTAATTACATTCGTTGCGTAATTATAATGTGACTACAATATAGCTCCGAAAACAGACGGCCCCCAAACCAATGGGGCCCAATTTTTGGGTAGAGGTAAGAAAATGAAACTTAAAGGTAAAATCGCATTGGTGACCGGTAGCAGCCGGGGTGTAGGAAGGGCTGTCGCTCTTGGCTATGCCGAGGAAGGGGCAAAGGTCGTTGTCAATTATACTTCCAATCAAAAGGCCGCCGACGAAGTGGTCCAGGCCATACAGGATCTGGGGAGCGACGCCATCGCTGTAAAAGCGGATGTGGCGCAAAAATCAGAGGTGGAAAATCTGGTGTCTGCTGCCGTTGATAAATTCGGTAGACTGGATATCCTCGTAAACAATGCAGGATTTACCCGGCCATCTTTGATGCTCAAGATGACCGAAGATCAGTGGGATCAGGTGGTGGATATTCACCTGAAAGGCGCTTTTCTCTGTGCCCAGGCCGCGGGTATCCGCATGAAAGAACAGAACAGCGGAAAAATTATTAACGTCACATCCGTGGCAGGTCTTGTGGGGACGGTGGGGCAGGTTAATTACAGCGCGGCAAAGGGCGGTCTTTTAAGCCTGACCAAGTCCATTGCGCGGGAACTCGCCCGTTATAACGTCTGCTGTAATGTTATATCTCTGGGCATTGTCGCCACCGACATGACGGAAAAGATTCGATCAGATGAAAAGCTGAAAGAAATCTATATGAACCGAATTCTTTTGAAGCGTTTTGCCGAGCCCAAAGACATTTCCCCGGCTTTCGTATTTCTGGCGTCAGACGACAGCGATTACATCACGGGCCAGTTGCTCTGCGTTGATGGGGGCTATGGGATGATCTAGCCGTGAATCTGTAGTTCAACCACACAATAATAATCAGTAAGGAGGATAAAAATGGCAATACCTGATAAAATTCAAACCTGGCAGATGGTTCAGCCCACTAAACGCGACCGGGAAACGGGTGAAGTAAGCCCAGGCAAATTGGAAAAAACCGAAATACCCGTGCCTGCCCTTGAAGCTGGCGAAGTGTTGGTGGAAGTGGCCGGTTGCGGTGTTTGTCACACGGACCTTGGATACTTTTATGATGGGGTGCCGACGGTTTCAAAACCCCCTTTAACATTGGGTCATGAAATTTCCGGAACCGTTGTTGACGGAGACGAAAAATGGCTGGGAAAAGAAGTCATTATCCCTGCGGTGATGCCCTGTCGAAAGTGCATACTCTGTAAGACCGGTCGTGGGAACCGGTGCCTCGACCAGAAAATGCCGGGCAACAGCATCGGTCCCTATGGTGGTTTCTCAAGTCATATCCCCGTGCCGAGCATTGATCTTTGCGAAGTGGAAAACCGGGGAGACGTACCCCTTTCCCATCTGGCCGTTGTCGCTGATGCTGCCACCACACCTTACCAGGCAGCCAAGCGGGCCGATTTGCAACCGGGAGACAATGTTATTGTGGTCGGCATTACCGGCGGTGTGGGTCAGTATATGGGGCAGGTCGCCAAGGCATTGGGTGCGAAGACCGTTGTGGGCATCGCGCGAAATCAGGAAAAACTGGACCGGGCCCTGAACTTTGGCGCCGATTACGTCATCAACTCTTCTGACAAGGATGCCAGGAGTGTGTCCAAGGAATTCAAAGGATTATGCAAAGGAAGCGGTCTCCCCAATTTTGGATGGAAGATCTTTGAAGTGACCGGTGCGAAGGGCGGTCAGGAGATTGCGTTGACCCTGCTTGGATTTACCGGGAAGCTGGTGGTGGTGGGATTCGGTATGGCCAAGACGGAATATGCCATTGGACGCTTGATGGCTTTCGACGCTGAAATTATCGGTACCTGGGGATGCCTCCCCGAGTACTATCCAATCGTCCTGAATATGGTTCTGAGCGGCAAAATCAATATGGAGGAGTTTGTTGAAATTCGCCCCATGAGCACCATTGCCGAGACCTTTGCCGAGGCCCATAAGACACCGCCCATGAGGCGTATCGTACTGACCCCTGATTTTTAAGGGATGTTCTTTCGTGAACTGTAATCAATAGACAACACAAAACCAAAATAGAAATGAAAGAAGTAAAGGAGAAGAGATTATGGCTTTAGAATGGATGCCGAGAGACAACGAAAAGAAGGATCATGCGCTTCACACGGATGTTCACTGGGGAACGGAAGCACCCTGCGTGGTCTATGAAAAACGCCCTTTGACAGATCCCAAGGGGAATGTGGTGGCCGGACTTTTTGTGTCCTGGATTCGGTTGAACAACCCCAAACAGTATAACTCCTATACCACGGAGATGGTCAAAGGGGTTATTGCTGGTTTTGAGAACGCTTCTCTGGATCGCAGTGTTGTTGCGGTAGTATTTACCGGTACGGGTCCCTACTCCTTCTGTACCGGTGGAAATACGAAAGAATACAGCGAGTTTTACAGCCTGCGCTGTGATGAATACGGTCAGTATATGGAACTGTTCAATCACATGGTGGATGCCATTTTGGCCTGTAAAAAACCGGTCATCTCCAGGGTCAACGGTATGAGGGTTGCCGGTGGTCAGGAAATCGGCATGGCCTGTGACCTGGCCATTTCTTCGGATCTTGCCATTTTTGGTCAAGCCGGACCCAAACACGGTTCCGCCCCCGATGGCGGTTCCTCCGACTTCCTCCCCTGGTATCTGGGAATTGAAGACGCCATGTGGAACTGTGTCTCCTGTGAAATGTGGTCTGCCTACAAAATGAAGGACAAGACCCTGATCAGTAAGGTTGTTCCGGTCCTGAAGGTGGACGGCGAATGGGTGAGAAACCCCATGATCATTACCGATAAATATGTGGATAATGGCGAAGTGGTCTACGGTGAGTACAAGTCCGGTCCCGAAGCCAAGGAAGCCCGTGCCTTTGTCAAAGAGCATCAGCCCAACGCGGATTTTGAACTGCTGGATAAAGAAGTGGATAAAATCGTATGGACCTTTGCCAACCTGTTTCCCGGTTGCCTGATCAAATCCATTGACAGTATCCGGGCCAAGAAGAAATTCTTCTGGGATTACTCCAAAAACTACAACCGTCACTGGTTGGCGGCCAATATGGGCGGAGAGGCTTTCTTAGGTTTCGGCGCTTTCAATACCAAACGGATCACGGGTCAGGATACCATCAACTTCCTGAAGTTCAGGCAGGATATCGCAGAGTGCGCTACCTGGGATATGGACATGTTTGCCAATGCGATGGGGACACCCAAAGAGTAGTTCCTCCGTAATAACACGAATCATCAACGGCAGGCAGATCCATGAACAGGTCCGCCTGCCGTTTTTCTTATTCTGGATTAAGGAGCGTTTATTATGGTATATGAGCATATTGAAGTTAAATTTGAAAACGGCCTCGGAACCATCACGTTAAACCGGCCCCCCGTGAATGTTCTGAACATCGCCATGATGGAAGAAATCAACGGCGTACTCGAGTCATGGCAGGGCGAAAAAGATTTGAAGTTGGTGCTCTTTGACGCCATCGGAAAATGCTTCTCCGCGGGTGTGGATGTGGGAGAACACATGGGCGATATGGCACCGAAAATGATCGGCGTCTTCCATCGAATGTTTCGACTGATGGATACCTTAGGCATTCCGACCATGGCCTCCGTATACGGCTCATGTCTGGGGGGTGGGTGTGAACTGGCCGTTTTCTGCGACCTGGTCATCTCCTCGGAAGATGCCAAATATGGCCAGCCGGAAGTGCAGGTGGGTGTATTTCCGCCCATTGCTGCTCAGATCATGCCCCGCATCATCGGTCGAAAGGCTGCCATGGATTTGATTATGTCGGGAAGGATTATTTCGGCCGAAGAGGCTTTGGGTATGGGGCTGATCAATAAAATTGTTGCCAAAGACGACTTGGGTTCCGCTACGGAGGATTTCTGCAAACCTTATCTGAAACTGAGCGCAGAAGTTTTAAGAAAAACAAAGAAGGCCATTATGACGGGTTTGATGGATGATTTTGAACCTTCACTTAAAGTGATTGAAGATATTTACCTGGATGAGCTCATGCCGACGGCGGATGCTCAGGAAGGGTTGAACGCTTTCATGGAAAAACGAAAACCCGTCTGGAAAAACGAATAAGACCCATAAACAGGACTTTAGAAGGATTTTGTCATGACTGCCAATGAAATACTCGACATGTTGTATGGAACCCTCCACACAACCGGAATTTACAATTTTCAGTGGAATATCCTGATCATGTGGGGCGTGGGGAGTTTGTTCATATATCTGGCCATTGTCAAAAAATATGAACCCCTTCTGTTGCTCCCCATCGGTTTCGGAATTTTTATCGTCAACTTTCCCCTGGTCCCCCTGATGGGCTATTCATCAGATGGCCATCCTTTTCTTATTGAGGTATTTTACAAGTACGGGATCAAATGGGAGGTCATTCCCTGCGTCATCTTTCTGGGGTTGGGCTCCATGACCGACTTTGGCCCCCTCATTGCCAACCCCAAGACGCTCCTCATCGGCGCCGGTGCGCAATTGGGTGTCTTCATTACCTTTACCGGCACGGTGCTGGTGGGCTTTACCCTCAAAGAGGCCGCTTCCGTCAGCATCATTGGCGGCGCCGACGGTCCCACCACCATCTATTTAACACAGCATCTGGCGCCGCAATTGCTCGGCGCCAATGCGCTGGCCGCTTATTCATACATGGCCATGGTGCCCCTGATTCAACCGCCGCTTATGAGAATGATGACGAATCTGAAAGAAAGAAAAATCCGCATGCGTCAGTTGAGGCTTGTTTCGCGTCAGGAAAAAATCCTGTTCCCCCTCGTCACCTCAGGCATCATTGCGCTTCTGGTACCCTCAGTGATTCCCCTCATGGGCATGTTTATGCTCGGAAACCTCATGAAGGAAAGCGGCGTGGTTGAGCGGTTGGTCGGAACGGCCAAAGACTCGCTTATGAACATCGTTACCATATTCTTGGGTATTTCGGTGGGCGCTACCATGCAGGCGGATAAATTTTTGAGCTGGAAACCCCTTTTCATTTTCAGCCTGGGCTTGGTGGATTTTGCCGTTTGTACCATCGGCGGTATCCTTACCGTAAAAATTATGAATCTCTTTCTGAAGGAAAAGATTAATCCCCTGATCGGTTCAGCCGGTGTGTCCGCCGTACCCATGGCGGCAAGGGTCTCACAGGTGGAAGGGCTTAAGTATGATCGGACCAACCATTTGCTCATGCACGCCGTTGGGCCGAACCTGGCGGGTGTCATCGGTTCCGCTGCGGCAGCCGGAATGTTCATCGCCATGTTTGACTAACCTTTGGCGCAGTAAAGCCATACGGCACATTTAACAAATGATGGTGAAAACCAAAATTCACGAAGGATAAGCAAATGAAAAAAACGGCACTTTTGCTACTGATTTTTTTGATGTTTCCAGCAGCCTCAAACGCGGAGGATTTTCTGGAGGCGCCTGTTGTAAGCCAGGGCAAGGAAAATTTGAGAACTGACGCCCGTCTGGAGATGAAAACACCGCTATCTCACGATGAGGTGGTGTTGTTTTACAGGGAGCAATTAAAAGAGGTTTCGGATATCAAGTTTCGCGACTGGAAGGACGCCACCTATATTGAAGATGACGGAGCATTGCCGTGGCATTCCATCACCATCTCAAAAGATGATAAAGACGGCGCTACCATCGTCATTGTCAAAGACAACTGGACATGGATTATCGGGACCCTTGTTTTGCGGTATATCGGCGTTTTTGCGGTCTTGATGATTCTTTTGGTGGGGATGCTTGTTTCGGGAAAAATCATATCTGCATTTGTCAGTCGCGCCGAGGCGAAAAAAGCTGCGGGATAGACGGATACTGGAAGTTCAAATGACAACAACAAAGGGCCCCCATTTGGAAATGGAGGCCTTTTGTTTTTTGTGCGTTATTTGGGACAACCCCGCTAAAATAAGAAGGGGATCACTCCAAGGTGATCAGAACGCCTTCCGCTTCTACCGTGTCCCCTTTATTTGCATTTACCTCTTTAACCGTACCCGATGCCTCAGCTACAACCGGTAATTCCATTTTCATGGCTTCAAGGATCACCACTTCATCTCCCTCGCTGACCGCATCACCCGGCTTTACCTTCACATCAATAACCTTACCCCCCATGGGAGCCACTATTTCACTCACAGCCAATACCTCCTTTATTCATTATTTTTCCCAACTGCGTATGGTGCAAATGGGCTGAACAAAACACTCCAAAAATCAACACTGACAAATCCTTCAGAGAGTATTGAAAAATATAGATCTTCATGGCATCTGATATCCGAACCATATAACATGGGATCTCCTCTTCTTGTCAAGTACAATATCAGCTTTCCCAAACAAAACAGAGATCTTGACAGGAACGATCAAATTTTCTATCTTCGGATAACTGCCTATTTAAATTAAAAATTTGCCAAACATAGAAATAACCGGGTATTACTTTTCGTTTTCAATAGATCGTAATGTGATAGGCTAAGTCTGGGAGCATCATAATGCCGGAATACAAGTGGGTTTGTGAGACGAAAAAGGGTAAAACCATCCGTGGTGAACTGGAGGCCACTGATGAAAAGATGGCGAGGTTGCAGTTGAAACGCCGCAATCTCAAAATCAAAAAGATCAAGGAAAAACCAAAGGATCTCTTTGCCAATGTATCGTTTATGCAGCCGAAAATAACCAGCAAAGACCTGGTTATTTTCACGCGGCAGTTTTCCACCATGATTGATGCCGGTCTTCCCCTTGTACAGGGTCTTACCATCCTGGCGGACCAGATGGAGAATAAAACGTTTAAAGGCGTTTTGAAGACGGTTGTTTCAGATGTGGAGGGTGGCGCCAGTCTGGCCGAATCGCTTCAGAAGCACCCGAAAGTTTTTGACAACCTCTTCGTGAACCTGGTGGCGGCTGGTGAAGTGGGTGGTATTCTGGATACGATTTTGCAGCGATTGGCAACCCATATTGAAAAGGCGCAAAAACTGAAGGCCCGCATTAAGAGTGCCATGACGTATCCCGCCATTGTGGTGGCCATTGCCATTTTAGTGATTTCGGTGATTATGATTTTTGTAATCCCCGTTTTTGAAAGCATGTTTGCGGATTTCGGATCGGCATTGCCGCTCCCCACCCAGATCGTTGTCAATATCAGTCGCTTTATGAAGGGGAATGTGCATTACGTGATCGGGGCTGTTATTGTCCTGGTCTTTGCTTTTAAGAAATTCAAGAGTACCAAGGTAGGGCGAAAAAAAGTCGATACCCTGGCACTGAAACTCCCCGTATTTGGAACACTCCTTAAAAAAGTCGCCGTGGCCAGTTTTACCAGAACCCTGGGAACCATGATTGCCAGTGGTGTTCCGATTATTTCAGCCATGGAAATTGTGGCCAAAACATCCGGTAACGTGGTGCTTGAAGAGGTCATCCTGGATGTTCGTTCCGCCATTGCCGAGGGACAGCCCATCGCCGAACCCCTTTCGGAGAATGACATATTTCCCAATATGGTCGTCCAGATGATCGGCGTTGGAGAGGCCACAGGCGCTCTGGAAACCATGCTGGAAAAAATCGCAGACTTTTACGATGATGAGGTAGAGGCGGCGGTTGACGCTTTGACGTCCATGCTCGAGCCGCTGCTCATGGTTTTTCTTGGCGGTGCTATCGGCGGGCTTGTGATTGCCATGTATCTGCCTATTTTCGGTATGGCTGCGGCCATGGGTTCATAAAACAAAAAATGAACAATAAAGAACCCGGCCAAAGGGATTCAGAACTGCAAAAGCGCCTTCATACCCTGATGTTTTTGCGTGTGTTGTTCGTTTCTGTGATTCTGGGAGCTCTCATTATCATCCGCTTCAGGGGAACGTACGTTGATATCACCCATGCTCAAAGTGCTCCCTACATTCTCCTTGCGGTGATATATTTCACCAATATCGTTTATATTTTTCTCATCAAATATTTGGGAAGAATACGGCTTCAGGCCTATTTCCAGCTGTTTTTCGACACTGTTTTTATTACTGTCTTCATATACACCACCGGCGGAATTGATAGTATTTTTTCCTTCCTCTTCATCTTAAATATCATCAGTGGTAGCATACTCTTTTCCCGAAAAGGCGGCATCATCATTGCCTCGGCAAGCAGCATTCTTTATGGGCTGATGCTGGATCTTCATTATTACGGCCTGATTCATCCCCTCGGAAGTCGGGTGAATATCGCTTCCGATAGTTATAGCAGTTCGTTTTTGTTTTACACCATACTGGTGAATATGGCAGCGTTCTACCTGGTTGGTTATTTAAGTGGTTTTCTCGCTGAACAAACGAAAAAGAGCCGAGCTGAACTTCAAGAAACCAAGCTGGATCTGGACAAATTAGAGATCCTTCATGAGAGTATTATTAATAGTATTACCTCAGGGCTTATTGTTTTGGATGACAAAGAGCGTGTGATACTCTTTAATCCCACAGCGGGAAAAATCCTTGACATCCATTCCCGTCAAATTTCCGGGTTGTCGCTGGCCTCTGCCCTTCCCGTTATTTGGCAACATGTGCAGAGTGTCCTGAAAATACGTCCGTCGGTCAATATCCCGCCTTTTATGGATTTTCCATACCAGACACCAGACGGTGCAAAGATTTATCTTCGACTTTCCATCTCCCCCCTTCGCTATTTATCGAGCGGAAAAGGGGGGGAAATCATTGTTTTTCAGGATGTAACGGAAATAAAAAGGATTGAAGAAAACATGAAAAAGGTGGAAGGATTGGCCCTGGTGGGAGAGATGGCTGCTGGTATAGCCCATGAAATCAGAAACCCCATGGCTTCCATCAGCGGTTCCATCGAGGTGTTAAAAGAAGGTCTTGTCTGGGATAGCACCGAAAACCGATTAATGGCCATTGTGTCGCGGGAAATCGATCGATTGAACCAGTTGATCAGTGATTTTCTTCTGTTTGCGCGACCGAAAAAAACAAAATGGAGGACCTTTGATCTGAACCGGGTCATTACGGAGTCTCTGGAGCTTTTTAAAAACGGTCACCGCTGGAATGAAAACGTCAGTGTTCTCACACATTTCAACGAGTCCGTGATGATTGAATCGGATCCGGACCAGATTAAACAGGTTTTGTGGAATCTTTTCCTCAATGCCTGCGATGCCATGCCCAGCGGTGGGACACTTGATATCGTCACCAAATGGGTGTTTGAAGCGCCGGAATCAGCCAGTAAGAACGTAATGATCGTCATACGTGACACGGGGTATGGATTTGAATCAAAAACCCTGTCCAAACTTTTTACCCCTTTTTTTACCACCAAAGAGGGAGGATCCGGTCTCGGATTGGCCATCGTAAAAAGAATTGTCGATCAACTTCAAGGCAGGGTTTCAGGCAATAATTACCCCGATGGCGGTGCCGAAATCGTTATCATTCTGCCCGGGGGTTCCAGGGCCGGCCATTCGCGGCCGGCGGCTGGTTTTGAAAATGAATATAGATATTAAAATTAACAGCTTTTGGAAGCTGAAAGAGATGATGTCATGAAAATATGTGAACAAAACTGGTTTTCTAAACTCAGCCGTCCCAGCCGTTATCTGGACAATGAAATCAATAGCATTCGGAAGGATCTTTCAAAGGCCGAAATATCCATCGCGCTGGTATTTCCGGATGTTCCCGAAGTGGGAATGAGCCATTTGGGACTGAAAATACTTTACCACCTATTAAACACCCGGGACTGGCTCGCAGCTGAAAGGGCTTTTTCTCCCTGGCCGGATCTGGAAGATGCCCTCAGAAACAACGATACCCCGCTAACCTCCTGGGAATCAGGGCGCCCATTGAGCGCTTTCGATCTCATCGGTTTCAGCCTTCAACATGAGCTTTCATACACGAATATCCTCAATGTACTGGACCTTTCCGGAATCCCCTTTCTGGCCCGGGACAGAGGTCAGGAATATCCGCTGATTATTGCAGGGGGCCCGGCATGTTTTAATCCGGAACCCGGTGCGGATTTTTTTGATGTTATGGTCATCGGGGATGGAGAGGCTGCTTCACTTGAGATCTGCAGAACTATTCGAGAAATGAAAAAGGTCAGAGGTGTTCAAAAGTACGACATCCTTGATAGCCTTTCCCATATACCGGGGATCTACGTCCCTTCCTTCTTTCAGATCCGGTATGGGCTGGATGGAAGAATTGCTGAAATTGTTCCGGAGCATGACAATTATAAATGGGTCAATAAGGCGACTTTGGCCCATCTTGATACATACCCTTACCCGGAATGCCAGATTGTCCCTTTTACGGAACTGGTTCACGACCGTGTTTCAGTGGAAATTTCCCGGGGTTGCACCCGGGGTTGTCGGTTCTGCCAGGCCGGAATGATTTACAGGCCCGTACGGGAAAGAAGTCCGGAGTCCATTATCAACATTGCGGAGAAGACTTTGGATCTTACCGGCTATGAGGATTTATCGCTATTGTCACTCAGTTCGGGTGATTACAGCCATATCAGTCCGCTTCTTCGTGCACTCATGGACCGTCATTCCCCCGATCATATCGGCATAAGTCTTCCCTCTCTCAGGGTGGACAGCCTGGATGCTGAAATGACGGAACAGATCAAAAGGGTTCGGAAAACAGGGTTTACCCTTGCCCCCGAGGCGGGAAACAATCGCCTTAGAAGAGTCATCAACAAGGGGCTCACCCAATCGGACATCCTTGAAACGGCGAAAATCGTATACCAGTCCGGATGGAAACTGATCAAGCTCTATTTCATGATCGGGTTGCCCTCGGAGGAAGATGAAGATCTTCAGGATATTGTTGATCTCGCGGAACAAATCACCAGGTTGTCGGGAAAAAAGGGGAGGCGGGAAAATGTGAATGTCAGCCTTTCCACCTTTGTGCCAAAGAGCCATACCCCTTTTATGTGGATGCCACAAGTGACATTGGAAGAAAGTCGTCGAAAGGTAGAAATGATTCGACAAAGCCTTAGAAAAAGCCGTGTGCGGGTTAAATGGAATCAACCGGAGTTAAGCTGGTTGGAAGGTGTTATGGCCAGAGGGGACAGGAAGCTGAGTAACACCATTATTGAGGCCTGGAAGCTCGGCGCAAGGTTTGACGCATGGAGCGAGCATTTTAAAATGGAGGTATGGAAAACGGCTTTTGACCGATCCGGGATTAAACCGGAATTCTATCACAGGGAAAGGACGTCCCGGGAAATTCTGCCGTGGGACCATATTCGGTCCGGCGTTACAAAGGCTTTTCTAAAAAAAGAACTAAAAAAGGCGCAAGCGGAGCAGTTTACTCCCGATTGTCGGGAAAAATGCCATGAATGTGGTGTATGCGATCACAAGAATATTGATCCGGTTCTTTTTAATGACCTGTCATTTCTGCCGAAAAAGGCTTCACCCGATCCACGGGACCCGCAAATTGCGAGCAGGTTTCGTCTCACCTTCACAAAAATGGAGAGCACCCGGCATCTCAGCCATTTGGAATTGGGCCGCGTGCTGAATCGGGCTTTCAGGCGCGCCGGATTGAAACTGACCTATTCTCAGGGGTTTCATCCCATGCCCAAGATCTCATTTTTTTCGGCCTTGCCGGTGGGTACCCGGAGCATGGCGGAATTGGCGGAGATTGAATTGACTGAAGGGGGGGATGTGGATGATCTTAAAGATAAAATCAATGGGGAATTGCCTGCGGGCATTGATATATTGCGTATTGAAAAGGTTTCTTCTTCAGGAAAAAAACTTCGTCTCAAAGCGTCTCGGTTTCTTATTACCCTCAAAGAAACAACGTTCAATGAGACGCGCCTCATGGAATTTCTCAAATCAAAACATTTTGAGGTTGTCAAAATCAATAAAAAAGGGGAACATACCATCGATGCTCGAAGCCTTGTGACGGCCATGAGTCTTCTTTCGCCCGGGCAGATCGATTTGACCCTCAGGCAGACAGACAAGTTGACCTTGAAACCGGCCGAGATTATGAAGGGTGTATTTTCTTTGAAAGAAGAAGATCTTCTTAATATGAACATCCTTAAAACCGAGCAGGTTTTTCATTAACGCCGGAGAACCCAGTGGGAGCCACTCATGTCCAGTGAACTGATCATCAATTCCAGATCTTATGAAACCAGGGTCGCACTGGTTGAAAACGGCGTTGTTGTTGAACTGCACATTGAGAGAGACAGCGGCCGGGAGTTGATGGGTAATATTTATCGAGGGCGAGTGGTCCGCGTTCTACCCGGGATGCAGGCGGCCTTCGTGGACATCAGCCTTGGAAGAACCGCCTTCCTTTACGTTTCCGACGTTTACAGGGATTTTTCGGATTTTGAACAGATGATGCTCAACGCCGGTGATGCTAATGAAACCCTGGATACGGATAAGATTGATGATCCCCTTAAAAAGCAATCAAGCCATAATGGCTTCCAGATAGAAGATCTTCTCCACGAAGGGCAAAGTATTATGGTTCAGGTTTCAAAAGAGCCCCTTGGAAATAAGGGGGCCCGGTTGACATCCCACGTATCATTGCCCGGAAGGCACCTGGTGCTGATGCCCACGGTGAACCATATCGGGGTATCTCGAAAAATTGAAGACAGAGAAGAGCGCGAACGGCTTAAGGGCGCCATAAGAGAAATAATATCGGGTAAGGATATCAATCCCGGATCCTTTGGTTTTATTGTCAGGACCGTAGCGGAAAACACTTCCAAAGAAAAGCTGGAAGCTGAAATGGATTTTTTGCTGAAACTCTGGGAAAATACCAGGGAAAAAATGGATAAGGGCCATAATCCCGGCCTTTTATACAAGGATCTTACCATTACACTGCGGGCGGTGAGGGACTTGTTTACCCGGGAAGTGGATCGTCTTATTGTCGATTCGGATAAAGAGTACGAAAAGATTATGGCTTTTATTGAGACCTTTGCACCCCGGTTGAAATACTCGGTTGAACTCTATGAAGGCGCCGGACCCATTTTTGATGCCTTTGGCATCGAAATAGAGATTTCCCGAGCCCTCGGTACTAAGATCTGGCTGAAATCAGGGGGCTATATCGTCATAGAGCTTACCGAAGCGTTGACCTCAATAGATGTAAACACGGGAAGTTATGTGGGGAAGCGAAATCTTGAAGAAACAATCCTGAAAACAAATCTTGAAGCCGTAAAAGAGATCGCTTACCAACTCCGATTCAGGAACATCGGTGGGCTCATTGTAATTGATTTCATAGATATGGAGAAACTGTCAAACCGTGAACGGGTGTCCATGGCGCTTAAAGAGGCGCTCAGTAAAGATAAAGCCAAAACAAATATTCTTCCGATGTCTGATCTGGGGTTGATCGAGATGACCCGAAAGAGAACACGGGCAAGTCTGAATCGACTGCTCAGTGAACCATGCGCTTATTGTGAAGGGCGAGGGACGCTGAAATCACCGAAAACGATCTGCTATGAAATTTTTAGGGACCTGGAACGGGATTGCATGCACCTCGATGAAGGGGGCAGCATTCACATTTTTGTGAACCCTGAAGTAGACAAGATTTTGAGGGAAGAGGAGCAGGGGTCGGTTATAGATCTGGAAAAAAGGACTGGAAAACGAATCATCATTATTGGAAAAGAACACTTTCATCAGGAGCAGTATTCTGTGGAGCTTTAGTCTCTTTTGATGCGTTTCTTACGCAACCGGCTCAATCCAGATTCTATTTCCTCCCTGGAAAACGTTTTTTCACATTTTGTACACTGGAACCGTTCACCAACCGTCTTGTCATAGATGAGATCATCGGAAAAATTCACCCCGTGAAACCGAAGGCAAAAATTGTAAACGAGTTTGAAGTCTTTGCCGTCACATTCATCACACAAAAAATAATCCAGGATGTCACCCATCAGAATCTCCCCGAAAAACAGTTCTACCCAAAAAACACGCAACCCTTTTATACTTTTCCATCCCCTTTTACAATGTTTTTTTGACCCCGGGCCCTGGATTGGTTACAATCGCTCGAATCCCACCGGGGAACAGATTGCTTTAGTCAAAAACCATTGATAACGATTAAATTTTCGGGAGGCTTTTGTGGTGTTCATCATTAAAAAAATATTGGGGTCGCTTCTGATGCCCTTACCCTTCTGTCTTCTGATTTCTTTTCTGGGGTTGTTTTTTCTTTGGCGTGGTAAAAGGGTTTTAACCGGAAAAATACTGACGACGCTGGGCCTTGTCGGGCTTACCATCATGAGTTATAACCCCGTTTCAAGGGTCTTGAATACGCCACTGAACTGTAAATATGAAGCGTATTCACCCAATCAATTGAAAAAAAGCGGAACCGAATCGGATACTACGGTGAAATATGTGGTGGTGCTGGCGGGTGGCCATAAATCCGATCCGAACATTCCCGCAACCAGTCAGCTCTCCGGACATTCATTGATCCGACTGGTGGAAGGGGTTCGAATTCTCAGAGAGAATCCCGGCGCCAGATTGATCCTTTCAGGGGGTGGTTTTGTAGACCCTGTTCCCGAAGCAGCGGTTATGGCCCAAGTCAGCCTGTTTATGGGGGTGCAAAAAGACGACATGATCATTGAATCAACTTCCAATGACACAAAGGACCAAGCCCGATTGATCAAACCCATTGTTGGAACGGCGCCCTTTGTGCTGGTCACGTCCGCCATCCACATGCCCCGATCCATGGCCCTTTTTCAAAGCTTTGGTATGAACCCCATCCCCGGTCCGGCCGGTAATACCTCGCGGGTCAAAATGCCCTTTTCCCCTCTAGATCTCTTTCCCAGCGTCGATGCTCTGGAGGACACGACGGAGGCGGTCCATGAATATCTCGGGCTCATGTGGGGCAGGTTGAAGGGACAAATTTAAGAATGGGGTATTTTCAAAAAAGCCTTTCAAAAAGCGCATTGATCAAATTCCTGGGGCTCATTATTTTTTCCGTTGCCGCCCTGTGTCTGTATCAGTTTACGGCGCTCAAAGAATGGATAACGCCTCAAACCCTGGAGACGATTCTTAACGCTTCGGGGTTCTGGGCGCCGGCCGTTTTTATGGCGCTTGAGGCGTTGGCCATAACCCTTTTTGTTCCGGCCAGCATCCTGGTTATTCTGGCTGCGGGTCTTTTCGGGGCCTATTGGGGTTTTTTGTACGCATGGATCGGTGCATGGATCGGAGCGTCCTGCGCTTTTTTTGTCGGCAGAACACTGGGGCGGGATTTTGTTGCCGCCATGATCGGCGACAGGCTGAAAAAATATGACGATGCCATCGAACAAAACGGTTTTACAGCAGTGCTTTACATCCGTCTGCTCAATGCGCCCTTCACCCCCATGAATTACGGATTGAGTCTCACAAAGGTCCATTTCAAGGATTTTTTCCTCGGTACGGGCCTGGGGATCATGGTTTCCATTTTTGCGTTTACTTTTTTAAGCGGTATGTTGAGGGATGCATGGATTTCCGGCAGGTGGGGCGATCTGGTTTCTCTCAAAGTGTTGTTTGCTATTGTCCTTTATATTTTTTCATTTTTTATCCCCCTGATCCTTAAGAAAATCAAAGAGCGGCGGGGATAAAATCCTGAGGCACTCGAAACGATGGTAACAGAGTGCACCCAAACCGAATCAGGGATCGATCATCATCTTTTTCACTTTCCCGAGAGCCGTTCTCGGGAACTCCTCGCAGAAAACAATTTCCCCGGGCCATTTATAACGGGCCAATTGCATCTCGCAGTGTGATAGAAGGGATTCACATGTGGTAACCGTTCCTTTTCGCAAAACAACAAACGCCTTTCCCGTTTCTCCCCATTCTTCATCCGGCACACCCACCACGGCAGCGTCTTTCACAGCCTTGTGGGTTTTCAGAACCGCTTCCACTTCAACGGGGTAAACATTTTCACCACCCGATATGTACATATTCTTTACCCTGTCCACCAGGAAAAAATACCCATCCTCATCCATGCGGGCCAGATCTCCCGTATGCAGCCAACCGTTTCGAATGGTTTCTTCCGTTCTCACAGGATCCTGCCAATACTCTTTCATCATGATGGACCCCCGGACCGAAATTTCTCCCACCTCGCCCGTCTTAACGGACCGGCCCGTGTCATCCATGAGGATCACTTCCGAATGAAAAACAGGACGGCCCACGGTCCCCGGTTTTTTGATGGAATCCTCTTCTGATGCCCAGAAAAGAATGGATGTCTCCGTTTGCCCCATGATTTGCCGGACGGGGAATCCGGCTTTGCGACACATTTTTTGTAGGTCGGGAGTCACCTTTTCACCTCCGATGGCTGAAACTTTGAGTGTTGAAACATTCTTTTGAATCGGTAGATCTTTCTTTAGAAGTGCCTTGTAAATGGTGGGGACACCCAAAAATTTGGTGACCCTGTACCGTTCAATATCCGCGTAGGTCCGGATGGCATCGAATTTGGGGTGGATAATCATGGTGCCCCCTTTATAAAGGATCGGTGAGGCCTGTATAAACAGCCCGCCCGAGTGGAAAAGAGGCAGAATGATGAGCATGGTATCATCAAAATGGAGTTTGAAGAAGATATCTGCATTCAGGCAGTTAAACAGTGTTTTCCGGTAAGATAGCACTGCCCCCTTGGGCGCGCCGGTGGTGCCGGAGGTGTACATGATCACATGGGGTTCTTCAGGGTCGGCGGGTGCTAAAGATTTGGTGAGAAACGGCTTTTTTCCATGAAATTTCCGCGTTTCGGGTTCAAAATCAAGAATATTATCCTGGTTTTGGTCAGTACCCAGACAAGCCAGAACCATGTGGGGCTTTTCACTGTGAAGTTTCAGTTCGCATACGCTTTGGCGGAACGCTTCACCAAACACGAACAGCCGGGGTTGGGCGTTTTTTAGAATGTAAGTCAATTCAGGGCCGGTCAGCCTGAAATTGATGGGGACAAAAATGGCCCCTAGCCGCGCGCACCCCAGGTAAAGGTCTATGAATTCAGGGCAGTTTCTCATCATGACGGCCACCCGGTCCCCCTTTTCGATTCCTAAGGATTGCAGCCAGCAGCTCACACGGTTTGCCCGCCCATGAAGTTCCAGATAGGTTATTTTTCTCCCCTCAAAAAGGATGGCGATTTTCTCCGGATGCAATTCGTTCCATCGTTGTACCCACCAGGCGATGTTCATGGATTTAATCATTTCGATTCCTTTCGGATCGGTGTAAAAAAATATTTTTCAAATAATGCGATGGGCATCTGTTTTTAATTTGATGGTTCAGGACGTCTCCGGGCGCCTTCCACTATGGATGGTCATGGTTCCGAACATGAGCAGTTGGTATTTGATAGATTCGAAGCCGGCTTTTTGCATGGTGGCGACCATTTCATTGGGCTCCATGAAATTCCTGGTAGTATCCGGCAGATAGGTATAAGCCGCCTGATTTCCGCCCACAAGACGCCCTAAAAAAGGGATTGTGACCTTGAGGTGAAGCGCAATCAATGGTCGCAACAGATTTTGTTTGGGTGGAGAGGTTTCCAGGCAGACCACACGGCCACCCGGTTTGAGGACCCGCAACTGTTCCCGGAAAGCTCCGAGCGGGTTTACCACATTGCGAATCAGGTATCCGGAGGTTACGGCGTCAAAGGTGCCATCTAAAAAGGGGAGTTGCAGCGCATCGGCAGAACACCATGGGATTTGACTTCCCCCCGGGCGGCTCCGGCCTTTTTTCATCATGCCCAGTGAAAAATCGGCCGCTGTTACCCTAACCGTCGGTTCTTTTTGCAGAGCGGTAAAGGCGATATCTCCGGTTCCCGATCCCACGTCGAGCAAGCGTCCGCCGGGAGAAAGTTCAGCCCTTTCAATGAGACGCCGCCGCCATATTGAATCGAAACCAAATGTCATCATTCGGTTCAGCAGATCGTAATGGCCGGACAGCCGGTCAAACATTGTTTTTACGTCCGGCCGTTTTTGGGAATGCCTGAATTGTTTCAAATGAGGCTTTCTCCTATTTCTATTTCCCAAATTTAGGTTGAATTGAGATGCAGATGTTTGACGGATCAATCGGAACTCTCAGGGAGTGCCCTATTTTGAAGCTGCGAAAGATTTTCTCTTCGCTCGCGCATGTCTTCCCTGAATGCGGTCAGGTCCGATAATATTTCGGTCAGGCTCCCTTCCCATGCTTGGTTCAGTGCCTCTTTCAGCCGGCCAATGTGCTTTCGGGTGTTTCGGATCAGGATCGTCCTGTAGCGCCGGTAGAAGGCCCATCCGACACATAGGTTAATGACAATGAAGCTTCCGAGAGCCGCCAGGCCCGTTGTGCTGAAAAGGGTTCCGATGATGGAGAGGAACAGGTCCAATAAACTTTCCCCTGAAAGCGCTAAAAAAACATGTCTCCAGGCATTTTCGCCTCCCAAAGAAAACAGAAACGCCGCCAGGATGAAGCCATAGACCGCCCACTGGGAAAAACGAAACCTCCATAAAGGAGAACGATGTTTTTCCGCGGCGTAGGCGGCGGCCGTTTTAAAAAAAATCTCGCCCAGATCTTCAAAGCGACGAGAAACATCAATGGTTTTTTCGAGCCGTGATTGAAGAGAAGATGGAAGATTTTCATTAAGAAAACCGTGACTGATCAGGTCTTCCACCCACGATAACCGGTTCCGAAAGGCATCGGAAATTTGATCCGGGGGCTGAAAAATAGAAAAGTCGGTCTGCTTTTCACTTCCCCCTTCAAATCCTTTTCCAAGGGAAAGGAAAATCATGGCACAGGCATACCCGGGTCCCACCAGCCGGGAAGGTTCCCCCTGGTAAAGAGAGATTTTTTCCTGAACCTGTTTTCCGAACCAGCGATCAATGATCTCTTTCCCGGTTTGAATCCACACGGACCGTTGGGCCTCAAGGTTTTTTACGGCATCGTCCAGGATTCGACCGGCGCGATCCAGATTGTGAATTTCCCGTTCAAAAACAGCGGTGAGGGCTTGAATCTCCACATCCAGATTCATGGCTTTGATGGCTGTGATCTGTTTGGCATTGCGTTCCCTGAAAACATGTTGACGAAAAGCCGGGAACTGATTCCACGGAGAAATGGATTCTCCTTTAAACGCTTCCTCTGAAGCCAAGGCAAAAAGGATGGGTTCTTCAATCCCGTTTTCTTGAAGAAGTTCGTTAAACCGTGTCATGACCCGGTTTAGTTGACCATACCCTTTCTCAAGGGTCTCCTCGTTAAACAACAGGTCCGCCTTGTTCAGGACAAAGGTGAAGTTTTCCCTGGCCTTGGGGGCCTGTGACAGAAACGCATAAAATTTCTGGTCCGCGTATTTTTCAGGAGAGGTCACCCAGAGCACCAAATCCAACTGCACCATAAAACGGATCACCCGTTCACGGTGTTCTCCCTCGAGACTGTCAAAATCCGGCAAGTCACAAAGTAGAATGCGCCGAATACGCTCCCCCTGATGCAGAATTTCCTGTCGGGGTACATCCACGGTGCCAAGTGGCGGCATCTGAGCCGATTCGTGCCGGTAGATAAGCACCCTGTCCGTATGCGGCCGCCTGTGACTGGTGGAAGCGATAGGAGCCCCTGCCAGGGCATTCATCAGAGTTGATTTGCCGACCCCTGTTCCGCCCACCAGACCGATGGTCAGGTACCGGGCTTCCATGTGGTCCAGTTTCCGAATAAGCTCGGTGGCTTCCGATTCCAGGGTTTCCCGCTTCTCACTGGAAAGTGAAAAAAGCCCTCCCTTTCGAAGCAGTTGAAGGATCTGTTCCAACCGGGCCTGGTGTTGCTCAATGGGATTTGTCATTTTTAAAATTTCCAAATGGGACAACAACCCTTTTAGGGTCTTACGGTTAGAGGTTTTTTGAAAGCGTTTTCATGGCTGTCACTGTTTCGTCCGGGGTCATGAGATTTTTCAGGCAGGCGATATATCGATGTTCCTGCCTGTGTAAAATGGATTGGAGCCCCTCCTGGTAGCGCTTGGCCAGTTCCCTGGCGATTTTTCGGATTTCATGATAGGCGAAAACTTCCACGGCCCCTTTGGTGACAAAAGGGCCCAGGGCGGAATCGAGCGCCGCATCAAGCATGGTAAATCCACCACCCACCACCACATTAAAAGTTACAATGAGAATTCCCCAAAGAATGGAGGTGGAATGAATGCCCAACTTTTTTTTCTTGGAAATACCTTTGGACAGGGCTTCGAAGGTCTCTTCAAGCCATTTGGCCAAATCTTCCTGGGCTTCCAGGATGTAATGCCTCGTTTCCTCTTCCGTGAGCGCGAGATCCGGGTCCCTTAACGCTTTAAAAAGCGGGGATGTTTCTTCTGCCGGTGAAAGCTTCAGAAGGACCGAGCGGTTGTATTTTGAAAGGGTTTCCTGAATCGGAGCAAACGCGACGTTTTCCTGCACTTTCAACAAGCCTGCCTGGCGATCCGCGCTATTTTTCTTTTTGTATAGCCCTGTGATGCGTAGCGGCGCTGTCATGATTTCTCGAACAAACCGGCGTGGCTTGGCCAGAAGGTCGTATCGCGAGAAAAGCTTGCGGATTTCCGCACTCAAGTATTGACTGCTGGTTTTTGAAAACCGCTCTTTCTGGTCGTGAAGATATGCAAGCGATGCCTGGTGGGTCATTTCCTCAAGTTGGCGTAACCACGCCTCCGCAGCGTGGGTTTCCCGGGCCAGAAGTTCCTGAACCCCTGCCAGGTCCTTTTTCAGCCGTTTGATTGCCCTGGTATGGGCGATGGCCCTTTGATTCCGGGCCTGTTCTTTTGCAAAAGCCTGAAAAAAAGAATCCTTCAACCGAGTGAAAGATCTCTGTTCCGCAATTTTATCATAGATACCGGGAGACGTGTGAGGAATTAGCCATAATCTCGACCCGTGGATATCCAGCCCCCGGGTTTGGAGGGCCTTCAGAATTTCTTCACGGGTGGTTTCCAGTGATGCCTTGTTCAGAACAAAGAAGCACGGTTTGCGGTCTTTTAGCACTTTCATAAGGAAGTTATGCAGGACCTCATCCGCATATTTTTCCTGGCTGGCCACAAAAACGACCGCATCAGACAGGTCATAGAGGTCTTTTGCGATTCGGTGGTTTTGTTCCTCGACACTGTCCAGATCAGGTGTGTCCACCAGGACCAGATGAGAAGCGATCTGTTCCCCGGAATCGATGATTGTCAGCCGCCCGGGCTTACCCGCGGATGGTATGCCAATCTCTTCTAAAACCATTGGTTCCAATTTTATTTCAGAAAAAGGAAACGCTTGTTCAAGTGAACAGTGCCTATGGGTGTAAGCAACGGCGCCTGCTGTCTTGGGCCGTTCCACACCGGTGGCGCTTAATGGTTTATTGCAAAATGCGTTAAAAAGGGTGGATTTTCCCGTTCCGGTGCCGCCGATGAACGCAACCCAGAAACAAGGGCTTTCCCGTTTGTATGAAAGGATGGCAAAGTGTCTGAGGGCATTTTTTGCAAGGAGCGGAATTTCAAGACCATCCAAAGTCAGCCCCGGCGTCTTGAACGTTTCAGGTCGCAGAGCATCGTCGGCATTTTGGGGTTTTGAGGAACCGGAAGAGGTGTTATTCGCTGACGCTGACATTTTTCAACATTCCTTGAGCCGGTCCCAATAACCTTGAAAATATTTCCACCCCGACCAGAGTGTGGTCACTAAAATGATGGTCATGATGATATTGGCCACCGGGGGAAGGAGCAGGCTTACCTCACGGCTGTAGTTGCCTGAAGGGATCATATACAGCAAAACAGTCCCCCCCACCATTTGCGTAATGGTTTTAATTTTTCCCCATCGGTTGGCAGAGATGGCAATTCCGGCCTGCTGCGATACAATGGCGCGCAACCCGGTAATGGAAACCTCCCTGGCAATAATGATGATGACCATCCAGGCGGCCACCACCTGATATTTCACCAGAATAACAAAGGCACTCATGATGAGCAATTTATCGGCCAGGGGATCCAGAAAGATGCCCAGGGTACTGACCTCGCTACGGCTCCGGGCAAAATAGCCGTCCAGCGGGTCAGTTGCGCAGGCGATGACAAAAATGGAGGCGGCAACAAATTTTGTCCAGGTGGCGGCGGGAATGGTGAATATGATGAAAACCGGAATCAGAACAATCCGAAAGAGGGTGATCTTGTTGGCAAGGGTCATTTCCTTTTCCATACCTTTCATAAAGTGAATCAGTGGGTTCTTTATGGCATTTGGCAATTACAGCCAATGGCCTTTATAGCCCGTGACCGTCAGAATATCAAGATTTCCCTTGCGATTTCAAAAAGAATGGGATAATTCCCGACCATGCGTTTGACCCTGGGAAAATTGATAATTTTCGCCCAATGGCTGTTGACACAGCGGCCCACAACCGTTGCCATTGACATTACCCACAAATGCAATCTCAAATGCCTTCACTGTTATTGGTGGAAACAGGAACACCCCCCGGAACTGGATGACGGTCAAATGGTGGCCTTTCTAAAAAGGCAGCGGAAAGGTGGACTCCGGGCGGCCATCCTGTATGGTGGAGAGCCCACCCTTCGACCGGAAATCTGCCGGACCGCCGCCCGGATTTTTGACATCACACTGGCCTTTACCAATGGTGTAAACGGCTTTCCGGAACTAGAAAACGGCCAGTGGATTCTCTCTCTGGATGGACCCGAAAGGGAAAATGATCGTATTCGGGGAGAGGGGGTGTACCAGACGGCGGTGGAAAACCTGAAAAGTGCCGCCCGTCCGCCTATTGTTCATATGACCATTTCAAAAATTAACCAGAACAGTCTGGAGCGTTTTGTGCAGGAAATGATGGCGCTGCCCATCAAGGGGATGGGATTTTCCTTTGTCACGCCCAATCGGGGGATGGCGGATGAAAACTTGTTTATTCCCTTGACGGAACGGAACCGACTGGTGATGGAACTGCTTCGGCTCAGGAAAAAGTATGGTGAAAAGGTAGGTTTTACGCGTGCCATGGCCCGGCAGCTATTGACCCATGGGGTATTTTCTGAGTGGAACAATTTGTCAACCTGCCCGGTGAGCCAGCGGGTTCGCTGTTACCGATCGGATGGTCAGCCCAAGGTCTGCACCTATGGGGACCAGGCTGATTGTTCCCGTTGCGGGTGCGCCGCTGTTGTGGCGTATCGGGGTGCTTACAAACCCTTTGACTATCAGACGCTCCGGGTCATACTAGGCTTGATGACACCGGGATATGAGGCGCAAAGGTCCTCTTATGAAAAGGCGGTCGAAAAAAACCCTGGAGAGACGAATGGTTGATGATGATCCCCAAAGGAAACATAACCCTGATGACCTGATCTGTTGCAGCGGATGCCGCAGTTTCAATTTTTTTGAAAACAACGCCGAGCACAACAGCCCCCATGCCCTGGGGGAATGCAGGGGTGAGCCCTGGGATGGAAGCCTGGGGCAGTGGGCCATGTTTCAGCACCATTGCAGCGCTTTTGCTGCCCCCTGACAACTGCACACTGTAAACTATTATATCTGATCCCACCGCCCGGGAATGGATGTTCCGCAATAGATACATTTTCCGTCCTTCATATGGATTTCCTTGATCCAGTAACCGTTTCTTCGAACAATCACTTTTTGGCACTCATGGCAATAGGTCTGTGTGCCCGAATGCCCCGGGACATTGCCCAGGTACACATACCGGATACCCTGGTCAAGGGCGATTCGCCGCAATTCCTCAAGGGCCGAAATGGGCGTGGCCGGAAGGCGGGTCAGTTTATACTGGGGGAAAAACCGCAGTAAATGAAGGGGATAATTGGGTCCCAGATTCTTCATTATCCACGTGCACATGCGCTTGATCATTTCCGGTTTGTCCACGTATGTGGGCACCACCAGGGTGGTCATTTCAAACCAGACCCCCTGTTCATGGAGGGTTTTGAAGGTTTCCAGAACCGGGTGAAGGGTTCCGCCGTTCAGGCGCCCATATATAGCATTGTCAAAGCTTTTGAGGTTTATGTTGGCCCCGTCCAGGTATCGGCAAAGGGATATGAGGGGTTTGCCATTGATGTAGCCGTTGCTGATGAGCACATTTTTGAGGTTTGCCTGCCGCGCCAGTCTGGCGGTGTCAAACATGTATTCATAGAAGGTAGTGGGCTCCGAATAGGTGTAGGCAATGGAACGGGCCCCTTTTTCTTTGGCGGTTTTTACGGCTTCTTCGGGAAACAGGGTCGTATGTTCCACCTGCTCCGGTTTTTTCTGCGAAATTTCCCAGTTCTGGCAGTTCAGACACCTGAAGTTGCAGCCGGTGGTGGCGATGGAAAAAGCCTTGGTACGTGGATAAAAGTGGGCCAGGGGTTTTTTTTCAATGGGGTCCAGATGCACGGCACAGGGATTACCGTAGGCCAGAGAGTAGAGTTTCCCCCCGATATTGACCTTGGAGCGGCAAATGCTCCGATCCCCGGGTCCCAGGACGCAGTGATTAGGGCACACCTGGCACTCCACGTTCTCGCCATCCGATGCATAATGAAAGCCTTCAATGGCCCATTTCCATGGGATATCCGGTGCATCGTTCTTCGTGATGTGCCCTTTGATGCTGTCCGTGCAGTTGGCCCCTTTCCCCAGAAACCCATACCCCGACCCGGCACACAGAAGGGCTGACGCTCCTAGGGCTGCGGATTTCAGGAATTCCTTGCGTGTCATCATTTTATTCATGGTCATTCACCTGAAAAGTAACAACAGAGTGCTCGATATTTTCACCAGTATGAGCAGTAATACGGCCATTCCCACTCCCCATAAAGGGATCAGGAGGGTTCCCACAACCAGGGCGCCCAATGCCGCCCCGCACAGGTCGGATGCCAGGCACCCGGCTGCGGGACTTCGGTCCTCGCCGATCAATCGGGCGACTGCGGGAAACTGAAATCCGGCAAAAAACGATAACACAAAGCAGAAGACCAGAAACCAGGCCGGGTGGAGCGGAACCCTGAGCCAACCGGACCAGCACAGAAAAACCGCCGACATGACCAGCAAAGCCCCTTCCGACACCCCTATCTTCACGCCACTTTCCGCACGCCATTTCATGCCCGCCAGGGCGCCCGGAAGAAGACCCAGCAAAAAAGCCGTGATGATGGCCCCGATCATCAGATAAATATAACCATAGATGATCTGAAATGCAAAAATGATGGCCATTTCCAGGCCCATGGCCGTAAAACCCGTTGAAAAAAGAATATATTCCTCTTTTTTCATAAAGAAGAAATATAGCACCAACAAGCCTGACAGAACCCAAATGAAGCCGGTGGGCGTGGTGCCATGCTTGGTGAACCATTCCCTGAAGACCGAATGCATGAGCCGAGGGTTGAAATCGGTGTTGATGGTTTTGTTCTGACGAAGCTTTTCTTTGAGATTCAAAATCCGCTCTTTTGTGATGTTGCCATTGAAATAGCCGTCAATGTAGGCGGTTTGGATCCCTTTTGATTGCAGTTTCCCTGGGATTTCAGCGGAAAGGAGCCCGTCGCTCATCAAAAAACAGGCCTGCTCCCCGGGAAGCACCAGGATATGTTTAAAGTGCCTTTCCAACGTATGGTAAAGGATGGACAGCTTTTCTTTTTGATGTTCACTCAGGTAGTTGGGAGAATACGCCATATTCACTGCCAGAACACCATCTCTTTTGAGGACCCGCTTTGCCAGGGCAAAAAATTCATCGGTGTAAAACCGGTTGACCTGAAAGGTGTCGGGTTCCGGAAGATCTAGGATGACCGCATCATACCGGGTGTCGGTGGATTGTATGTGCCGCCTGGCATCTGTGTTGATAATGTTTAAAAAAGGCGTTTTCGGAATCATCCCCAATGAAACGGCCGTTTTTGTCAGCGCCGGATCCAGTTCCACATAATCCACACGGACAGGGTTGTATTTGCCGATCTCCAGAATGGTTTCACCGAATCCCCCTGATACCAGCAGTACCTTCTCCACGCCATTTAATTGGCTTAACGGATAATGCACTTTTTCTTCGGCCTCAATCACATTGGCATCGGAATAAAGGGGTGTCCCCGATTCCCAAAAGGTGTATTGCGAACCCTCTCTCGTTACCACAATACGCCCGAACGGGGATTCCACATAGTCTGAAATATCGCCATACTGGGCCTCAAGGGTGTGCGTTTCTACGGAAGGCATCAACGCCACCCCGTAAAAAAGAGCGGCAACGGGGATGGCTGCCACCAGGAAACGCCTTCTTTCAAATACGCCCATCATCAACAGTGTGACCAGGATCAGGAAAGAGGCGCAAAGGGCAATGACGGCAAAGGGCTTGAGCCAGTAAACCAGCAGAAAGCTGAACAGAATTCCCCCAAGGATATCCCCGGCACTGTCGGTGGTGTAGAGTTCGCCGCTTTCAAAAGGGATCTGGAAATGATGGAAAAGTTTCTGTGTGTAGGGGAGAATAAAGCCGGTGAGAAGGCAGTAGGGGGCGATGGTCAGGATAATATAGCCCAAAATAGGGTAGAATCCCGGACTCACCCCGTGGGTAAAAAACATTTCCCTGAAAACCCGTATGCCTAACATCTGTAAAAGGGGCCACACACCGACGGTGATCGCCAGCACCAGATAGACCGCAAGGGATGCCTTTCGAAAGCATTTTGCTGCAAGGGTTCCCAGTCCCGTCAGGACCAGCCAGCAGAAAATAACCAGGCTGATGGTAATTTCATTCCCGTGGAACTGGCTCAGAAATTCTCGTATGGTGATAATCTGGGTGGTGACGGAAGAGATGCCCACCCCGATGATGGATGCCATCGCCAACCGACGGAAACGTTGGCGTGAAATGGTTCCATGGGTGAACATTATTCCTCAAAGGCCTGGACCTGGTAGGTGGAAACTTCAAGATCCCCTGTCTCCCAGGCATTTCCGCTAAGGCCTGCCTTGAGGCAGAGGTGATTCAAAAATGCTTTTTTGTCCGGCAGCTGTTCCCACACCTGGGGCAGGAAGGTGGACTGGTGAAACCCTTTTTTGATGATGACGCCGTCAACGCCCGGTCTCAGTTTGTTCAGGAGATCTTTGCCGCCGGTGTAAACAAGGGATTTCGGTTCGGTCAGGATGCTGATTTCAATGTGCACATTTTTCCATTCATCCTCGGTCAGCGGGCTGAAGCGCGGGTCCCGGAATGCCGCATTAACGGCATTTTCCCGGATCCCTTCAATAAGGGCCTCCTGGGGGATGATGTGTCCGATGCAGCCTCTCAGGTTACCACGGGAGGTAAGTGTTACAAAAGTGCCTCTTTTTTCATGGAAAACAGTCGGCATCTCTTTTGTCTCCTGGGGGATGCCTTTTTTTCCGGAAAGGCGGTCTTGAATGGTTTTTCTGGCTTCCAGGAGCAGATACTCCCCTTGCGCCTCGGTCAAATCTCCCTGTTTTGACATGTGTTCCTCCCTTGTTTCGCCTGCATTGGAAACCGATCCCGCAGATAGTCCGTGAGCCACCATGAAAATCAGCAATATCAGGAAAAAATGCATGCCATGGAAAAGAATCTTTTGATTTTTCTCATTTTTCATGATCAATACCCGTATTTTTTGCCGAGGCCCTTATGTCTGATCTTAGCGCAAACAACTGTCCAAAAAGAATCTGGTAGAGGTTTATCAAAATCTTCGCTCATTGAAATTGCTCCAGCATGTAAGCCTGGTATTCTTTTTGAAATTGGGACCAAGCGTGCTATTGGAGTATTGTCTTGCGTGAGGACCACTTCCCTTCCTTGCGCCACAAGAGACGATAATCCCTTCAAATCAGGTAGTTTCTTTTTAACATCAATAGTTTTTGTCAACATCGTCTTTTCCCCTTACTCGCGGAATCGCCTTTTTTATCTTTGCTAATGGAAAGCCGCTAACTGCAAATGAGCATTTCGACTCACCTGGTTTCGGGTAGACCCACCAGCACCTCTCCAACCATCGCGTTTACTGGCCTTGTTCATCGTTTCGGCCATTTATGGTATTGTTTTCCGTCTGTAGGTGCGATTTCAGTCCCTTTTCGCCCTTAGAAACGTCAATATAGCATAAATTCCAGAAGAGATACCCATGTTTCCAATTTGGATCTGTTCAATTTATCTTACTTCCAGGAAACGAAATAAGTATGCTGTCCCCGGAATTCCTGTTTTATTATTTTTCCTCCTGCTAACCGGGCGAAGTTAGAACCAAGCCCGGGGTTCCGTAACCCAACCCAATGCCTCATCCAGAAAACTTTAGCATTCTTTGGTACGCATCGTGTGAACCAATCCATACCCAGATGAAATCAGTCCCGTCGTGGACTGCGAGCGCCCTGTGGTCAAGTCCAGCCCTTGCTGACCA
>FLOH01001152.1_pt1 | contig 43171 bp, 37 predicted proteins | sample 756751 | NCBI WGS metagenome assembly FLOH01 (sample SAMEA4026879, study PRJEB14308) | marine metagenome | biome: coastal water; material: water | depth 74 m
ATGATCTTAGATTAATGAAACGTCGATTTGCAAAATTAGTCCGTAGTCTATACAATACACCATTAAGCAGCGTTCGTGATGAAGTTGCTGAACTATCAAAAAAGATTTCAGACAGGCTGCAAATGCATATTGATACTGAAGATACAGTACTCTATCCTCTCGCACTTAAACAGATTCCAAGTGATCAATGGGAATCTATGGCTAAAGAGTGCGATAAAATTGGGTACATTTGTTTTACTCCTGGTAAAGACTAGCTCTTAAAAATCCTCCTTTATTTTATGTAACTTTCGATCCTTATTTTAATCGGAAGTAATGTGAATCTCGACCTACCTTCAATATTTATTATTGGATTCCTAAGTAGCTTCAGCCATTGTTATGGAATGTGCGGTGGTTTTGTAATGGCTTATAGTCTAAAAGCTAATTCAACTGAAGAAAAAGTAAAACGAATTCTGCCGCATCTAATGTATAATTTGGGTCGGATAATTACGTACACTTTTTTAGGTGCGTTATTTGGTTTGCTAGGAGCCAGCCTCCAACTCTTCATTCATGATGCTCAAAGTATTCTATTTATTCTAGCTGGATTATTCATGGTAGGCATGGGGTTAGATTTAGCCGGGTGGGTATCCATTACAATTCCAGGTAAGATACCGGGAATTGCGACGTACAAACGTATAATTGGCTCACTTCTTGGGCAAATAACAGCTAAGAACATGTTCCTTTACGGAATTGTGCTTGGTTTTATACCCTGCGGATTGGTCTATATCGCAGGAGCAGAAGCAACTGCATCAGGATCAGTAGTAAACGGAATATTGATAATGTTGAGTTTTGGATTTGGTACTATTCCTGCATTATTCATTCTTGGTATTAGTGCACAGTATTTCTCCAAACGATTTCGAAAAATAGTATTTAAGGTCGCAGCCATATTTGTGATATTGTTCGGATTATTTACGATTGTAAAAGGTGGAATGAAATTGGGTGATATTCCAATACCGTGGATGAAACACGATATGCAGAACACGACAATTCCAGTAGATTCTTGTTGCATGCCACTCCCGAAAATGAATGCCAATTAATCCTCCAAATATTCCCTGTTATCATTGCGGATTGGATTGTCATACTTCCGAAATAGCAGTAGAAGAAAAGATATTTTGTTGTCATGGATGTATGACTGTTTATGAAATCCTTAAAGCCAGTGACTTGTGCGATTATTATGATCTAAACCAATCGCCTGGTTCCACACCGAATGAAATGGGGCTTGAAACGAAATACGGATTCCTGGGTGATGAATCCCTGCAAAAACAATTATTGAATTTTGCCGATGGAGATAAAGCGAACATTACATTAACTACACCAACAATGCATTGTAGTTCGTGTATTTGGCTTTTGGAGAGCCTCTATAAATTGAATGATGGAATTACCTATTCTAAAGTAAATTTTTTAAAGAAAACGTTAAATATTACTTATAACACAAATAGAACAAATCTACAATCTATCGTTCAGTTACTCGCTTCATTAGGGTATGAACCTGAATTCAATCTGCAACAAATTTCAAATAAAACTCAGCAGACTGCCCAAAAGAGCCTTTACATAAAAATTGGTATAGCCGGATTTGCTTTTGCCAATATAATGCTATTAAGTCTTCCTGAATATTTTGCTAAAGCCGATGAAGTTCCAGAATCTTTTATCTGGTTTTTTGGTTGGTTAAATATACTTTTAGCCTTGCCCGTTTTACTATTTAGTGCTCGTGATTATTTTATATCAGCATGGAAAGGGATTATACACCGTGTGGTGAATATGGATATCCCAATTGCATTGGGTATTTCAACCTTATTTATTCGGAGTGCATTTGAAATTGTTTCAGAAATCGGGCAGGGATGGATGGACTCTTTTTCTGGGTTAGTATTTTTTCTACTTATTGGACGATTGTTTCAAGATAAAACATACCAACGCTTATCATTCGATAGGGATTATAAATCATATTTTCCATTATCTGTTATTCGAAAGAGAGAATTAAAAGAAGAAAGCATTCCCCTTGGAAATTTGAATCCTGGTGACCGGATTCTTGTGAGAAATAATGAAATTATTCCAGCTGATTCCATATTAATTAGTGGTCATGGAAATGTAGATTATTCATTCGTGACAGGAGAAAGTGATGCTGTAAAAAAGCAATCTGGAGATATGATTTATGCTGGCGGGAAACAGGTCGGAAGCACCGTTGAATTAGAAGTTGTAAAGGTAGTATCCCAGAGTTATTTAACACAATTATGGAACAATGATGTTTTTCGAAAAGAAGATGATAATAGTATAGATTCACTGGCAAATACTGTTGCAAAGTATTTTACAGCAATAGTCATCTCAATTGCAGTAGCCACATTACTCTACTGGTTACCAAATGGTATTCAGTCAGCATTAAATGCAGCAACAGCAGTATTAATTGTAGCTTGTCCGTGTGCGTTAGCATTAACAATCCCATTTACATTTGGTACAGCAATGCGGTTTTTTGGTCGGATTGATTTTTATATTAAGAATTCGCAAGTTATCGAACGACTTGCAGAAATTAATACTATTGTTTTTGATAAAACTGGCACGATGACAGATTCGCAAGGCATGGAAATAGAATTTATTCCTGAAGAAGGTGATAGATTATCTGAAAATGAAATTCAACTTATCCGGGATATTGCCAGACATTCTACACATCCGCTGAGTAGAAAATTGGTTTCCTTTTTACCTATCACTGACTTGTATATGGAACCTGAATCATATGAAGAAATCCCAGGTAAAGGGATAATTGCTTTGATTGATGGAAAATCGGTAATGTTGGGTTCATCTGTTTTTGTGACAGGAGAAAAAAAAGACAGACATACTATAAATGCTACGCGAGTTTTTCTTACCATTGATGACATTAATCGTGGATATTTTGAGTTTCGGAGCATATATCGTAAAGGTTTAAGAGTACTGATGTCCTCACTGGTTGATAAATATGAAGTGGATTTATTATCCGGTGATAATGATCATGAAAAGGAAAACCTCTTACCGTATTTTGGAGGGAATTCCGTATTAAAGTTTAATCAATCGCCTGAAGATAAAATGAAACATATACATTCATTGCAGAAGCGAGGCGATACTGTCATGATGGTGGGAGACGGTATGAATGACGCAGGAGCTCTGAAACAGAGCAATATAGGAATATCCATCTCCGAGGATGTACATGCCTTTTCTCCGGCATGTGATGCAATTTTGAATGCTGATGAATTTCAGCGTTTACCAAATATTCTTAGAATGGCAAAGAGCAGCAGATCTATCGTAAAAGTTGGGTTCGCAATTTCGTTCTTATATAATATTGTGGGATTAACGTTGGCTGTGCAAGGATATCTTTCACCTTTAGTGTCGGCAATATTGATGCCAATAAGTTCTGTAACAGTAGTCGTTTTTTCTACAGTTGCAACAAGTCTGGCAGCAAACCGCATATTGACAGACAAAGATATTTAGGAGCTGAATATCCAAAAGTTGCTTTATATGTCAAAACATGACGATTAAATTTTAGGTTAATATTATGGGTGTACTTCCAATCTTGATCATTGCCAGCCTTTTCGTGGCTATTTGCTTTTTGGTTGCATTTTTATGGGCTGTTAAAAATGGTCAATATGAAGATTCTTATACACCATCTATTCGAATGTTGTTAGATGATAAAAAAATGAATAATCAAGTTGAGATAGAGGACAAACATGGGAATTGAAACCTTCAAGTACGATAATAAAATCGTAAAGTATTTTGGATTGGCGACGATAATATGGGGAATTGTAGCCTTTCTTGTGGGTCTGACAATAGCCTTACAGTTAATACATCCAATGTTCAATTTCAAAACTTCATTTCTTACGTTTGGTCGTTTGCGACCATTACACACAAACGCTGCAATATTTGCTTTTGTCGGGAATGGAATTTTTATGGGTGTTTACTATTCCCTGCAAAGATTGCTGAAATCCAGAATGTTTAATGATACACTAAGCTATATCCATTTTTGGGGTTGGCAATTAATAATATTATCTGCCGCAATAACATTACCGCTTGGTATTACGATGGGGAAGGAATATGCAGAACTTGAATGGCCCATTGATATTCTGATAACGGTAATTTGGGTCATTTTTGGTATAAACTTAATTGGTACCATAATGAAGCGTCGTGAGCGGCATATGTACGTTTCTGTTTGGTTTTATCTCGCTACATTTTTCACAGTAGCGTTGTTACATGTTGTAAACTCTTTAGAATTGCCAGTATCCTTAATAAAAAGCTATCCGGTTTTTGCAGGTGTACAAGATGCTTTAGTTCAGTGGTGGTACGGACATAATGCAGTGGCATTTTTCCTCACAACTCCCTATTTAGGATTGATGTACTACTTTCTACCAAAAGCAGCCAATCGTCCAATATTTTCTTATAGATTATCCATTGTCCATTTCTGGGCATTAATATTCATTTACATTTGGGCAGGTCCTCACCATTTATTATATACATCACTTCCTGATTGGGTACAAACCTTGGGTGTTACGTTCTCAATAATGCTAATTGCACCATCTTGGGGCGGTATGCTAAATGGATTATTAACCCTTCGTGGGGCATGGGATCGAGTTCGACAGGATCCGATTCTAAAATTTATGGTTGTTGCTGTTACGGCATATGGTATGGTCACGTTTGAAGGTCCAATGATGGCTCTTAAGAATGTGAATGCGCTGACACACTACACAGACTGGGTTATTGCTCATGTTCATATTGGAGCTTTAGGTTGGAATGGATTATTAACATTCGGCATACTATATTGGTTAATTCCGCGATTATGGAACACTAAGCTTTATTCGGTAAAATTAGCAAATACACATTTCTGGTTAGCGACTTTAGGTATTGTATTTTATGCTATTCCATTATACTGGGGTGCAGTAACACAAGCATTAATGTGGAAAGAATTCAACAGTGCCGGTATGCTTGTTTATCCAAACTTCCTTGAGACCGTTACAAAAATACTCCCGATGTATTATATCCGTGCATTTGGTGGATTACTATTTATAACTGGTGCAGTAATTATGGTAGTTAATCTCGTAAAAACAATGAAATCCGGTTCGTTTGAGAATGATGAAGAAGCACAAGCACCAGCGCTTGAAGATACAGAAATCCCTGAAAATGGAAGTGTTGGCAAAGGCCATCGTTGGATTGAACGCCGACCGATTCAATTTTCAATTTTGGTATTGGTGGCAGTTTTAATTGGTGGTCTCGTTGAAATCATTCCCATGTATTTAATTAAGAGCAACGTTCCTACTATTGCAAGTGTAAAACCTTATACACCACTAGAATTACAAGGGCGCGATATATATATTAGTGAAGGGTGTTACGTCTGTCACTCACAAATGATTCGTCCCTTCCGATCTGAAACAGAACGCTACGGAGAATATTCAAAATCAGGTGAATTTGTTTATGACCATCCATTCCAGTGGGGTTCACGTCGAACAGGCCCAGATTTACACCGAATTGGTAGAAAATATCCTGATGCGTGGCATTTTAATCATTTGAGTGATCCTGAATTAACATCACCAGGCTCAATAATGCCTTCATATCCATGGTTATTGAAACAGAGGGTTGATATAGATATTACACCAAAGAAAATTCGAGCAATGCAAACACTTGGTGTACCATATCCTGAGGGTTATGATTTACAAGCCACGGGTGATCTTGAAAAACAAGCTAAATCCATTGCTACTACACTGGGCAACCAAGGCGTTTCTAGCGCACAATGGGATACCAAGATCATTGCACTAATCGCTTATCTGCAGCGATTAGGTACAGACATCAAGGCACAACAATAATGTTACGTGATGTACTGAATTCTATTTCCGGAATCGGGATTTATCCTACAATCGCATTGTTAATTTTTTTTGCATTGTTTGTAGGTGCGATTATTTATGTATTCCGGATGGATAAGCCATATGAAAAGCTTATGAGTGAGCTACCTCTTAAAGATAATTCCGTGTCCAAGGGAGAATAAGATGAATACGAAAAAAGAAGATATTTTATTAGATCATGATTATGATGGAATTCGTGAGTTAGACAATGATTTGCCACCATGGTGGCTGTATTTGTTCTATTTCACAATCGCATTTTCTGTTGTATATATGGTGCATTACCATATATCAAATACTGGTCCATCACAAGCCGAAGAATTTATGATGGAGATGAATCCTGAAAATGGAGCAAGTTCATCTTTTGGCTACCGATCACCATACTATAAAAGTACCGACTCGGGACCAAAATCAGCAGCGGCTATCATTGCCGAAGCTTCTAGAGCAGAAGCAGATGGTATGGCTAGTGACATAGAAGCATTGCCACAATTGGAGGTATTGACAGATGCTGCAAGTTTGGATGATGGCAAAGCCATTTATACTGCAAACTGCTTTGTATGTCATGGTATTAATGGTGAAGGAACTATTGGACCGAATTTCACTGATCAATACTGGATTCATGGTGGGAATATTAATGATTTGGTTCGGACCATCAATGTTGGAGTAATAGCCAAAGGTATGATTCCGTGGGATAAAACTTTGACACCGGAACAAATACACAACGTTGCCAGTTATATCCTGTCTTTGCAAGGAACAAACCCTCCAAATGGGAAAGCTCCTGAAGGAGAATTATACACGGGCTTATAACTTCATGAAACCCAGAAACGATATAAAGTGCCATCTATCAATTAGGTGGCACTTTTTTTTACACCAATATGGGACATTTGTATTGTGTACATAATCTAATGGTTAATTTTAGTGCTAGTATTTTGCGATTTGATAAGGAAAAGAAGTTATGAGTGCATCTCATAGTGATCCCAAAATTGTTGGGGAGGGTGATGTTGGAGATTATCGAGACCACATCTCTACGGTAGATGAACGAGGTAAGCGTGTTTGGATATACCCCAAAAAACCCGTAGGTCGATTCTACAATGCACGGTCGATTGTTAGTTGGTTTTTACTTGCACTTATGTTCGGGGGACCATTTCTCAAAATCGGTGGACATCCCTTACTTCTCTTAGATTTCTTGGGACGAAGGTTTTACATCTTTGGCGTTGCATATTGGCCTCAGGATTTATATTTATTCGGGTTAACCCTGATTACGTTTATTGTATTCCTTATTTTATTTACAGCTGTATTTGGCAGAATATTTTGTGGATGGGCATGCCCACAGACTATCTTTATGGAAATGGTTTTCAGAAAAATAGAATATATAATTGAGGGGGATGCACGTTCACAGAAAAAATTAAATGAGAGCCCATGGACAGGAAAAAAGATATTTAAAAAATCACTTAAAGTCATCATTTTCTATTCGCTATCATGGATCATTGGAAATGTATTATTAGCCTATATTATCGGTACAGATAAATTATTCGATATTATTACATCATCTCCTTCAGAACACTTCGGTGGGTTCATGGCCATGGTCATTTTCAGTTTTCTCTTTTTTGGTACCTATTTATGGTTCAGAGAACAGGTTTGTACATTAGTTTGTCCATATGGTCGCTTGCAAGGAGTCTTATTAGATCAGAATTCGATTGTTGTTCATTACGATTTTCTTAGGGGAGATCCCCGCGGAAAGGGAAAGCGCAAGGAAGGCTCTAATCTGGGCGACTGTATTGATTGCAATCTTTGTGTTGAAGTATGCCCGACAGGGATAGATATTCGAAATGGTACGCAGCTAGAATGTGTTAATTGTACAGCGTGCATGGATGCCTGTGATTCAATAATGACAAAGATTGATAAACCAAAAGGGTTAGTTAGATATTCGTCGCACAACGGTATTGTAGATAAAAATTCTAAAATGATGAATTGGCGCATCGCAGGATACTCAATTGTATTAACGCTATTAATATCACTGATGGTCTTTTTAATATCAACAAGGATTCCAATTGAGACGACAATTTTGAGAACCCCAGGTATGTTATATCAGGAAATAAATAATAATTATATTCGTAATCTGTACAATATAAAAGTTGTGAATAAAACCTATCATGATAAACCAATTCGATTAGAAGTAAGTGAACCAAAAAATGTTATACTTACATTGGTTTCAGACTTAGTTATTCCCAGTGACGACCTTGGTCAATCAGTCTTTTTTGTTGATATACCGCGTGATCAATTACGTATCCAAAAAAATAAAGTCAAAATTGATGTGTATTCTGGCGATGAATTACTTGAATCAGTTGAAACGACATTTATAGCACCCACTAGTAGGGAATAATATGAATTGGAATAATCGATATTTATGGGGGATCGTTGGAGTAATTATACTATTTTTATGCTTTAATGTATTTTTGGTAACCACATCATTTTCAACTGATTTTCATTTGGTAGATGAAAACTATTACGAGAAAGAAATCGGATATCAAACGAAAATCGAACAAATTAAACGAGCAAATGAGCTTTCAAGCTCAATTAGGTTGATCGACAATCAACCAGAATCAGTAAGGTTCGAGATTCCTAAAGAGTGGATTAATAATATTCAGACAGGAAGCATCAATTTTTATAGACCTTCTGATGCAGAACTAGACCGTAATTATCCTCTATCAGTTGATAATAGTGGTGTGCAAACGATCTCTCTGACTGCATTCACACTTGGAAAATGGAAAGTAGCCATAGAATGGACAATGGATGACTTCTCTTATTTTGAGGAATTTAATTTATATATTAAGTGACGTAGTTTTAATTGTACTAGTTGAGAAAAGATTTTTAAATCAGTCTGATTTAAAACGAAATACTGTATAAACAGACGAGAGTAATAAGAGTCCAGCACCAGCCTGGTGCATGACAGCCAAACTAATATTTACATGAGTTAGTAATGTAAACAGGCCTAATAGAAATTGAATTGTAACCATAACAACTAAACTTGTAACGGCTAAATGTTGGAGTTTAGAAATTTCTGTTGATCGATATCTAAACCAAATAATGAGAATAATTATAAATATGACAACTCCTAAAAGCCGATGAATAAATTGGATTGTCATATGGTGTTCAAACATACTTAACCACCATGGCGAAAGATCAAATAATCCATTGGGTATGAGTTGACCGTTCATTAATGGGAAAGTATTCCATCCATAACCGGCTTTTAAGCCGGCAGTAAAGGCTCCCCAAATAATTTGTAGAAGAACTAAAAAAGGAAGTGAATGGATTGTGCGTAGTTTTGATCGATTAAATAATTTTGGATTATCGTCTTTTTTTGCGAAAAAAACCAAATAAGTCCAGAATATGTAAGCGATCAAAATAAATGCAATTACCAAATGGGCAGCCAATCGGTAATGACTAACAAATGGATTGTCAACCAATCCGCTTTTTACCATATACCAACCCATAAGCCCCTGAAGTCCACCTAAAAGGAACATGACAAGAAGGTTTTTAATTATTCCATTTGGGAGGAATTTCTTTTTGTAGAAATACAAAAATGGAAATATAAAATATAATCCGATAAAACGACCGATCAGGCGATGTAAATATTCCCAGAAAAAAATCATTTTGAAGTCTGAAAGTGTCATTCCCTTATTGATCTTTTGAAATTCAGGGAATTGTTTATAATTATCGAATTCAATTACCCATTGCTCATAGTTGATTGGAGGGATTACGCCTCGAATAGGTTTCCAGTCTACCATTGACAGTCCGGAATGGGTAAGTCGTGTGATCCCGCCAAGTATTACCATGGCCATAATTAATACACAGGCGGAAAGTAGCCAGTACCCCACAAGACGTTTTGAATTCATAAGATTATTGAGTTAGAACGGAAATGATTAAGATGAACAATCGATGAGAATTAATCACTACTTTTCAGAAAATTCATCTCTTTGATTTCGCAGAGATTGTTTTTTTGAAAAAGTTCTACAATGGGTTGTTTTGTATCTTTCCAGATATGGTGTACTGCGCAAGGATTTTCTGAGCCACATTCACTAAGACCAAGAACGCACTTGTCCAGAAAATTTATACCTTCAAGAATAATTACAATATCTATTAAATGAATGCCGCGGGGATCTTTTTTCATTTGGACACCACCATTGGGTCCAGTGTAAGAGCCTAGTATTTCACTACGGATGAGAGATTGCGCTATTTTAGCTGTTTGAAAGTATGGGAGCTTTAAATCTTCCGCCATGGTTCGAATTCGAATATATTCATTACTATCATGATCCATAAGGTAGAATAGCATTTTTATGGCATTTTCGGAGGTCTTTGTTAATAGCATTTCAATTCCATCAGTAGTTTATTTAAATTGATACTAGTTCTCTAATAGTATGCATAATAATAAATATAATTTACATATTTAAGAATTGAAATTCCTCATTGTAATAATATATTTTGTATTAGAATAATTAAAAGGACTTATACAGATCAATAACTATTTGACTGATAGCCCTGACATTGAGGAAGCCAGGGCTAATCTGTGACGATAACGTTAGGAAACACTCAAAACATCATTCATAGCTTTTACGATACCATCTTTTGGTAACGCACCAACGGACATTTGGGGTTTATTTTCCATTGGAACAAACAACATTGATGGAATGCTGCGAATTCCAAAAGCTCCGGCTAAATCACGTTCTTTTTCTGTGTCAACTTTGTAAATATTGACTTTTCCTTTGTATTCATCGGAGAGTTCGTCCAATATTGGAGCGACCATTTTACACGGGCCACACCAATCGGCATAAAAATCTATGATACAAGGAAGATCGCCTTCGAATTTCCAATCTTTGTTTTGCTCGTAGTTAGATACTTTTTCTAAAAATGTTTCTTTTGATAAATGTTCTACCATGTTTATTTCCTCTTTAGTGGATTTGTAATGATAGATGGCACAAAACAATATTGGTTACAGTTGGTGGAGAGGTATGTGTAAAAGATCATTCAGCAATCGATGATGATTGCGATTAGTCGATTATGGATAAATATTTATCAGTATTTAGAGATTATGAAGTTGAAAATAAAATTAATCGTAATGTTATTCACATTCTTCTTTTGGTATTGATTGATCATTAACCATGAATTGTTGAAGCCAGGATTTAGCATCATCTTCATTATAAAAATTTTTGTGAGGGTAGGGCGGTTTTTCAAATTTTTCGAATAAAATTGATGTTCCTTCTTGTATTTTATCAGTAACCACAACTGCCTGGGCACGAATTAGTTTAGAGCCATTTATTGCTACATAGGTAAATGCAGCTTTATCCATCGTAAAAAAGGATGAAGCATCTAATAAGATTGGTACAGTCTTATTTCCCACCATTATTTTTAGTTCAGTAATAGACTGACGGGCAATTTCTTCGGTGATGTTTACGCCTGCTTTGTATCGAACAATATGAAGTCCATTATCATTAGAAATTATATAACCTTCGTTTTCAAATAATAATTTTTCCATTTCTATTCTTCCCCTGAGTCTTTTACTCTTTATCCTTTTTGAATAAATGCAAATCACGTTGCGGATAAGGTATTGATATACCCTCGGTATCGAAACGATTTTTAATTTCTTCTGTAATTCGATAGTAGACGTTCCAATAATCTGAATTATTGACCCATGGTCTAACGATTATATCAACAGAACTTTCTCCGAGGTTAGAAACCGCAATTAATGTTTCTGGCTCAGGTAAAATTTCTTTATAATGAGTTAATATATCATGCAATACATGTTTAGCCTTTTCCAGATCGTCTGAGTAACCGACACCTACTGTAATATCTATACGTCTGGTTGCTTCGGTTGTATAGTTTGTGATGTTATCGCTTGTCAATTTCGCATTTGGAATGATAACCTTTTTATTATCAGGTGTCATAAGAATTGTTGTGAATATCTGAATCTCTTTTACTGATCCAGAAACACCACCACCATCAATATAATCTCCTACTTTAAATGGACGAAAAAGGATAATTAGAAATCCAGCGGCAAAATTTGAAAGAGAGCCCTGAAAAGCCAATGCAATTGCTAAACCTGCGGCGCCAAGTATTGCGATGAAAGATGTGGTCTCAATTCCCAGTTGACCAAGAGCTGCAACAATGAAAAATGCCAAAAAAGCATAGTATGCAATATTGGCTACGAAGGAGGAAATTGTTGTATCAGTTTTGGAACGTTTTGCAGTCTTCAATATTATTGATTTTGCGATCCCTGACAGGATACGGCCTAGTATTAAAATTGCTATTGCTGCTAAAATCTTAAGTCCATAATTGAGAATTACCATTTTTGTCAATTCAGAAAGTCCACCTAAATTCCAGTCCATTATAACCTCTTTATTTTCATCTAATATAATTCAATTTTGACTAATCGTCCATCCAGCGCACCATTGTGAAGTGGTCTTTTCCAGGAGGGTTTTAGTCCGATATCTTTTATGAATTCTCGTTCTCCAAAATATATAAAAGCTGTTGAGTTCGTACACTTTTGTTTTAAAAAATCACCAAGATTTTTATAAAATAATGATAGATCCAATTCTTTGCCCATCCTAATACCATAAGGAGGGTTGCAGATTATTATTTTATCGTTCAGTGATTCAATCTCGAAAATATCCTTTTGTTCAATTGTAATTGCGTCATTATGATCAATAAATGAACAATTATAATTCGCTGCTTTTACAACTTTTGTAGAAATATCACTTCCTGAAATCAATCCATCGGGAATCGGTTTAATGTTTTTTAACCCTACTTCCTTTATTTCTGACCAAGCGAATGGATTATAATCGGGTAATTTCTCAAATCCGAATTTCTGTCTGAGAATGGAAGGTGGGGTCTGTGTCGCATAGAGATAAGCTTCGGCGAGGAACGTACCCGATCCGCAAAATGGATCGTATAATTCTTTAGTTCCATCCCATTCTGAATATTCAATTATGGACGCGGCTAATGTTTCTATCATGGGAGCATCACCACCATGTCTACGATATCCTCTGCGATGGAGTGACCCACCGGATGTATCTATGCTAATAGTTGCACGATTATTATCAATATATAAATTAACCCATAAATCAGGTTCTCTTGTGTCAATCGAAGGTCTTGAATTGGTTTTGTCGCGAAAATAATCAACGATGGCATCTTTTAATCGTAAAGCAGCATATTGTGAATGTTTAATATTGCTGTTTGTTGTGGTAGCGAAGACCGCGAACGTTTGTGCCTCATTTAAAAAGTCATCCCAATTAATGTCACGTGCTGTTTTATATAAATATTTGTCAGAGTGGCAATCAAAGATAATAAGGGGAGCAAGGACACGATTGATGAAACGCGAATGATAATTAATTTTATATAAATCTTCCTGGCTGGAATGGAAATGGAGACCACGATACGCTTCTTGAATATTGTATGCACCTAATTCAGTGATTTCCTTTATAGTGATTTCTTTTATATCATCAGCAACTTGAGCAAAATAGCGTTGATAATTTTGGTAAAAATATTTAGTTGATATATTCATAAGTTTTCATGTTACACATTATATAATGTGTTGATTTCAGTGTTCATAGTAATTGAATTAATCAATTGATTGTTAGCGAAAATCTGCAATTTTACTCAGCGGCTTCTTGGTGATTGCTGGAACGGTTGCATTTTTGGATGGGTAACCACAAACCACTATCATATAAGGGCGTTCTGTATCAGGTCGACCAAGGATATCGGTTAAAAAATGCATGGGACTTGGCGTATAGGTGAGTGTAGCAATACCCGAAAAATGAAGCGCTGTAATCAACAATCCCGTGGCAAGTCCAACTGATTCATTAGGGTAGTATGTTTTTTTCTTTTCACCATTATTATCAATAAAAGATTTTTCAAGAAAAATAGCAATCTGGCAAGGAGCTGAATCAAGGAAATGTTTATCAGCATTGGTCCCAATGGGTTCTAAAGCTTTTAACCATTCTTCGGAAGCCCGGTGTTCATAAAATTGCTCTTCCTGTTCTTCTGCTGCGATGCGAATCCGATGACGCGTTTCTTTGTCCGTTACAACAACAAAATGCCAAGGTTGTATGTTAGCCCCGCTGGGAGCTGTTCCGGCAGCTTGAATAGCATTTTCTAATACTTCTTTAGGAATGGGATCGGATGAAAATTCACGTACGGTTCTACGTGTAGACACTTTGTTTAAAAAATCACGTGAATTTTCTATCGATTCCACTTTTGGTAATCGGTGAAACTTTAGCGGTTCTAATTTATAGTGATTCATAATGATCTATTGCGAATTGTTGATTCTTTATTCGAATGACTCTCAATAAGAGTGAAGGGATTATAGCATATTTTATTTTTAATTGAAACATTAGATGTTTTCCTCCCATCAATTAATTTCTGGTATGGACTTTTCACCCGTATTAACTATTCTTGGTCCCACGGCGTCGGGTAAAACTACGCTTGCCATTGCTATAGCAAAACGTCTGAATGGTGAAATAATCGGTCTGGATTCCAGACAGATTTACACAGGAATGGCAATTGGGACTGCACAACCAACATTAGAAGAACAAGATGGGATTCCACATCATCTTATTGGTTTTCGTTCACCAACGGAATCAATATCAGCAGGTGAATATGCCCGGTTAGTTAGATTGTGCATGGATGACATTCAAGACCGGAAAAAAGAACCTATAATCTGTGGTGGTGCAGGTTTGTATTTCCGCGCACTTACTCAGGGAATTTTTGCTGGAAGTGTTTCTGATCTGGAAACGCGACACAAAATAGATCGGGAATACGATGAAATCGGATGTGGTGCTTTACTAAAAAGGCTCCAAAAGATTGACCCACAGTATGCAGAAATAACGCATCCAAATAATAGAAAGCGCCTGGTACGTGCTCTTGAGATTTATGAATTAACAGGAATGACACCAACACAACATTTTAAAGATCAAAAACAAGGTGAATCTCCAATTTTAAAAACATTTTCTGTGTATTTATCCAGCGATTTGAACTATTTGGAAAAACGTATTCGAAAACGTACTATTACAATGCTTGACCATGGCTGGATTGAGGAAGTATCATCATTATTAAAAACATATCCAAATGTGAATACGTCCGCCATTAATTCAATTGGTTATCGTCAAATCCGTCAGTTTTTAGAAAGTAATCTAACAAAAAATGAATTGGTAGATGAAATTGTACTTCGGACGCGTCAATTTGCACGTAGGCAAAACCAATGGTTTAAAAAGGAGCCGATTGATTTGGTAATTGATACAAATAAATCACCAGAATTAGATGAAGTTGTTATTGATATAGTACAGAATTATTCAAAAGTAAATGCGAAAATGAAATGAGATATCGGAAGAGAAATCTACAATTTCAACTTTTCTGATACATGCATTACTGGATTCCTCAATTTGTTTCGGAATGACAGAAGTTTGTTAGTATATAAATAAGATTGCTGTCGTCAGGATTCACGGACTAATTTATAAATTTCATCCGCAAAATTGATCATCAAGATCAATAAAAGTCTCCCTTTGTGATCTCTGTGTCACTAGTACAAATCATTTATATAATACCGTTTTACATTCCATAACCATACATGTAATTTCACCACCAATGAATCCCTTTAAACCGTTCCAGAGAGAAGGAAAGGGCGAACAAAAGGCCTTTTTGCAGGCAATTCGGAAAACCCCGGAAGTCTGCAATGAGGCTTTTTTATTATTAGGAGAATTCAAATGAAAACAACGATGATGCTGGATGCGGTGGCACTAAAACGATCCATCACGCGACTTGCTCATGAGATCATTGAAAGTAATAATGGTCCTGAAGATATTGTTCTGGTTGGGATCCATACCCGTGGAGAACCGCTTGCTGAACGTATACAGCATTTAATAAAAAATAATACGGAAACTGTAATTCCAATAGGTTCAGTAGATATAACATTCCACAGGGATGATTACCGTGAACGGCTGGTAGTTCCACAGGTAAAAGGGACCAATCTTTCTATACCCATTGATGGTAAAACAGTTATCCTTGTTGATGATGTTCTGTTTTCTGGGCGCACAATTCGGGCAGCAATTGAGGAAGTTTTAGCATACGGTCGTCCGGCAAAAATTCAACTTGCGGTGCTGGTAGATCGTGGTCATCGTGAAATGCCTATCCGAGCGGACTTTGTGGGGAAAAATATTCCAACTCACGAAGGTGAACACGTAAAAGTGTTGTTAAAAGAAGTGGATGGCAAGGATGCCGTACAGCTCATTTCTAATGAAGGAGAAGAGTGATGTTAAAAAATAAACACTTGTTGGGTTTAGAAAATACTCCTGCTGAAGATATCCAAATGATAATCGATACTGCATTTCGTTTTCGCGAAGTATTGGAACGACCCATTAAAAAGGTACCTTCATTGCAGGGAAAAACAATTGTGAATCTCTTCTTTGAAAACTCTACACGTACGCGCATCAGTTTTGAATTAGCACAAAAACGACTTAGTGCCGATACAGTGAATTTTTCTGCCTCCACCAGTAGTTTGAAAAAAGGGGAAACATTTAAAGATACTGCACAAAACATCGAAGCCATGAAGATTGATGCAGTTGTTATGCGGCATCCAACGCCAGGTGCACCATTGCACTTGACCAAGCATATTGACTCAATTGTTATTAATGCTGGCGATGGAACCCATGAACATCCAACACAAGCCATCCTTGATATGATGAGTTTGCATGAAGTTTTTGGAAAGATAAATGGATTAAAAATCGGAATCCTTGGCGACATTAGTCATAGTCGAGTTGCTTTAAGCAATATATTTGGACTTATTAAAATGGGTGCGGAAGTGACCTTGTGTGGACCGCCAACATTAATTCCACCGTATATACAAGATTTGGGCGTAAAAATAAATCATAATGTGGATGAAGTATTGGAATGGGCTGATGCAGTGAATATCCTGCGCATCCAAATGGAAAGAATGGGTGTGGGTCTATTTCCATCGATCCGCGAATATAGAAAACTGTTTGGCATTACAGAAGAACGTGTAAAACGACTTAAAAAAGAAGTAATCATTATGCATCCCGGACCAATGAACCGTGGGGTCGAAATCGACAGTCAAGTAGCTGATAGTGATCAGGCAATTATTTTGGATCAGGTATTAAATGGCGTTGCGTCACGAATGGCTATATTGTACCTGTATTTAGGTGGAAAATCAGAATTGAATTAAGGAGGAAACATGAAGGTAACACAATCAAATAAATCGCTCCTCCTGAAAGGTGGAAAAATTTATGATCCTGTAAAGGGTCAATACCGAAACGAAGATATTCTAATTGAAAATGGAAAAATCAAAACAATCGGTAAGGTAAGCGAAACTAACACCATGGATGTCCGAGATTGCACAGATAAAATCATCACGCATGGTTTTTGCGATATTCACGTCCATTTTCGAGAACCCGGCAGGGAAGATAAAGAATCCTTAGCGACGGGAGCTCAAGCTGCATTAGCTGGTGGTTTTACACGAGTCTGTGCGATGCCAAATACTAATCCACCTTTGGACACTCCGGAGTCTATTCGATTTATTATGGAGAAGCAAAAAGATCTGCCAGTACATATACATCCCATTGGGGCCGTTACTAAACAGCAAGGTGGGAAAGAAATGACCGAAATGGCATCCATGAAAGAGGAAGGTGCTGTGGCATTCAGTGATGACGGATTACCTATTGCTGACGGACAGGTTATGCGATTGGCATTAGAGTACTCCACAATGATGAATGTCCCAGTAATCAATCATGCTGAAGATCCGAGCCTTCGCGCTGATGGAGTCATGAATGAAGGAAAAATGTCTACCAGACTTGGTCTTCCTGGGAATCCTGATATATCGGAATCTGTTATGGTCCATCGCGATCTTGAATTGGCGAAGTTAACGGAGGCAATTCTTCATGTGCCACATGTTAGTTCAGCTAAATCAGTACAGCTTATTCGAGCAATGAAAGCAACAGGCGCAAAGGTAACTGCAGAGGTGACACCGCATCATTTATATTTTAATGACACGGCATTGGAAAATTATGATACGAATCTAAAAGTTGCGCCTCCAATACGAACGGAAGTAGATAGATTGGCACTGGTTGAAGGTGTGAAGGATGGAACTCTTGATTGTATTGCCACAGATCATGCTCCTCATACGATTGAAGAGAAAGAAGGTACCTTTGACACAGCTCCTTTTGGACTCATAGGTTTAGAAAGTAGTTTTGGTGCAGTATATACGTCATTAGTTAAAAATGCTGGAGTTAGTTTAGAGCAAATTCTAGATGCTATGACGATTAAACCACGGCAGATCATGGGATTTGATACGGACTTATTAATGGAAGGCAAAGAAGCCGAGTTGGTTGTTCTGGACATCAAAAGGGAATGGGTTTTTGAGAAGACACATATTTATTCCCGATCAGCAAATTGTCCTTTTGTCGGTGAAGCATTTGCTGGAAAACCCGAAATGGTTCTGAATGGCACCACAATTGTGGAAATATCTAAATAGAAGAGCTGCTTGTTCCAACTAAAGAATAATAATCGGGTTAGTTCAGGGTCTTTAATCATAAAATATTCCAGGAAACGGGCATATTCATATTCAATAAAAATCCATGCATTTATTATTTGATATCGTAAAATAAACGATTAATTTTCGTGGCTATTTTCGAAGTGGAGATTATGAAGACGAGGACAGTTAAAGAATCAGAGATACAACGCGACTGGTGGATTGCAGATGCCGAAGGTAAAATTTTGGGTCGGTTTGCCAGCGAAGTCGCACAAATATTAAGAGGCAAACATAAGCCTAGTTTTTCACCACATCTTGATATGGGTGACGGTGTTATTGTTATTAACGCAGAGAAAATCCGCGTTACTGGTAACAAAGAAACACAAAAGACCTATTTTAAGCATACCAATTACCCCGGTGGTGAATCTCTTACACAATATAAAGAATTACAGCGCAAGCATCCGGAGCGGATTATTGAGTATGCAGTGAAAGGTATGTTACCGCATAACAGTTTGGGTCGAAAAATATATACTCATTTGAAAGTATATGCCGGTTCAAGACATCCGCACGAAGCACAAACCCCAAAAGTGTTGGAAGTATAGATGGCTGATATGTATTACTTAGGCACAGGCAGAAGGAAAAGATCCGTCGCCCGTGTATATCTAAAACCTGGTAAAGGTGAAATATTAATTAATAATCGTAAGTATGATGAATATTTATGCCGTGCTACATTAGGCACGGTTGTTCGTCAACCCCTGGAATTACTGGGACTTATTAACGATTATGACATTCGAGTTAATGTAGCAGGTGGCGGGCTTACAGGCCAGGCCGGTGCTATTCGCCTTGGTATATCCAGGGCATTGCTTGAAGTAAATATTGATTATCGCGCAGAGCTGAAAAAAGCTGGTTTCTTGACCCGTGATGCACGTAAAGTGGAACGGAAGAAATACGGACAGCCTGGTGCACGTAAACGATTCCAATTCTCAAAACGATAGAGATATATGGCACAAGTTAATTTTGAAGATTTATTAGGGACAGGCGCTCATTTTGGGCACGTAACCCGCAAATGGCACCCAAACTATAAGAAATTTATTCTTATGGAAAAAAATGGTGTGCACATCATCAATTTAGATGAAACGATCCGTCAGTTAGATAAAGCTAGAGCCTTTATTACCGATGTGGTAAATAAAAATGGTGAAGTTTTATTTGTTGGGACAAAAAAGCAAGCTAAAGATATCGTTCAACAAGAAGCAGACCGGTGTGGTATGTTTTATGTTGTTGAACGCTGGTTAGGTGGCACGCTTACTAATTTTTCAACAATTAAGAAGAGTATAAAACGTCTTCAATTATTGGAAAAAGAGGGATCCAGCATTTATGCGAACCTGACGAAAAAAGAAGTGCAGATGCTTGACCGTGAAAGGATAAAACTTTCAGATCAACATCGCGGCATAAAGGATATGCGCCGTTTACCCGAGGTTATCGTCATAGTTGATGCATCATTTGAATATACTGCAATACGTGAGGCAAAACGATTGGGTATACCTGTGATAGCCATTGTAGATACAAATACTGATCCAGGTATGATCGATTATCCTATTCCAGCGAATGATGATTCGATTCGGACGATTCAATTAATTGTTTCTTCGTTAACCGAAGCAATAATCGAAACACGCTTAGCTGAAAAAGCTAAGAAAGACCTAGCAATTGAATTTAAAGAAGCGGCAAAAAAAGAAGCGGAATCTAAGAAAGCTGTCGAATCTGAAAGTGCATCCGAATAAATATATACTGAATCCTCTTAATAGTGAGTATTAATAATGAGTGTTGATGCAAAAATTGTAAAAGAATTACGAGATAAAACTGGTGCTGGAATGATGGACTGCAAAAGAGCACTAGTCGAGTCAAACGGTGATTTAGAAAAAGCTGTTGATTACTTACGGAAGAGTGGCATAGCAAAAGCTGAAAAGAAAAGTACACGGTCAGCAACTGAAGGTTTAATTTATTCATATATCCATCAAGGTGGCCGTTTAGGTGTACTCATTGATATCGGTTGTGAAACAGATTTTGTTGCAAATACAGATGGGTTTAAAGAACTAGCACATAATATTGCGATGCAAATTGCTGCCACAAATCCTGTTTCAATCAATCGCGATGATGTTCCAGAAAATGTTGTTTCAAAAGAAAAAGAAATTTATATGGAACAAGCGAAATCGTCGGGTAAACCAGATCATATTTTGGAAAAGATTATCGAAGGTAAAATGAATAAATACTTCGAAGACGTTTGCTTGATGGAACAAGCTTATATTAAAGATTCTGATAAAAAAGTCCAGGATTTATTTACAGATATTATTGCTACATTAGGTGAAAATATTATGGTAAATCGGTTTGTCCGGTTTGCTGTGGGCGAATCTTCTTAATTATATTTTTATTGTATAGTTGATGAAAAACCCTGTTTACAGGCGGATACTTCTAAAACTCAGTGGAGAAGTGTTGGCGGGTGAGCAGGGTTTTGGCATTGATCCCAGTCGTGCCAACTACCTGGCTTCCGAAGTAAAATCAATTCATGACCTTGGTATTAGCATTGGATTAATTATCGGGGCAGGTAACCTGTTTCGTGGTGCAGAAGCCGCCGCTAATGGTATGGATCGAGTTACTGGAGATTATATGGGCATGCTTGCTACAATCATGAATGCTATTGCTGTGCAAGACGCTCTTGAGAAGATGGATGTCGTGACACGTACCTTAACTGCAATGGATGTATCAAAGATCGCCGAACCCTACATCAGACGTCGAGCAATTCGCCATCTTGAAAAAAATCGTGTAGTTATTGTCGCTGGTGGTACTGGAAATCCTTATTTTAGCACGGATACGGCTGCTGCCTTGCGGGCAACCGAATTAGGAGCAGAAATCGTCTTAAAGGGTACAAAGGTCGACGGTATTTATGATTCGGACCCGGTTAAGAACCCAAATGCTATAAAATATGATACCATTACTTATCGTGATGTATTAAATAAAGATTTACGCGTTATGGATTTGACCGCCATTACGTTGTGTAAAGAGAATAATATGCCAATTGGTGTTTTTAATATCAATAATCCTGGAGACTTGAAAAAAATTGTAACTGGCAGTAAACTTGGCACCTTAGTGACGGAGTAATGTGAACAATGATTAATGAAATTCAAAAAGATGCAAAACACCGTATGGATCAGGCTATAACGCATACGTTAAGTGAATTGGCAAAAATTCGGACAGGTCGTGCAAATCCAGATCTATTAAATTCGGTGAAAGTTGATTATTATGGTACACCAACACCACTGAACCAGATTGCAAATATATCAGTGCCAGAACCAAGACTTTTAACAGTTCAACCTTGGGAAAAGAATTTATTAGCCGTTATTGAACGTGCCATTCTTAATCATAACCTGGGATTAACGCCTAGTAATAATGGTCAAATCATTCTCTGTCCTATACCAGCTCTGAGTGAAGAACGCCGAAAAGATTTGATTCGTGTGGTTCACCAACTTGTGGAAGAAGGTCGAATCGCGATACGAAATGTTCGTAAGGATATAATGCATCAATTAAAAACGTATCAAAAAGAAGAGAATATATCTGAAGATGAAATAAAGCGCTCTGAAGATGAAATTCAAACGATGACAGATGAGCATGTGAAACGTTTTGGTGAAATTCAGACCAAAAAAGAAGAAGAAATGATGGAAGTCTAATACATAATACTTTTATTTTATTTAAACAAAAAGCCCTTCAAAACATGAAGGGCTTTTTTATTGAGTATTATTTTAGGATCTATTCACATTTCGAAAAACCACAACTTGGACATGTTACACAACCAGATTGATGCTGAACGGTACTACCACAATCTGGACAAGTTGTAATATTCTTAAATGTATAATCTGTCACGGGTGCAATTTTGGTTTCCATTTCATCTGCTAAAGTAAATTGCGTTGATGATGGAAATGTATCATCGTGTTGAGGTTGGGTCACATTATGATTATTAAGATAATCATCCAAGGCTTTGCCAATAGCGTCTGGTGTAGAAAGAATCAAACGACCATCTTCCCAAGTAGGATTTGGTCCACTAATTCCGATAAGCTGTCTCACGATGGCATTTGGATCAATCCCTGAACGCAAGGCAAGCGAGATCAATCGACTTATCGCTTCAGATTGTGCTGCTGCATTTCCACCAGCTTTTCCAATGGCTGTAAATACTTCACAAAGACCATTAGGATCTTGATTAATGGTAATGTAAAGTGTTCCTTCACCTGTCCGTATACGGCGTGTAACGCCCTGAGTTGTCCCTGGTCGAATTCTTGGTCGCATTTGAGGTATGGGTGCCATCTGTCCATTTGCAGTCGATAATCCATTGCCCTTGGATGTGATTTCCTCTTTCGATTCTTTCTTTTCAGTAACAAGGATACCTTCTCGACTGCCTTCTCGATAAACTGTAATACCTTTTAGACCGGATTTATAAGCAGACATATAAATATCTGCGACGGCATCCAGTTGGATATCTTCAGGCAAATTGACTGTGGATGAAATAGAGCTATCAATATATTTTTGAATAACACCTTGCAATTTGACTCTAAAATATGGATCGACATCATGTGCAGTGACGATGTAATCAGGCAACTTCTCATCATTTCCAAATAATTTTTCAATAATAGGATGAAAAACGGTGTACTCATCAAATTCTTTACCGTAACCATCATTCTTTTTCACTTTTCGCTTATATGAAGTAGCAAATATAGGTTCAATTCCCGATGTTACGCGTGCTACGATTGCTCCACTACCAGTGGGAGCAACTGTCGTACATGTACAATTACGAATACCTTGTTCTTCGATAGAATCTTTTAAATGTTTTGGCAGGTTTTTAATAAATTTACTTTGGCTAAACCCATTCCAATCAAAATTCGGAAAAGCTCCCTTTTCCCGCGCCAGGTCTGAACTCGTTTCGTACGTGGTATCACGAAAGATTTGCATTATTTGGTCGATAGTTTGTAGTGCGTCATCACTATCATATTTGATTTTCATTTTGACGAGCATATCACCAAGTCCAAGGATGCCTAATCCGATACGACGATCATTTTTAGCATTCTGTTTTTGACTATCTAGCGCGTGCCGATCTAAATTGTAGTCAATAACATTATCAAGGAATCGTGTTGCATATTGTAGGGTCTCTTTGAATTCGTCGACCATGAAATTACTTTGATCGTCAACAAATCGTTCAAGATTCACCGAACCTAGATTACAACAACCGCCGTCTGGTAAGGGTTGTTCTGCACAAGGATTTGTTGACACCAGCGGACTACAATATTCCGCATTATGATACTCTGTCATCGTATCCCAGAATAGAAGTCCTGGTTCAGCGCTTTCATGGGCATGTTTTATGATTTTATTCCAGATAGCTTTTGCACTAATCGAATTATAAACTTTGCCATCCCATTTTAGATCGAAATCGGTATCGTTTTCGACAGCTTTCATAAAATCATGAGTAAGTAATACAGAGATGTTGGAATACTTCACCATATTGACATCACCCGTTTTAATTCCTATAAATTTTTCAATGTCAGGATGATCTACGCGCAATGTTTGCATATTTGCACCACGACGACCATGTTGTGCAATTGTATTAGTATTTTCGCTGAATAGATTCATAAAGCCTGTAGGACCGCATGAATTACCACCTGTCCCATTAATGGCGTCTCCGGAAGGACGAAGGACTGATAAATCATGCCCGCAACCTCCGCCGTATTTATATGTCATCGCCTCATCATTAATAGTCTGATAAATAGATTTAATTGAATCGTCTTTAATAGCTACTACATAGCAATTGTTTAAAGTTGTAGTAATATCATCACGACCTGCGCCATGCATAATGCGACCACCTGGTACAAATTTGAAATCTTCTAAAATAGTTTGAAAACGTGCCGTCCAGGTTTCTTGAAGCTTTTTTGTTTTCTCTACGGATGCAATTGCTTTGGCTTGACGGTGCCAAATCTGAGATGGATGTTGTTCATTGGGGGCTAAATATTTATTTTTTAAAACATCTTTTCCTAATGTATCATTTTTATAATATGCATCTATAGTGAATGGATCTAATTGTGTGGTATTGGATTCTTTGCTCAATTCCGCTGCTTGAGCTTCTAAAAGTGTTTCCTTTACAATGGGATCAATATTCTTCTTATTTTGTCGATCTATAGAGAAGTTAAGTTCAATCGCTTCCGCCATAAAACTGGTTCCTTTGGTATGTATATTTCGGGCGTTAAAATTTTCAATAAATGAGGCTGGCAAGTGATTTGGCGATTATCTGGCAAGTTGGCGGGAGAAATCTATAACTCGCGCGAAATACAAGCAAACAAAAAAGTAGATAAAAATATATTCTCGACGAGAATGTTTATTCATTCTAAAGTTGTCCACACAGATAATAAGCTAGAGTTACGTTGAATCATTCTATGAATATTCCATTATATTAATCAAATTAACCATAGGATTATCAAACAGAAATGAGTGCGTGATATGGGATTATTTACACAATGTGGAAACAAAACAATCATTGGAATGGTGCATGTAAAAGCCCTACCAGGAACACCAAATTATTCTGGTCAAACTGAAGCCATATATCAATTAGCATTAAGCGAAGCGAAATTATTTGAGGCACTGAAATTTGATGCTATCATTATTGAAAATATGCATGATGTGCCATACCTAAATCGAAATGTAGGACCTGAAGTCACAGCAACAATGGCTGTTATCGCAACCAAGATTTGTGACTCTATCCAAATTCCATGTGGAATACAAATTTTAGCAGGAGCCAACAAGGAAGCACTAGCTGTTGCCCATTCGGCAAATCTAGCTTTTATTCGTGCAGAAGGATTTGTGTATTCACATGTGGCAGATGAAGGGTTGATGGATGGCCATGCTGGAGAATTATTAAGATATCGAAAATCGATTGGAGCCAGTCATATAGAAATATTCACCGATGTACAGAAAAAGCATTCTTCTCATGCTATTACCAATGATTTGTCAATAAGCGACCATATTAAAGCCGCAGAATTTTTCCTAAGTGACGGAATAATCATCACTGGTAGTTCAACTGGAAAAACAGCCAACATTGAAGATGTAAAAAAGGCCAAAGAAGTGTCAACAAAACCAGTCCTTATCGGATCCGGTGTATCAGATAAAAACATAAATGAATACTGGGAATATGCCGATGGATTTATTGTCGGATCATCTTTAAAAGAAGAAAATCATTGGGCGAATCCTATTGATAGAAAAAAAGCTGAATTATTTATAAAAGAAGCTATGAGATTGCGAAAATTACATGATTAAAGGTGTTGTGTTTGATTTGGATGGGACATTGTTAAATACTATTGCTGGCATCCAAAAATCTGTTAATAGTGTGTTGCAAAAATATGGGTTTCCAGAGCATACAGAATCATTTTATAAAGCAATAGTTGGACATGGAATGAAATCATTTGTAATGGAATCCATTCCCGATGCCCATGCTAATGATATAGAAGAAATATTAGAAAATGTAAAAAATGAATATGATGATCTTTGGCAAACTGGGACTTCGATATATCAGGGAATTCCTGAAATTCTGACATTTTTGGAAAAACGCAATATCCCTATGGCAATTTTGAGTAATAAACCTATAAAATATGTAGTGGAATCCGTTGATTCATTTTTGGATCAATGGACATTTTATCCTGTGATTGGTGAGAAGTATGATGTACCCAAAAAACCCAACCCGTATGGTTTAGAATTGATTGCACAAAAACTGCATGTTCCAGCGAGGGATGTATTGATGATTGGCGATTCAGCCATAGATATCGAAACTGCGATAGCAGCAAATGCGCAACATGCCGGAGCATTATGGGGTTTTAAAGATCGCGCAGAATTGGTAAGTGCTGGTGCTCAACATCTACTTTCATATCCTGGGCAACTTTTTGATTTATTAGGTGACAACCATGAGGCATGCAGTATTATATAGTGGAAACCAATATATTTTTGAAACTGAGAATAACGTTTCCGTTTCTTTTACACATAAGCGACACGCATTTAATATTTTTGTAAATCCAGGTGAAAATCTCTGGACGTTTGATTTAGAAGGTCGCCTCATGGGGATGTTTTTCGAAGGAAAAAATATCCGCCGCACATTAGATAATCGATTTTACTTAAAAACTCGTGAATTAATCGGACTTGATGTATTTCGGACCGTTAGAGAACTGTCACAAATTGATTATGAAAAGGAATATGAGAAAGGAAGAGAATACCTGGAAGAATACCAGATTGAGCTTCCCGATGATGTCCAAAAAATAGCAAGCAAGATTCTCGAATGGGATTTAGATAAACTGAACAAACAGGCGAACGAGTTTACAAAAGTATATAAACCCATTTCAATTTTACCACCTGATCAATATTTGGCGCTCGTAGTACAAATAACCGAAGGATGCAGCTATAACAAATGTGCTTTTTGCAATTTCTATCGTGACCGGAAATTCAAGATAAAATCTGTAAACGCGATTGAAGAGCATTTGTTAAGTATTAAAGAATTCATTGGGGAAGGAATTCATGTACGCAGATCAATATTTTTAGGTGATGCAAATGCCTTAATCATACCTCAGAATCAGCTCATTGCGACTTTTTACGCAATTAATCATCATTATCCATATTTAACGAATATTTATTCATTCATTGATGTATACACTGGTATTATGAAAACCTGTGATGATTTCGCAGCATTGGCTCAAATGGGGCTGAAACGAGTTTATCTTGGAGTTGAAACAGGAAACCCAGAATTGTTGGAATTATTAAATAAACCAAGAATTGACTCTAATCTGCATAAACTTGTATTTGACCTTAAACAAGGTGGCATTGATGTGGGGATTATTTTCCTTGCTGGTATCGGAGGAAACACATTCGCTGACAAGCATGTCCAAGATTCCATTAAGCTGGTTGATCAACTCTCTTTAAGTGCTGGAGATATTGTTTACGTATCTGAATATTATAATACTAATCCGGAATATCAAAAAGTTGTAGATGATGCTGGCGTGGAAGGAATGAATAGAAAAGAAATTAGACGTCAGGCGAATTATTTACGTCAACAATTGAAATATCTTTTACCAAAACAGGTGAAAATATCAGTATATGATATCCAACAATTTTTCTATTAATTTGACTTTAGATATTCTCTCATCACCCATGTGATAGACCAGTTATGCCCAAGTCTATGACCATCCATGCTGTCTGGAAGCGCAATAACTGTATGATTAGAAAGTGGAAAATCCTGTGGGTCAACTTCTAGCTTTTTAAATGCTCCATCGATTTTATGACTAGTGCGCCATTGGAAATGATTAATTGATGTTGACCATGAACTTGGACTATAATCATTCAATAAATCTTCATTTCCACATCGATCAGTCAAACTGGGATAACCAGCAAGGGGAGATGCAATGGCATGTGCCTCCACCGGAAAATTATATAAAAAATATTTTAGTGTATTTGTAAGAATTACACCACCATAACTATGAGAAAAAAGCACCAACTTTTTAATGGGTTTTAATGAAGACAATAATTCATTTAATTGGTCGTGGAATATTTTTGAAGTAGTATCGATACACCCATTCCAATTATAACGATAGAAATAAACAACTCCATATTTTTCGGCTAAACTTTTTGTGGGATCAATCCATTCATATCCACGTGATTGATATCCGTGTATAGCGATAATGCATGTATCTGATGCTGGAGTTTTGCTGGATTCTATTTTAATAAATCCATAGTCTTGTTTAATAAGGGATTCACCACTTGCCATAACGCGTTCGCCAACATGTAAATCGTCGGAGAAGATGGTTGCGGTTATTACTTGAGAAAAACCAAAATGAAATAGGACCGATAAAATGAAAATTCTGTGTAATTGAATTCTCACTAGATGTTAATTGTACAGAATCATTTGGACTAGGGTAATTACATCCATGATATTTAAGCGCCCATCATTATTGATATCACCGACATAAGTTTGAATGCCATTTGGTCCGGCGGGGCTTAAAATTGCATCAGTCATTGCAAGGATATCGAATATATCTAGTGTATTTGAAAAATCCATATCTCCAGGATCAACATCCAATGATAAACCACTTCGGATTTCTAAATCATCCACGGCTGCTTCCACCAACGATCCATCTCCAATGTCTTCGGCAATGAAACGGAATTGAACCGAATTTGAGGGCTCAATAAATTGATCAACCAAGTATTGTTTATATATCCAAGAGGATTCAGATTCCATTGTTTCTTCAATCGTGATCCATGTTTGGCTATCATTTGATATTTGTACCAACCAGGTGTCCTGATTGCCGCTGTCTCCAGCATTGTTCGTATACCATCGCCAATATGAAAAAATTGGTTGAACGATTCCACTTAAATCATAAATAGGAGAAACAAGTGTAGTATTCCCTCCATCAACGTCATTCTCACCGGCATTTGTTCCATCAAACTCTGCATTACCGGTAACAAAGCAATTTACACCAGTTGGTGTATGATCATCTTCGGGTTGAACTTGAATACTGCTGCTTTGTGTACCAATGGGATCGACTCTTTCCCAAATACCTGAAGTTGCTTGATCTGTGCCGATTCCGTATGTCCAGCCATTATCTGTTTCGGCATCATCTTCCGCCATGATTGGGAAGGATTCTATAGAACCAATTAAGAAAAAATACTGGATTGCAGGTGCTGTTTCAGGAACAATCATATCATTGCCGACCACATCACTTGCTTCAATATAATATTGAACAATTGTTCCAGGTGGCAGGGCAGGAATGTATGCCTGGAAAACATTTGAATCTCCATCTTCTATCATGTCAAGAGACGTTGTGGTTCCTAAGACAGTATAGTGTAATTGTGCGTTTGTTATTTCTCCATGGATAGAACTAATAATTGCTTCAACAAGGATTGGCGCTGGTGCAGATTCCATGTTGAGAACTGGAGTGTGTGCAATACCATATTCGGGAATGGATGCATAAACATTGTGTTGACCAAAAGCATCAGCAATTTCACTGAAATGTGGAGTCCCATTGAGCAATGTGCCATCATCATCATCGGCGATTAAGATTTCATCTAGGAATTCTGGAACAGTGTTTGGTCTTCCAAACATTGCCCAACGGAAAAGTGTATCAGAATGTGCAACTGCAGCTAATGTATCTCCATAAAGATTAATTAAGTTTTTACGCATTTGCCACATGGATCCCATTGTTATTTCCCCTAAGCAATGGACTGATCCACCACATTCATTTCCTGGGAATTGACGATTGTTTTCACCATCCCTGAGACAAACACCGGGAGTTCCAAAAAATGCATCTCCCATACAAGCAGTATTACGAATAGTCATGGAAGTATAATCGCTAAAACCTTCACCCATTCCACTTGCATAGGGGGACGAAAATGGATCGTAGGCAAATTGGGTCAAACCGTGCTGATATTCATGATAAACCACATCTGCCATTTCACCGGTGTCACTACATCCACCACCAGCTGAAAACATGTTAATTCCTGTGCCATCCCAATAAGCATTACAAGGCCAATATGAGTCTTCACTTCCGATATTTACAGCCGCAGGCATAATATAATCTGCACCAGTAAAATCATTATCAAGATCTGTGATCCAGTCATGAATTAAGTTGGCATGGAAATAGGTATCACGTTCAGACGGAAGGGAGGTTAGATCATCAAAAAAGAAATTAAGAGTATCTCCCGGTGTTACCGAAGCTGTAATGGACGCATCAGTCGCATTACGTGTATCAATATTTAAAAAGTGTCCATAAAAATCAATAGTAACGTCTCTTTGGGTCGTACCTGCCTCAAGGGCATAATAACCATCTTCGTCGGTATAGGTATCTCCTACGTCACTGATTTGAACCCGTAAATCTTCCAATGGTCGTTCACTGGCTGTCCCATAGGGCAAGTCCTTCACCATGGCAGTAACGCGTCCAATAATTTCAGAGTCCTCTGCACGATCGACGATAGAAAATAATTCACCAGTATGAGCATCAATCCAAACTTCATAAAAACTCACTGCGCGTTTATGTACAAAAGGTGTTCTGTGATGAATCTGGATTTTTGAAAACCAACCTAATCTATAAGATGGAAGCTCACCATTTTCGACATAGACGAATAATTGTGGGACATTAACTATAACATCGTTTCTTTGTTCTGAAAAATCAGTTTCTAATTTTACTATATCCAATGCTATACCTATGGATATTGAAGGTGAAGTATCAATAATCGGATTTTGATACGAAACCATTTTTGACATTAAAAGTTTATCATTATCGCGAAATCTGAAATCAATTTTAGATTGGTAAATGGGTACTTGCCCGACTGTTTGTCTAAAAATGACATAGGATAGTTTATCCTTACGGTCGTTGACTTCTAGCAATAGTTCATCTGGATTTAATAAAAATAATTCAGGATGATTGGATATAATATTAACAGCATTTTCAGCAGGGGAAAGTGATGGGGAAATATCAAGAGTATTATCTAATCCGGGATAGAATGATACAATACGTCCATTTGTATTTGTCTGGATTCTTGATGATTGACCCAAAATGGACTTTATATTATCCAAGCTAGTGCTATTAATTGAATATGCTAAACTTAGAAATAGTGCTATGAGAGTTGATTTGCGCATTATGATACCAATTTTGGTGATTAATGAAGACCGAAATATATTGTATAATCTATCAAAAATGATATAAAAAGTGGGTAAGATTTCCCTACCCACTAAAACAAATTAAAAGAAAAGGTAAACTGCAAACAGATTACGATAATTGGTGGTAGAATTTTTGGTCCCAGAAGGAATGAGATTGCTCTTATAATCTGAGAAATAATCACAGGATGTCATTTCAAATTCATATGCAAGTCGAAGCTTTGCCCATTGAATTTGTATTCTTGGAGATATCCTATTGATGTTTTTTATAGATGATCCTCTAGCGAAGAATTCAACCAATTCTACATCATTAACTGTAGTATTCATTCCCAAGTTGTTAGTTCTTCCGAAAAATAATCCATAAATGACTTTTGATCTTTTGTATGATACATCCAGCCAAAGATTAGAAGAAGATATATTCTCATATCGAACGGTATGTAAAATTGTATCAGCGATAGCAGTATAGCCACCTAACATAATATGATCAGCTAAATCTTCACCATATGTCCATTTTGCTTTGAGTTGCATAGCACCCAGCGTCATTTTCGTATACGCTGTAGTCACAAGGCTATTTAATATTATATCATTATCAGGATTTATTGTTCTATAATAGAAACCACTACCTGCAAACAGTGTTTTACTGGTAAATCGACCATGTAAATGAATCCCAGGGATACCGGCATCAATTTGTTTTTCATTTCCACCGATTTCCTGATATGCGTCGCGTTGCATTGTCAGAGCAGCTAAGAGTGATACAGTTTTCGATATTTTGTAAATCGCTTGGATTTGTGGCATCCGTGCAAAAGGTTGAAAGGGTACGCCTGTGTTAAAACTGATAGTTTCTGGAAATACATGAATATTAAATAATGGTGTCCAATATTGTCCAAATAGGATAGTGGTTTTATTGTTATAGACCTTTATTAAAGAATGACGAAGTCGTAATTGGTTTTCATTTCCATCAGCCGTACCGAAAAAATCGGCTTCGATTAATCCTGTTACTTTTCCAAAGGGAATATCATAAGTAGGTGAAGTAATTCGGAAACGACTTTGGAACGTCACAAAATTGAGTTGGGCTTTATCAGGTCCATCATTGGGGTAAAGGGCATAATGACCTTCTCGAGCAGCAATCATTGGATGCGTATCGTAGAATGCGTCAAATTTTATAAATCCGCTTAGTATGATCTGTTGATCATTTGCAACAATCGTAGTCGATGAAAGTAAAATTATTAATAAGATTATTTTTGGTCTCATCAATATCTCCGGTACAGTATTGAATAAATTGTGTTTAATCGGACAAACTAGTCCGAATTTAAAAAGAAATAGTTATTACGTAGTATATATTAGTGTATTATTGCCAGCGTAAGCATAATTGATAGATCAATGCAAAATACAATTTAGCTTAGTTGAAATATATCAAAAGTGATAAGTATAGCTCCAATATTGGAGCTATTGAATTGGCCAATATTTTTGGTTTTATGTTCTATTTTGGTTTTGGAATAACTAATACCGGGCAAGATACATGGTTGATAATTCCTTCATCAACAGAATCAAAAAAATGTTCTTTAAAAGAACTCATTTTACTATGACCTAATATGAGAAGGTCATAATTATTAGCATATTCTATCAAAGCTTTTTGGACATATTCAGCTGAATCTAGTATTATTGTCACGTCCTCCGCAGAAAAACCATAATTTTCAATTTGCGATCGGAGCTCATTTTCTTTGAATCGATGTCCTGAAGAATCCATCATCATGGACATTTCACCAGCATGTGCGCGATTAATATGAATTACTGTCATTTTAGCACCCAATATTTCTTTGAATTTGAATGCTTCTTGAAGAACTAATTCTTCATGACCGACGCAAGAAAGAGCGACTAAAATTGATTGATAGGGCATTGCTTTTCCTCTAAATAAATATGATTGAATTTAGTACAAAAATTAGATGTGACTCTATTTGAATTGAAACAAAGATGGAAGTATAGTACCTGCCAATCCAAAATAGGTTTCGTTATACATCGGAGAATACTCGGTCTTTTCCAGATTTAATTCTATACAATGTGCTTTTCCATCAAAAGCTATTTGTGGTAATCCTGCCGCAGGCCATACACTTCCAGAAGTTCCTATTGAAATAAATAAATCACATGATTCAATTAGACTATGTGCCTGTGCAAAAACACCAGATTCAAGTGAATCTTCAAACCATGTAATTGCAGGTCTTAGCCATTGACCACAAGCACATTTCTTGGATCTATATTTTCGATTTAAATCTTCGATTTGACGTCCGCAATAATCGCATCGGAGTCTCCATAGGCTGCCATGCAATTCCACTACATTACCAGAACCCGCCTTTTGATGTAATCCGTCAATATTTTGTGTGACGACAAAAACTGCTTTGGTTTGCTCTAATTGGGATATCGTATTATGCGCTGGATTCGGTTTACAATCAAATACGAGGCTTCGGCGAAATTCGTGAAACTCAAGCACCCTTTCAGGATTCTGATCAAATGCCCGTTGACAGGCAAGAGTTTGCCAATCATATTTTTCCCAAATACCGCCTTTACCACGATAGGTTGGAACATTGCTTTCGGCAGATATCCCTGCGCCGGTAAAAAATACAATGGAATCAAACTGGTTAGCGTAGTTCATTTGAAGGCAAAAGAGGAAGTTCTAAAATAACGTTGGTACCTATATTTGGTTCAGATTCAATGCGCAACGATCCACCTACATAACGTGCTCGTTCTTCCATTCCCAGAATACCAAAACCACCGGTCTGGTCTGGTCGACGATTTGCCTGTTTAGCAAATCCATCCCCATTATCATTGATAATCATTTGAAAGTGGGTATCTGACTGATCAAATGTGAGAGATATTTTGGTAGCATTTGCATGCTTTAAAATATTCGATAATGATTCTTGATAAATTCTATAAATGATAATAATAAAATCTTCTGGGATTCGCGGTTCGTTGGGAACACCATTTATTTCGTATTGTAATTGGGTAGTTCGGGATGTTTGATCAAGATGCTCACGGATTGCATTGCCTAGACCTAAATCATCAATTATAGTCGGGCGAAGTTCAAAAGTAAATTTATGAATATCATCTGAAGTAGATGAAACCAAAGACTGGCAATTTTGAATCATTATTTCTGTATCTCCACCAGCAATCTTTTGAGCCTTAATTAACTCTAAACTAATATTCAAGGCAGACAATGATTGTCCAATTTGGTCGTGCAAATCCTGGCTGATGCGCTTTCGTTCTTTCTCTTGGGCTCGGATGGCTTCCAGAGATAATCGTTTGAGATCTTCACGATGGATTTCCAATATATTTAGGTTTTCGATTAAATCTTTTTCTAATTTTTTCTGCTCAGAGATGTCTTTAATAAATGCAGTAAAAATGATTTGATCGTCTCGTACACGTACTGAAGTAGAAATAAGAAGATTAAGAATATGTTTGTCTTTTGTTTTACCTGCTATACTTATTGAATAGCCAACAACATTCGATGTATCGTTGATTATATACGAAGTAATTCCGTGCCAATAGGATTGAAAGTCTTCATCAGAGTTAAAAATAAGTTCAATTGTTGAATTCTGAAGATCCACATTTGAATAATTAAAAACAGTACAAGTTGAATTATTCCATGAAGTCAGTTTGCCGTCGACATCAAACTCCAAAATTGGGTCAATGGCAGTTTCAATGAGCATTTCATAGTTTTCACGGGATTGTTGTAAATGCCGTGTTCTAATATCGACTTCATCCTCAAGTAAATTAGCATATCGTCGTTTATGAATATAAGATTGAATTGTGAAACCAATCCCAATAAGAACGATTCCTGCAAATGTCAAAAACCACAATCGTTTCCAGTAAGGGGGTAAAATGGTTATTGATGCAGTGGATACCACATCACTAAAAATATCATCAATTCCAATTGCTTTTAGTTGAAAAGTATAAGTACCTGGTTGGACATTTGTGTACCGCACAGATTGTATATGACTGCTGATAGATGGCTGCCAATCTTTTTCAAATCCATCAAGCTTTGTTTGAACAAATACTTTATCTTCATCGATAAAGCTGTTTGCAACATAATGGAATGTTAAATCATTATTATTGTATTTTAACTCAACGGGCTCATTTGGGTTTAATGAATCTTTATTTGTTTCGATAGATGTCATATATACGAAGGGCGGAGGCGAAGGGTCCCAATCCCATTCTTCCATGTATACTGAAACACCTTTATTTGTCCCTATCCATATTCGACCTAAGCTATCAATTGCACTGGCATTACGATTGGTTTCAGGACCAATCAATCCGTGTGACATTGTATAATGTCGCAAATAATTTCCATCCCACCGATAAACGCCGTCGTCAGTACCAAACCACAATCTACCTTTTGGATCTTTTTCAATCATATAAACGGGTTTGTCAATGGAAAATGGTTCTATTTGTTTTTTGAGATGATCATTTGTCATATTAAAAGTCAACAGACCACCTCTAGATCCAGCATAGATAATTGAACCATCTTCATACAGCTTATAGATATTATTAAAAGGTAATTGTTCAGATTGATATGTAAACCATTTATCATTTTTATATACAGATAAACCTTCAGATACAACTGATATTATAAGATGATTATCAATCGTTGCAATTAAATCCCGTATGCCATTATTAGCGAAGGTGTATAGATCTGACGGAATAATCATATCATTTTCAATAGTACATAATCCCATATTTGTATTTACTAGTATTTCATCATTAAAAAACTCTAAACCAAAAACAACATCTCCTCTTATTGAAGAAAAGATTTGTTTTTTATTTCCACTAATTTTCATGATACCTGCTTGTGAAATTGCAGCATATCTATTTCCATCGTTATCTGAAATAATATCCATTACTCTGCTATTTGCTTGAAGATGTGCGACAGAGTCCATAAGAGGAATTGTAGTTGGATATTTATTATCAAAAATCGTAAATCCATTATTATGCCCTAACAAAATAGTATTATCAATATTTATCGAAGATACTTCATTATCAAGTAATCCATTCTGTTTTGAATAATTCATAAAAGTGGATTTTTGAATTTTATAAACTCCTCTTGGAGTACATACCCAAATATTTTCTTCTGAATCTATGAAAAAATCAGTAATTCCTTCGGCTGGCAATTCCGTTAATTTTGCAATTGGGATAAAAAGGTCAGACACATGTGACAAATAGTTTAATGACGAATTTGTGCCAATATATACTCCATCATATCTATCGCTCAATAATCTTGTCCTTTCATATTCAAAATATCTATAGGTGGTAGTATTTTTAAAAACATTTAATTTGTATGATATGATATTATTATTTACTAGTACACCTATCCAATCATTACATACTATGTTTAAATGATTATCGAGGCTTTGATATACGCCGAAAATAATTAGATTATCTGTCTGTACAATTAATTCGATATCGACATTATAAATGGAAAATGTGAATAGGCCATTGGTTGTACTTAAGTATACAATTTCATTAATAATAGTCGTATTTATAACTTCATATTTATCGAATATATATGACCATGATATATTATTGTAAAATATTATTCCTCTATTCTTAGTATTTAATATGTAATATTCTTCACTACCATTTTGATAAAATACGAATTCTTTTATTGACCCATGACCGTCATTAGGAATTTCGATTTTTGTCCATTTATTCAAATTGTATTTAAAAAGTATATAATTTTCGTTATCCACAGTTTGAGCAATTGCAATAATACTCCCATTGGAATACCTGATGTGTTTAAAAATGGAATTTGTATAGTCCATTTCATTTATAATAATATCTTTTTGTTTCCATTTTGTACCATCATATGTTATGATACCTCGCCGAGTTGCAAACCACATTGTACCATCATTTGCTTGAGTTACTCCTTCTATTAATAAAGAGGGAATACCATCGCTTTGATCATAAACATGGTATTGAAAATTCCATGCTTCTGCAATTGTTGTATACAGAAGCAATAGTACTAGTATTCTTCTTAATATTGGCATTTCTGCTTTAAGTTATATCGGAATTCTCATTATATGAATAGAAAAACGATCCTAATTAATATATAAAAAATACTATGTATTACAGATGAAAAGGATCTTTATCAAATAGATAAACAAATTCAAAATAAATTAATGAATCTGAATAATATTTGGGAGTTTCATATAGATTAGAACCAATAGAGAAAAAAGAAAATATAATACTAAGGATAGATAATTGTGTGATATTAAGGAAACGTTATTAACCCATCAAACTACGTATTCCAAAATAATCATTTATTTTTTATAAGTTTGCGAATATTTCTAATTTTTCTTTCAAAAGGTATTAGCTGATTCGTTCGTGACGTAATTCTTGTCAGTGGTTGGGTTTGAGAAAATACCAGGCTATCGCTGGATTGCACTTTAATTAGTGAGTTTTGTTCCATACCTACTATTGATTCTAACAAACTAAACAACAATGTGTCTTCCTCATTCTGATACATTTCATATTGAAATTCTAGCGATAAGTGATCAACATCTTGTGTGAGTTGAACATCGATTGAATCAACATATGAAAACAGTTCAGTACCTAACAACCATTCATTATAGACGGTTAATGTATCATTGAATAGGTTATATGTGACTTCAAGCGTATCAGTGGTCGTCTCATTCTCAATATTAAGCTCAAGAAGTCCAGTTAGCAGTCCATTATCTTCAAATTCAAGAGAGAAATATGTTATGTCATTATATAGGTTATTTGAATAATTGTATTCAAATGGAGTATGAGCAGTAATATTTATGGTATGTGGAGTAATTTCTCCACTGATTTCTACAGAATCCATTACTACTACAGGGACCCCCGAGCTAAAGTCTATATCAATACTATACAAAGTTAAAGGGTTTACTTTGATAGAATCGCCCAACTCATCGATTTCTAAATGATTTGTACTATCATCACCTACAAAATTAATATAACTATTCTCATTCATATAATGACGATAATAATAATCGGAAGATTGTTGATCAGTCTTCAACACCAAAAACTCCCCAAAGGGATACGTGTTATCAAAACTGGCCTGTGTACTAAATGAGTATGTTTCAATGCCATCAATTGTATCATATCCTAATAAAACCAATAATTCATATCCGAATAAATCTAATAATGCAGCGCTATCCAATATAAAATAATCGAAGTATTGCAAGGATGCAGTAATTTGTCCCGTAACATTGATCTCACCATTTCCTGGAGCACTTGAATTAATAATATTTTGATTTATATTGGATGTAAGACTTGTAGTTGAATAACCATCTATAAAATACCATTTTCCTAATAATTCATCAATTGTGACTGCGTTGGGATCATCACATCCGGGTTGGAGAATGATAAGTGCTAAGATTGAGATTAGAAGGATATTTTTCTTCATAAGAACAACTGTATGAGCAATTCTAACAATCAATGTTATCAACAATTCATTAATTGATCAATAGAATTAAGTAACATGTGATTTATGAAAATATTATATATAAGTAGTATTTTATTGTAAACTCGTAATAGGATTTGGATAAAATCATATTTTTGTTAAAGATTGATAGTGATTTTTGAAATATATTATAACATATTATAATTTAGTTATTTGAATATAATCTGGAGAAAAGAATGAAAATATTTAGAATAATTGCTAGCATCATAAAATTTATATTTGGTTCATTTACTTATCAACCACCTGGGCTAATTATTTTAATTTGGCGTGGAGTAAAAAAGATATTTATTTACTTAAGAAATAATCTAAATAAAATTAAAACAAGCAAACCTAAGATTTATTTTGGTTTAGTAATTAGTGTATCAGTTTTATTATTACTTATCAGTGGATACACAATTTGGCAATCTTCTTTACCAGAGCAGAAAAAGCTCTTAGTCTTGATCGAAGCTCCAGGACTTGCACAATTAATTGAAAATGCCAAACCTGATCGTGTACTTATCAAATTCAATGGTTCTGCCGCACGATTAGAAGACGTACAAAAGGGAATTAAAACTGGAATAGAAATATATCCTAGCACCAAAGGAGAATGGAAGTGGATCAAAGATGACCGTCTCCAGTTCACGCCCGAAAAAGATTGGTCAGCTGGAACAGAGTATACAGTCAAAATGGATAAAAAACTCTTTCCTTCACATGTTTTGTTGGAAGAATATGAAAAAACATTTCGAACATCACCATTCAAGTTAAATATAGTTGCCTATAATTTTTATGTTGATCCAGTTAATGAAAATTTAAAACAGATTACTGCCACAGTTAAGTTTTCCCATCCGGTTAAACCTGAATCATTTGAAAAATATATATCTTTGAGACCGTACATAATAGACACAGAAAATTCATCATTCGAAAATAGGGATTATAGGATCGACGTAACCTATGATGAATTTTTCAGAACCGCCTATTTATTATCAGAAGGATTACCAATGCCCGAAGATGATATTACAATGGAATTAACTATTGAGAATAATGTAGAGTGTTCTACAAAAGGTGTTAAAAGTAAAAAGAAAATTTCATCAACTGTGGTCATCCCGGGGATCACCAATTATATTAAAATTAATTCAATAACACAAAGAATGGTTCGTAATGAAGATTACAATTTAGATCAAGTTCTTATTATTGATAGTAAGGGGAAGGCCAGCATTAAGGATTTAGAGAATAATATGGAAGTATGGATTCTGCCAAACAATAAACCAAAAGCAGCTGGTATACGGGAAGTTGAAAATTATCGATGGTCAGACCCAGCCTTTGTTGGACCCGAAGTATTAAATCTATCATCTAAATTAGTAGTAGTACCTATTGAGCCTGAACATGAATATGAATCTATAAACAGTTTTAAAATATTAGCTGAACCAGGTAAATATATCTATATAAAAATAAATAAGGGAACACCCTTCTACGGGAAATACAATCTTTCAAAAGAATATGATACTATAATAAGGATCCAGAAATATCCAAAGCAACTTGAAATCATGAATGAAGGAATTCTCCTATCTTCCACAGGAGAGAAAAAAATATCTTTGATGTCTCAGGGCGTTAATGATGTACAATTTCGTATTGGACGAATTCACATTGATCAGTTGAATCATTTGGTAAGTCAATCGGACGGCGATTTGAAGAATTTGAGATTTACTAATTATAAATTTTCGGAAGATAATATAATTGAAAATTATTATGAAGAAATGTCCCTTAAATCGGGAGATCCAGGAGAAGCAAACTATTTTTCTTTTGATTTTACTAACTATTTGGATCCTCAGGATAAGGGTGACGTAAAAACGGGTATTTTCATTTTTGAAGTCAGTGAATGGGATAGACAAAATAAAAGAAAAGGATCACTCAGTGATAAACGTCTAATCATGGTTAGTGATCTGGGAGTTCTTGTAAAGGATGGGTCAGATAATACTCATGACATTTTTGTACAATCCATATCAACTGGATTGCCAGTTAGCAAAGCCAAAATTCAAGTTCTCGGTAAGAATGGCATCCCCCTCGTTACATCCCGAACTGATAAAGGTGGTCATGTAAGTGTACCATCTTTAATGAATTATAATAGAGAAAAAACACCGACCGTATACGTCATTTCAAAAGGCGATGATATTTCATTCTTACCATTAAACGCCCCTAGCCGATGGATGAATTATTCGCGATTTGATGTGGGCGGGGTGCATGGAGCATCTGACCCCAATAAAATTAGTGGTTACTTATTTTCTGATCGCGGTATTTATCGTCCGGGAGATGAATTTAATATCGGAATGGTTATTAAGACAGAAAATTGGTCCAACATTATTGTTGGCACTCCTTTAGAAGCTGTAGTAATTGATGCAAGAGGATTGGAAATATTTAGGAAAAAATTTAAGTTATCAGAAAGTGGATTTGAAGAATTAAAGTATAAAACGGAAAATACGTCACCAACTGGAACATACCAGATAAACCTTTTTTCGATAAAAAATTTAAAACGCCATCATCACATTGGTTCTACGACGATAGAGATTGAAGAATTCCTTCCAGATCGCCTATCGATTACAAGTGTTTTTCCAGGTGTTTCTAATTTGGCTTGGGTCTCACCAGAGAATTTAAAGAATCTCGTTACGCTGCGTAATCTATTCGGATCACCTGCTAAGGGGAATAGAATTGTTGCAAAGATGTCACTTTCTCCTGGTAGGATGTGGTTTAAAGACTACACGGATTTTACTTTTTCCGATCCATTATCATCAGGAAAATCTATTACTGAAATATTACCGGAAAAAATAACGGACAATCAGGGAAAAGCAGTATTTGATTTTAACTTCTCGAGATTTGAATCAGCTACCTATAGACTTACCTTTGAAGCTGACGGATTTGAAAAAGAAGGCGGTAGAAGTGTTTCTACTGCTTCGCAAATCTTGGTTTCGCCACTACCATATTTGATTGGTACACAAGCCAATGGCGATTTATCTTATATATATAAAGATTCGGAACGTATTCTTAAAGTCATTGCTATCAACCCAGATTTGAAAAAGATTGCGGTCCAAGGAATAAATTTTGAGCTTAACAGGATTGACCATATATCTGTTCTCACAAAACTCCCAAACAAAACTTATGCTTATAAATCTGTACCTAAAAGTATACCAATCAGTACAACCACAAAGGAAATATCTATAGAAGGTTTGGATTATGCATTGCCAACTAATGATCCAGGAGAGTATGAAATAATTATCAAGAATGGTGATAATGCAATATTTTCACGTCTTCATTTTTCGGTGGTAGGTAATAGTAACCTGACTCGTTCATTAGATAAAAATGCTGAACTTGAAATCAAATTAAACAAAACGGACTATGAACCGGGGGAAGAGATTGAAGTTTTTGTCAAAGCACCTTATATGGGGGCGGGATTAATTACCATTGAACGAGATAAAATCTATTCCTATCATTGGTTCAAGAATCAAAGTAATTCGTTTATTGAGAAGATAAAACTTCCAGCAAAACTTGAGGGTAATGGTTATATCAACGTTTCTTTCGTACGGGCTGCTGATTCAAAAGAAGTTTACATGAGCCCTTTGAGTTATGGAATCGCACCATTTTCCGTTAGTAAAAAGGATAGAATACAACCCATACAAATTGATTTTCCCACTGAGGCTCGCTCTGGTGAAATATTCCCTATAAAATATTTAACAGATCAACCTGGTAGGATTGTTGTATTTGCCGTTGATGAAGGCATCCTTCAAGTGGCTGGGTATAATACACCAAATCCTTTGGAGTATTTCTTTAAAAAACGAGCTTTAGAGGTGAAAACCTCCCAGTTAATGGATCTGATATTACCTGAATATAGACTATATGGACTAAATGCAGCTATGGGAGGTGGTCCGGGTTTTGAAGAGATTGCTTCGAATCTTAATCCTTTCAAGCGAAAACAACAATTACCAGTTGTATTCTGGTCGGGTCTTTTAGAAAGTGATCAGACGGAACGTACTCTAGAGTATAAAGTACCTGATTATTTTAATGGAACATTACGGGTAATTGCAATTTTTGTCTCAGAGGATAAGATTGGGACGTATCAAGAAAGGGCTACAGTAACTAATCCATTTATTATCAGCCCAAATGTTCCCATGTTTGCTGCACCAAGTGACTCATTTCTTGTGTCCGTTACTGTTACAAATAATATAACTGGTTCAGGTAAAAAGTTACCCGTGAATCTGGAAGTAACAAGCACTCCACATCTGAAATTGTACCATACTGACAGAAAAGTGTTTATTGATGAGGATAGTGATACAACCCTTTCTTTCAACGTGAAAGCGAATAATCTTCTTGGTGGTGCATCGTTGAATTTCAATGTTACTGGTCATAACGAAACCACAAACCTTGCATCATATTTAAGTGTAAGACCTGGTATCCCATTGGTAATTCCGGAAGTTTCGGACAGTGATTCCGGTAATCTTTCGGACACTTATATTAGCTTCCTAAAACTTCATTTTAAGTTACTCTAAAAGTCAGAAAGAGTAACGGTATTTTTCATTTTTCTC
>FLOH01001153.1_pt1 | contig 43165 bp, 32 predicted proteins | sample 756751 | NCBI WGS metagenome assembly FLOH01 (sample SAMEA4026879, study PRJEB14308) | marine metagenome | biome: coastal water; material: water | depth 74 m
TACGCTTGCATGTCCATCCATGACCACCGAGGCCCTACCCCCGGGTGCGGCATTCTCCACCGCTGCCCACACTTCCGCCGAGCAGCGCTTATTCACCCAAGCCAATGGCGCGGGTCTGGGCGATATTGCGCAGAAAGTCCTGCGCAACGAGCGTCTTACCTATGACGATGGACTCGCGCTCTACGAGAACGCGGACCTATTCGCTGTGGGTGCGCTTGCCAACCACGTGCGCGAGCGCTTGCATGGAGACGCGACTTACTTCAACGTCAACCAGCACGTCAACTACACAAACTTGTGCAATCGCCTTTGCAAGTTTTGCGCATTTCAGCGTCTGCCCGGCCAAGAGGGCGCTTACTTGATGACACCTGAAGACGCGGCGCAAAAAATCACGGAACAGCTGGACCAGCCTGTCACCGAGGTACATGTCGTCGGTGGCGTCTGGCCCAAACTAGACTACGACTACTACTTAAACTTGCTGCGCGCGATCAAGACTGCGCGCCCCGACATCCACATCAAGGGCTTTACCATGGTCGAGCTTGATGAGATCGTCAAGCAAGCTAAAAAGCCAATCGCAGAGGTCCTGTTCGACCTCAAAGAAGCGGGCCTCGACTCCTGTCCAGGCGGCGGCGCAGAGGTCTTTTCGGAGAGTGTGCGCCAAGCGACTTATCCTCATAAAATGCCTGGGACGCGCTGGATTGAAACAGCGAGTGCGGTCCACGAGGCGGGCCTATACAGCAATTGCACGATGCTGCACGGGCACGTCGAGACACCCGCCGATCGCGTGGACCACCTTATCAAGCTGCGCGAGCTACAGGACAGATCACTCGCCAAGGATGGCGGCCACTTGCAGGCCTATATCCCCTTGTCATTCCACCCGGACAACTCCGAGATGGCCCACATCGAAGGGCCGACGGCACTCGATGAGCTACGTGAAATCGCGGTCGCGCGCCTACTCCTAGATAACATCCCCCACATCAAGGCCTACTGGATCTTGATGGACATTCCGACGGCCCAAACCGCCCTGAGCTTTGGCGCCAATGACGTGGACGGAACGGTCGTGGAAGAGAAGATCTACCACGAGGCCGGAGCGACCACGCCCCAGGAAGTCCAACGTGAAGAGCTCGTCCGCTGGATCGAAGATGCGGGACGTGTCGCAATTGAAAGGAACACGACGTATACCGCGATTGGAGATTCCAAGGGACGCTTCGTAGATGCTGAGTGCTAGTCGAGGCTACTGCTAGCGGGTCTCTTGAAGTTTCTCTTCGCGACTTGAGAGCCAGGCCTCAGCCTCGTCGACTTCATATCTATCGAAACCGCGTATTTTGAGGCCGGGGAAAAGGACCCCCTCAAGCTCACTTACTTTCCGGATCCAAGCCTTGTCGGTCAGAACGGCGGCTCTCTCGAACTTCCGAACCAACTTAAACAGACTCGGTAGATGCGCGAACTCAACCGCCATCGCACCTAGGGAAGGAAGGTGGAAATCCACGATGGTGTAAAGCATACGGCCATTTTGGATCCCTTCTGACTCTCTTGTGAGTTGCTCCAAAGCGTCCCTCATCTCCTCCGTGGAGAGCTTGCCGCTAATCACAATGTCCAACCGGTTTTTACCATTTGCCTGGGCTCTAAACATTTGCGCTCCTTGGTTTGGTGGCCTAGCTGAGGCCATGCACGGACGGTCGGCTCTTGCAGACGCCGACTCACATGCTCTCTATAGCTCAGGAGATCACTAAAATCCAAGTGATGTTCCAGCGATTTTCACCCGAGATAGCCCCGCCCTTCCAAAGGGGACCGTCGAGGATAAGGCGCGGCTCCCCCTTGCTCGAACTAGGGCGGGGACTGGGGTCGGAACTTGCGGTTTTAGGGGTTCAAGATCGGGCGCAGAATGACATCCTTGAATTCGATGACTGCCCCCTCGGATTGTAGGGCGATCACCCCGGGAATATGCTCCGCCCAGCTGGCCTCATTCTGAACCTGCCCATTGACCTCTAAGGTAATGGCGCCACCGTGAACACGGATTCGATAGTGGTTCCACTCGCCCAAGGGACGTTCGTTACTCGGGTATCTCCCCGTGGTGTGGCGCCCAGAGGTTCGCCCTTCAGCGACCTTCATTGGGAAGAGGTCAATATTCCAGATGTCCCCGGAACTCCCAGATTGGAGCTGCGCCTCGATACTCTTGGGCCATACCTTGTGGGGCTCTTGGACTCGCAAGAGCACACCGGAATTGCCCGGGCCGGCTTGGGGATCGCCTCGCCAGTCGAGCTCGATCTCATAGTCGGTGTACTGCTCTTTCGTGTATAGGTATCCGATCGGTTGACCTTCGCAGCGCAGGACGCCATCGCGTACGCTCCAAACTCTCGTCGCATCACTCCCCGCGGGTAAATGAAAGTCCCAACCCTCCAAATCCCTACCGTTAAAGAGCGCGATCTCCTCGCCGAACTCAGGTTCGACGCCATGTTTAGCCGTCAAAAACGAGGTCAAATCCGCTACGTCCTGAGCACTCAATCCCATTGCTGCGGCAGGGGGCATGGAAGAGGTCTCTTGATGGGTGCGAGAGGCGACATCGGCCGCTTCAAAGACCTGCCTAGCGCCGGTCGAATCCCGTAGCACGATCGTGTCCCCATCCGCGAGGATTCCACCAGTTAGGTGACGTCCGTCCACCAACGTGAACACCCAAGAGTCATAACCAAACGCGATGGATGCGCTTGGCGACACGATGGAGTCGACCAGTCCTAGGCGTCCAAATTTATCACCGATCACAGAGAGATCTGGTCCGATGCTCCCGCCAAAGTCGTCATAAGTGTGGCAGGCGAAACACGCTGCTCGGCCACGGAAAAGCTCCATCCCTCGAAAGCGGTCTCCTTCGAGGGCGGCGAGTTGATCGATGGGTGGATAGGGAGATGTGCCTGCCTCGGGTGCGAATACTTCCGAGGCTAGTGCGCGAACCGTGAGGTCCTCGTGCCTGCGAAGTGCCGCGCCAACCTCCGCCATCACAGTCTCTGGTAGGCTTCCAGCCTTCGCCTTTTCCAGCAAGAAAAGCGCTCCCTCCGTGCCTTGGATGAGCTCAGCGACTGCTGCTAGGTCACCGGAGAGTGCGGCTTGCTCGCGTGTGGCTATCGACTCGCGATCGCGAGTGCTCTCGACGTAAGTGGAGAACTGGATGGACGTCGCCCCACTCCCTTGGACGGTGCCGCCGTCGTCGGCCGCTGCACTGCCAAGGAGGCGTGTGGCCCCCGGCGGGACCTTGATCCCGATCCGCGACGAGGCATGCGTACCAATCCCGTGGCGCATCTCTCTGCCGCCGACGCTGAGTGCGCCTCCCCCACAGTTCTTGTCTTTTTGAACGGTCCCCCAGCCGGATTCCGCCTCAATCCAGGTCGCGTCGGTAGCCCACACCTCCCCCTCTTTGACCTCAAAACGAAGATCGAGCCAGTCAGCCCAGTCGCAGGAATTGCCGTCGCCCGCATCGGAGACTGCAAGCCAAACCATCTCGGCCCCATCCAAGGGTAGATCGATCGCATGGGGGGTCGCATCGCGCACCACGTCGCTCTCCCAGGCACGGACCGCGAGGTCGAAGTCGCCCGCCAGCGTATCGCCAATGCCGTAAGTTCGCCAATCGTTCTCTTGGCGGTGGCGAATCCAATAGCTGCTCTGATCAACTAGGTCCTTAGGGCCACTCAGTGCCAGGAGCAACATGGCCTCTGCCGCTCTTCGATCACTCATGAATGCAATCGCATCGACGGCCAGCAGGCGGTCCTGAACCTCGTTGCGTCCGTCTCGTGCATAGGCGTCAAGCCATGCCAACGAATCGATCGGGTGCAACCTCCAGATCAAGGGAAGAAGCACATCCTCCTCAAGTCCAGCGGATAGCAACTTCACAAACAGATCCGACTCCTTTCCCTCGGAGCCAATCCCTAGGCTCTCCAGATAAACCCGGTCGTCAAGGGGGCCAGCCTTCGCGAACTCTATCCACAAGTCTAGTGCGGCATCACCCTCGAGTTTGCCGAGCGAGGCTGCGACGCGGGCGCGAACAAATGCCGAAGAGTCGTCGAGTAACAGAGCCGCAGTTTCTACGGAGAAGCCCTGCGCCCGCGTCCAAGCCCGGTACGCCGCCATGCGAACGCGCTCACTGTGCTCCGTCTCATCAAAGTGGGCAAACACCTCTGCTTTGGCATTTTGGTCCCTAGCCATAGGCCAGAGCGCTCGCGCCGTCTGTGCCTCACTCATGGCGCCAGCAGGTGCACTTCCCTGGGGCCCCACCGGGTGGATGCGCAAGATACGACCATACGCATCTCGATCTCCCGCAGCGTGCCCACCGACACCGGGATCAAACCAATCGGCAACAAAAATCGACCCGTCCGGGGCCACGGCAACATCACTGGGACGAAACCAGTGACCACGATCGCCAGTGACCTCATAGGCCGGCTGCAGTAGGACACCCGGCGTGAGCTCCAACGCTGCCCCCTTCACCATGGGATGATGGGTATACACAAGGGAGCGCCCGGCGTCGGCATCTAAGACGGCTCCGAATAGCTGCGGAAAGGCTGCATTCTCATAGACGGTCACGCCGGTTGGTCCGCCCGCTCCATTCGCGGTCCCGAGGGGCATGACCCCTGGATCCTCCTGGTGCCAATGGGCACTTAGGGTCTCTTGATTGGGCCGTCGATCCGCACCCCAGAAGCGACTTCCGTCTGCACTGAAGTATCCGTAGTTGCCACCCTCGACAATCGAAACCGTCCGGCAACCTCGGTTGCCGTCGTCGTCGTTGTCCTCGGTAAACACGTCGCCAAAGCTATCCACCGCTGCCTCGTATTCATTCCGAAAATTGTGCGCCAAGATCTCTAGTCGACTCCCGTCGGGAGCCATCCTTCCGACCAAGCCGCCAGTCCAAACGCGCCCGTCGCTAGAGACGAGTCCCGGACGATTATCCGCCGTGAACTGGCCGCCACCTCGATAACTAGAGCCACTTTGCAAAGAGAAACCGTCCGGTCCGTTCACCAGGTGGGGTCCGGCATTTCCAACGGCAAACAACAAGTCCCCATCCGGCAACTCCACGACCGAATGCAGGCCGTGATCGTGGTCTTCACCACCGAATCCGGTCAGCAAGGTCGTGCGCGAGTCCGCGACGAGGTCGCCATCTAAATCTCGGAACTCAAAGAGGTGCGGTGAGCAGCTAACGAGCACACGATCTTCCAAGACACAAATCCCAAGGGGAGCCTTCAAGTCGACGTCTTGTGCAAAGACGGTGCTCTTGTCCGCCCTGCCATCTCCGTTGGTGTCCTCGAGAACTACGACGCGGTCCCCCTTGTCAAAATGCATGCCAGGATTGCGACCATCCCACTGCCGATAGTTGACTGCCTCAGTCACCCACAAACGCCCCTTGGCGTCGAAAGCCATTGCGGTGGGGTTGTACAGGTGAGGCGACTCCGCCCAAAGGCTAACCGCCATTCCCTCCGCAACATCAAACTGTTCAGTTAGGTCGGGAGCTTGAGTGAGAAATGCACACAGCGCAGGCAGAAGAATGGCAGTCATTTATGAATCCAATGAGGACGGGGTGGGCACCATTTACTCTATAGAACCGGCCCGGACTCGAACATGAGTTCTTTTGCTTCCGCAGCATTCCCCTCCGTAGTCGTCCCCATTGACGAATCGCGAAGGCTCTCCCACCTCGACATGGGCTGCCTAGCCAAATCGGAGGAGGCCCCCGGATTCGCAGGCTCCGATGCCCACTCCCGCAGCGAGCATGCGCCGCTCTCCCCCTCCACTCCGCACTCGAAGATCACTAGAATCTCGACGAGCTCCAAACACCTAGAGAGAGCCATGTCGATGCAGGAGCATCGCCACCTCGGGGTCTTGCCAGAGTGGAGAAGAGCGCCCTCTGGCCCGTCTTTTGGGCCGATCCCCTAGAGGGCCTCTAACCGAAACACGGCTTGAGATTTGAATCCGAATCTAGGGCTTTGAGCCCGTACCCCAAGGGTTTTGGGACCCCAGCATCGTCAGGTAGAGGCCTTCGACTTTCTCCCGAGCCCACGGCGTTTTGCGCAGAAACTTCAGGCTCGATTTAACTGAGGGGTCGTGGGTAAAGCAGCGCAAATCCACGCGCGTGCCAAGCTCGTCCCAGCCATAGTGCTCTGAAAGCTCGACAACAATCGCCTCGAGGGTTTTGCCGTGTAGGGGGTTTTTGGCCTGTTCGTTTGTCATATTTTTGGGGAAGAGGATCAACCACCACTCCGGTCGATCCAAGGCCATTGTAACAATGATGCGGGCTAGACACAGGACCCACGAATCACGACCTCTCTCGTGAGGAACTCCGAACTCCTCCGTGGGGCCGCTCTCGCCGCACACGTTCGCGCTGAGAAGTCCTCTCCCCCATGCTCAAGTAAAGACTGCTGCTCGCTTGGAGTCTTCGTCAGCGGCGTATTTCAGGATGAAGGCTCCTCCTTTTGGAGTGCAGGACGGACTCTCAGGAGCCACTCGAACTAGCGCTGAACTCGAAGCCTTCACAATCGTCAACGACAGCCGTGTGGAGCTGCCCACTCGCGCCGCACGGTTCGACGGCATGCCGGCGCTGAACTCCACACAGCTCCCGCTGAGGGCCGCCCGCATCCCGATAAAAGGGGCCTTGCGATCATATCGGGGAAAGCAGGGAGATGAGCGCGACGCCGCCCTCTAGCATTACAGTTAAGACATGAGGCAGGAGAAATAGGAGATTCATCTCGCCATGCGGGCTAGATTCCCCAGAATGCGATAGGCCGTCCAGAAAGACAGATTCTGGGTCGCCGCACTCCTCACTTATTCCGAATCTCAATGCGCAACAAACGATTTCTCCTTGGGCTTGCCCTGCTCTTTTCAGCAGCATCGTGCAACACCGTCGAGTTCTACGAGAAACAAGCTTTCTCCAGTGCCGTGATGGATATGGGCGTTAGCCCCTCCCTCTCTTCCTCCGAGCAGAAAGTTTTCTATTCAACGGAAGGTGCCGCTGGCGGCTTGGGAGCAACTGCTGGCGGAGGCTGCGGATGTTATTAGTTCGTGTCTTGGGAGTTGCGGTGCTGAGCGCCAGCCTCTCCTCTCCTCTTTGGGCGCAAGAAGAGGCCACGACAGAGGCCACTCCAACAAGCCAGCTTGGCGCGAAATCCCATGGCGAATCTGGTGCGACAAGTTGGAGCGTTCGACTCGGATTCTACGATCGTGATGACTCCGGAGGAGGCGCGGGCAACCCGTTTCTGGATGAGTCTCTTACCGTCATCGAGCCCGTTCTCATCTACGACCATCAGGTCACCGATGACTACGGGTACGACATCAAACTGAGCTACGACAACGTCTCCAGCGCGTCGATCGATCGCCTCAGCAAATTCGACGGACAGTCCGGCGCCTCCGGGGATAACTATCTCAGCGTGGACGCATCTTTCCGCCACAAGCTCTCAGCCCTCGACAACTTCTCTTGGCACGTCGGCATAGCTACGGAATACGACTACAGCTCCTTTGGGCTCGGTGCTGGCTGGACGCGTACTTTTGAAGACCGAGACGCAACACTCTCTGCAAATCTGAATGGCTTTTACGACTTGGTCAAGCCGATCCGTTTCGATGGCGCATCGGGTGCCGACGAGTCGCGGACATCACTAGCAGCGACACTGAGTTGGTATCAGATTCTGACCCCCACCACCCATGGTGAGTTCGGCCTGACCTACTCCACCCAAGCTGGCTTCTTAGAAACGGCCTATAACGCCGTTGTTGTCGAGACACCAGCGGACCCACCCAACCCAAATCTTGCCAATCAGGCAAATGGCAAGGAGTACCAAGAGGTTCTCCCCGACAACCGCAATCGGCTGTCCTTATTTGGCCGCATCAGGCAGCAACTCGGAGACCGAGATGCCATCGAACTCGGGGGCCGCCTCTACAACGACGATTGGGGGATTGGCTCTTATGATCTCACGCCCAGGTACTTGCATGAATTCGGCACGGGCCTAGTCATGGATCTTCGCTACCGCTTCTACACACAAAGTGCAGCAGACGCATATGCGGAGCATTTCACGACGATTCCGGCGGAAGGCACCCAAGACTCCGACCTAGGCAAGTTCGACTCGGATTTACTTGGAGCCCATTTCCTCTGGGGTAACCCTTCCGAGGCGTGGGATGTAGGCCTGAACCTCCTCAGTCGCTCGGACGGCCTCGACCATCTCTTCTTCAGCATTGGCTTCACTACAAGCTACTAACGACATGCGCGGTCTACTCTCAGCAAGTCTATTGGTCCTCGCCTCCGCATGCGCTTCGACGCCAAGTGGAGACCCGGAGCAGACGCCTTCCATCAGCCTCTCCGCTGCACTGCAAGCCGATCTGTTGGAGGGCGGCTCGATCGATCTCAATGCCGACCTAGTTGCGGGTCGACCGGTTGCGCTCATCTTTTGGCAAGCGTGGTGAGGCTCTTGCGTCGCGGAGGCTCCCGCCATCCAGAACGCATACGCCAAGTTTGGCGATCAACTACACATCGTCGGTGTTGTCTCCGGCCCGGATTCAGCTGTGGACGAACCTAGACTGCTCGGAAAAATCTTCGAGCTCGGTCTTACCTATGACCAAATCCGAGACCGCGACCTAGAGCTCACCCGACTCTTCCGAGTCACTGGGACTCCGACCGTGATCATCCTTGATGCGAATGGCGAGGTTGCCTACAAAAGCCATGAAGCTCCCCAATCCTGGAAAGCCTATCTCTAGAGCCCTTCTCCTGTCGCTCCTGTTGGCGGCGTGTGGCGCGCCTGAGCCGTCCGACACCCCACCGGTCTCCGCCGACCCCGCCCTCTCAAACGAGGCTCCGAGTGACGCCCAGCGACAGCAGGTTCTACGGTTCATCTCCTTCGGGGCAATGGGGACAGATGTAACGATCGAGGCCATCGGTGATGACGCCGCCACTCTCGACCGCGTGCTCGCCAGCGCCGAAGTAGAGCTGCGCCGAGTCGAAGACGTTATGACAAGTTGGCGGGACTCCCCTCTCACTCGCCTGAACAAAAAGGCGGGGCAAGGCCCACAACCTGTCTCTGCAGAGTTGGCCGAGCTCATTGGCCGTGGGCTTGCTGTTGGAGAGCTCACCCAAGGTGCGTTTGATATCACCTTTGCGAGCGTCGGCAAGCTGTGGGATTTCAAGGCGAAGCCGCCCGTGATCCCCTCCGCGGAGACCATTGCAGAGGCGCTGCAGGCAGTCGGCTACTCTAAGGTGGAACTCGACCTAGAGAAGCTCACCGTCGCTCTTCCAGAGGGCACGCAACTTGGACTGGGCGGCATCGCCAAAGGGTACGGGGTCGATAGGGCCATGAAGGTCTTACTCGATGCGGGTATCCAAAGTGGTGTCGTCAACGCTGGCGGTGACATGAAAGTTCTCGGTACGAAATTTGGACATCCATGGCGTATCGCCATAAAGCATCCCCGCGTTCGCGACGAGGTCATTGCGATGATCCCTCTAGCCAACACTTGTATGGTGACCTCCGGGGACTACGAGCGCTTCTTCGAGGTTGACGGCAAGCGCTACCACCACATCCTCGACCCACGTACGGGCTCTCCTGCCACGGGCGCAATGTCCTCGACAGTGATCGCACCAGACGCTGCATTCGCCGATGCCCTCGCAACGGCCCTGGCTGTGCTCGAACCTCAAGTGGGAGTCCAGATCGTCGAGAAGCTTCCGCGGGTGGAGTGCCTCATTGTCGGAATGGACGGGACGATCTATCGCTCTACGGGGCTTCCGCGCGAGAGGTAGGTCACTGGGTGCCGAGTGCCCCCCTCGCCGCCCCTCCTCGGATGCACTTGGCACGGTGATTGCCCTAGTAGGCCATGCCCGTCACCCATCTGCCCCGCAAGACGCCCCGCAAGCCCCTATGCGGTACGCATGCGTCCAAAAGGCAGGACACGCTAGAGGACACCATGACCACTCCAAAGACCAGTTATCTCCTGCTTCCTGCCGGACTTGCTCTCGGCCTCCTTGGCGCAGGCTGCCATGTCTCCCACGCTGAATATGTCGGCACCGGCACCCCTGGGCCCAGCACCATCGTTGTCCCCGAAGTTGAAGTCAACGATTTCGCCTTCGCTCCGCAACACGTGGGGACTGTCTTCCCCGGGGACCACCTCTTCATCGAAGGTTCCATCACGGATGCAGGCTGGGATCCACGTGATGGATTCCAGCTATTTGCTGCCGTCCCCATGGTTGTGAATGTCGTCCTTAATGCTCACGTTCCGGGGGTGGACCTCGACTGGTGTGTCTGGGATCCGACAGTCGGAGACTACACGGTCTGCGCCGAAACGGAATTCAACCCCGAGCTCGGAAGCTTCATCGTGCTGCCACCCGGGAACGAGTTCCATATGGTGGTCTCCTCCTTTAGTGGGACTAGCACCTATACCTTGGAGCTAACCTTCTCCGCCTATTATGGCGCGGAGGCGGCACCGTCGGATCGCACCTTGGACGAAGAGGAGAAGTTGCGCCCCACGCCGCGTGCAATCGATGCAGCCGAGTATGGGGAAAACCGAACTTGGATGGTTCCGTCTCCATTCGAGCCCCTGGTCAGCGGAAGCCTGTTTGCATTCTACGAGGACAGAGTAGAACAGACTGATTTTGAATTAATTGTGGACTAGCTCCACACCGCAAATCACAGTGGCCAGCCGTCCCACCTCTCGTATCCGCGAGATGTGGGACGGCTTACTTAAACCCCGTCGGGCCAGTCCAACCACCAGGCCGTTTCAGGCAGCGGTGCTTCGAAAGTCAACTCTTCCTTTAGAGTCGGATGCATAATGGTCAAGCGCTTCGCATGCAGAGCGATACTCTTGTCAGGCAGTGGCCGAGCACCATGAGGTGCGTACTTGACGTCGCCGACTAGGGGCGTGCCTAAGGTCGCACAGGCCACCCGCAGCTGGTGAGAGCGCCCCGTGAATGGTTGCAGCTCAAATCGTGTTGCAGGCGCTCCATCGAAAGTGGTCAATTGCACAATGCGCCACTCCGTAAGTGCCTCTTTCGGCTTTTCTCCGGGGCGGAGGTTATGCGCACTTGGGGGGATGAGAAAGGTTCGAACGCGATTGTGCGTCGTCGACTTCATGATCCACTGGTGAACCTCTCCATGGTCTTCCAGCTCGTTCACGAGGCCCGCTCCAACAGCGACGTAGAGCTTTTTAGCGGTACGAGCTTGGAACGCTTTTGTAAGGCGCATCGCCGCCTTTGAGGTCCTCGCAAATAGGACCACGCCGGAGACGGGCCGGTCGAGGCGATGTACCACGCCTAAAAAGACCGCGCCGGGTTTGTTGAACTCGGCTTTGATCCAAGTTTTGGCTAGATCAAATAAGCTCACGTCGCGGCTAGCGTCGGGCACAACAGGCATTCCTGCTGGTTTGTTGAAGACGATCAAATGATTGTCCACGAACAGTGGTTGAAGTTCTTCTGACATATATTTTTTCGCCTTAGGCGTCTCCAAATCCTCGTCGCCACCGTGCACAAAATCCACACGGCAGCAGGCGACCTGTGCCCAAGCCTCTCCCTTCGGGAAGTACGAGCTCGCCAGCCTCCGTAACCCCTTGATCGAAGTCGTCAAACATGTTCGTGAAGGCGAGCGGCGAGTACCCTACGGCATAGGTAGAGAGGATGCAAAACGAACGCGGTGCAAGTAACACCTTCGCACAGTCAAGGAGCTCGGCCAAGCTCTCTTCAAGTTGCCACTTCTCACCATTTGGACCGCGGCCGTAGTGTGGAGGGTCCATCAAAATGCCAGTGTACTTTGCTCCGCGGCGGGCCTCGCGCTTTGCGAAAATAAGCGCGTCATCGGTGATCATGCGAATGCTGTCCTGACGCATTCCCGATGTCGCCAAGTTTTCCCTCACCCAGTTCACACTCGTTTTGGACGCATCGACATGGGTCACCTCAAATCCAGCCCGCGCGGCGACCAAACTTGCAGCACCGGTGTAGCCAAAAAGATTCAGCAGCTTGGGGGGGCCATTTTCGGTAGCCCCTTGGAGCTCCCTCCCCAGTGACTCAACCCAACGCCAGTTTGCGGCCTGCTCGGGAAATAACCCGACGTGCTTAAACGACGTTGGTTTCATCACGAATCTCAATCCGCCCCAAGCCATGGTCCAGTCCTGACGCGCCTCCTTTGTGCCTCTCCAGCGCCCTCCACGGCCAGCACTTTGGGTATCGCGCTCAAAAGTCAGGTCCGCTTTGTCCCACTCCGCCTTCGGGAGCTTTCGCTTCCAAAGGGCCTGAGGATCGGGCCGACAGACGACACGTGGGCCGAAGCGCTCAAGCTTCCAGCCGTCTCCGGAATCTAGAAGTAAGTACTCGTCCAGAGGGCCTGGTGCAAAAAACGACGGTTGCATTCTCTGATTCATGGGTGCCATTGGATAAGAGGATACTCCCCCACGCCCAGTTCCCGTATGCTCGCCCACCATGGCATCCTTGGAACTCTCAAAAAACAGCCCGTTGCGTGTCGGTTCGGTTCCTTATTTAGTCGCGAGGCCCCTGAACTACGGCCTTGAGAACGAACCGAACATCGCTCTAGAGTACGCCGTACCCGCCCGCTTGATCGAGCGCCTGCGAGGCGGAGACTTAGATATTGCACTCGTCAGCTCGATCGAGCTCTTCCGCCAGCCCGGATACAGCTATCTCGCCGGCCTAGCCGTTGCGGGATCCGGTTATGTCGGAAGCGTCCAGATGTTCCTGAAAAAGCCTTTGGAAGAGGTCCGCACCGTCGCGCTCGACCCCGCGAGTCGAACGGCTCAGGCACTCGTTCAAGTCCTTGGTAAGCTCGATCCTGCACTAGCCGGCGGCCTGGAGTTTCAGGAGGTCCCCCTTGGCGAGGATCCCCGTTCCGTCGATTGCGACGCCTGGCTTCGCATCGGCGACCCCGCGCTGTTTGAGCTGCTTCAGGAGGGTCTGCCCCATTACAACCCGAGCGAAGCTTGGGTGAGGCTAACCGGCATGCCATTTGTTTTTGCGGCATGGATCGTTCGCCCCGGACTCGACAGAGCCGCACTGGAGCCTTTTCTGCACGCCTTTTACGAGGCCTCGGCGAGGGGCACCCGCGCTGCCGCACGACTTGCGCAAGAGGCCGCAGCCGAATGGAGCTTGGACGGTGAGGTCATTGAGGCCTACCTCTGCGATGAGTGCCAGCACATCATCTCGCCAGCGATCCAAGCGCGCTCCCTAGAGGCCTTTGGGAAGTACGCGCTCACCATCGGACTGGCCTCTCAATCCGGTGTACCGATTCCGATTGAGCAGCATTCCGTACCAACCTCTTCGAAGCTCCTTGAAAGAGAGAGTTGAACCGCTCCGCCCATGCGGCTAAAACTGGGTACGGATCCTTTGGTCCACACGGTCAATTGCACCGAGCAGTGCCTTTTGGGCATCTCATCACATCAGGCCCTCCGGGTCCCCAAACAGAATCCCCCACGTGGCCACAGAAAAGACACTCTTCGAGGACGATCCCGTTAGCTCCCCAAAAGACGCACCCGCTCCCAAGCGACGCCAGACCGCCGATGAAATGGCGAGTAAGCAACGCGAGATTTCGGTTTCCGAGTTCTTCACGAAGAACAGGCACTTGCTTGGATTTGATTCACCACTGAAGTCACTGCTCACCGCCGTGAAAGAGGCCGTCGACAACAGCCTAGATGCCTGTGAGGAGGCCGGCATCTTGCCCGAACTTCTCGTTGAGATTCAGCAGGTCAACGAAAAGCACTTCCGCATGATCGTTGAGGACAACGGCCCCGGCATCGTCAAGGAGCAGATTGGCAAGATCTTTGGCAAGCTCCTTTACGGATCGAAGTTCCACAAGCTCAGCCAAAGCCGGGGACAGCAGGGTATCGGCATTTCCGCTGCGGGGATGTATGGACAACTCACCACGGGTAAGCCCGTGCGAGTCGTCTCGAAAACGGGGCCACGCAAGCCTGCCCTAGAACTCTATTTGGGGATCGATACGGCTAAGAACAAGCCCGAGATTCACAGCGAGCAAGAGATCGAGTGGGACAAGCCACACGGTACGCGGATTGAGATTGAGATGGAGGCAAAGCACCAAAAAGGCGTGCGCTCCATCGATATGTATCTCAAGCAGACGGCCATTGCGAACCCTCACCTAACGCTCCACTACTCCTCGCCCAACGAAGAGCCGATCACCTACGAGCGCAACGTTCGCGTCTTGCCCCCGGAAACGGAGGAGATCAAACCGCACCCACACGGAGTGGAGCTCGGGCGCTTGATCGCGATGCTGAAAAACACGGAAAGTCGAAGCTTGTCGGGGTTCCTCCAGGAGGAGTTCTGCCGCGTGGGCCCCAAGGTCGCCAAGAATATCATCGACGGGGCCGGCGCCGGTTTGACACCCAAAAGCTACCCTGCGCGAATCGCTAGGGATGCGGCAGACGCCCTCCACACCGCTATTCAAGAGGCGAAAGTCTCGTCGCCCCCGACAACTTGTATCGCCCCGATCGGGGAGGAGCTCATCCTCAAGGGGCTCCGGAAGGAAATCGACGCCGACTTCTATGTTGCAGCGACGCGACCCGCGTCGGTCTATCGGGGTAACCCATTTTTGATCGAGGCGGGAATCGCCTACGGCAAGCCGGGTGGCACAGGGCTAGAGTTCGAAGAGGAGAGCGGCCGCATCCAGAAGCGGAAGGTCAAAGTCGACATTACTCAAGACCTAGTCGGTGCCGGCGACGAACCCGCGCGCCTCTTGCGCTTCGCAAACCGCGTCCCCCTTCAATATCAGCAGTCCGCCTGTGCGATCAACAAGGGCATCATTGGTACCAACTGGAAGAGCTACGGCCTAACACAGCCACGCGGAAGCCTGCCGATTGCTCCCATGGTGATCTTCGTTCACATTGCCTCGGTATGGGTACCCTTCACCTCGGAATCAAAAGAGGCGATCGCGAACTACGATGAGATCCTGAAGGAGATCAAGCTGGCACTACGCGAGTGCGGCCGCAAACTCGGCATACACATCCGCAAGGGCAAGCGAATCCGCCGCGAATTCGACAAACGCAACCACATTGAAAAATACATCCCTCACATTGGCATCGCCCTCCAGGAGATCCTCGACCTCTCGAACGAAGACCGTGACAGTACGGTTGAGACACTTGAAGAGGTGCTCCACAAGAGCCGCAAGTTCTAGGAGCACGACCTAACATGGCTAAGAAAGCAAAAAAAACCACGGCGAAAAAAGGGCTAACAAAAGCCAAGGTGAAGGGACGGACAACACCCTTCTCCGAGCACGACACGAAGACCATGAATTTGGTCGAGAGCACTGCGCTCAGGATCCAACGCGAGATCAATCGCCGAGTCCTGCCTGAGCTGAAGTTCCCCGTGCGCTCCCTCGCCAACGTGACCTATGACAAGGCAGTGGGCTACTTCCAGTTGGGAAAGGAGACCAAAGTGCGTCACATGTCCGTCAACACGGTCAAGAACTTCGCACAGACTTTGCGGCTGATGTCGGTCTCAAAAGAGATGATCGAGAACGATGACTTTGCGACCAAACGAGAGGCCTACTACGTCTCCAAAAACTGGGGCGAATGCAAATTCAACGAGCAGGCCGAGTCCGATTCCGTCATGGATGACATCGAGGCACTCGCCTCTAGGGATGGTCTCTCACGCGAGAGCTTGCGCTATTACCCCGAGGAGCACGGGGGGCGCGTGGCTGGTCAGCTAACCATCGTCGACCGGGACAAGCGCTCTGGCGATCCCCTTCGCATCGACTGCACTCGAATGGGGACCGGTGCCTACTCCGTACCTCACTCGGTTGAGCACCTTCACTTTGAGACCGATGCCGAGTTCGTCCTGGTTATCGAGACAGGCGGTATGTTCGGCCGGTTGAATGAGCACGAATATTGGGACCAGGCCAACTGCATCCTAATCGAGATGGGCGGTGTTCCGACACGAGCAACTCGGCGATTCGTTCGCCGTCTTTCCGAGTCCCGTAAGGGCAAGAAAATCCCGGTCTACGCCTTTGTCGACTGCGACCCCTACGGCATCGCAAACATCTACCGCACACTGAAAGTGGGCTCCGGTAATGCCGCGCACATCAACAAGTTCTTTTGCGTCCCCCATGCGGAGTATTTAGGCGTCACCCCCCAAGATGTGATCGACTTCGAGCTTGAGGACGCCTGTCACGACCTGCAACCGGTCGACATCAAACGCGCAAAAGATGCTCTCAAAAACGACCCCTTCTTTGGCACCCACGCAAAGTGGAAAGCGGCCCTCAACCAAATGCTCAAGAGCGGCAAGCGTGCCGAACAGCAGGCATTGGCTAAATGGGGACTCAACTTCGTGATCGAAGAGTACCTGCCGCGCAAGCTTCAAGACAAGAAATCGTTCTTGCCGTAAGCGGCGGGATGGGCAACCCAATTAGAGCGGGGGCGCCTGACTTTGGTCAGGCGCCCCCGCTCTTTTTATGGAGACTCCTCGCTTAGAAGAGAACCACCTCCACCCCTTCGGACGCCGAGAGCTGTCCGCCTAGAATGAACCACTGCAGGTAGACCGGGAGGCCTATCAGAGAGCCAAGATTCGGTATGCTAAGTGAAGTCGAGGCGTAGCCGCCACCAGCACCGCTACCTTGCATCGGCCCCACAGGAAACAGCTGCATGTTCGCCGTTCCGCCCAAAAGTACACTTGCGCCTAGAACGTTGAAGAACCCTTGCGAGAAATCCATAGCTAGGACAGCGTTACCAAATGGCGGCGCATCAGCGACAGGAACGGTCACCGAGGAGTTTCCGATGTACTGTGGCTCGATTGCGATAGCTCGCGGTGTGATTCCCGACGGTGCAGCAGTTCCAAAGCCATAGTGAATCGCGGTGTCGTTGGACTCTGAGTATAAAAGGGGTCGATTGAAAGGACCAACCTCAGAGGCAACACGAGTATCGGTAAGGGGACGCTTAAGGAAAGCTACTAAGGCGGCTTTCTCTTGAGCGGTTAGCCCAAGCGGAATGATCGCCGCAGCCTGGTTGATGTGAAAGTCACCGCCCCGATCATAAAAGTCCACGACCTCTTCTAGGGTCTTTGCACTTCCGTTGTGGAAGTAAGGAGCGCGCAGCTCAATGTTCATTAGGTCGGGGGTTTTGAAGCGCCCATTCTCTTGTGGGTTTCCCGTGATCGCACCTTGCCCAAGATCTTGGAACAGAGGAGTTACACCTGTGTTCTTGAATAGGAAGTCAGTCAGAAGGGGACCGTTGTGGCAGATGTTGCAGCGCGCCTTGGTTACGAAGAGTTGACGCCCATCGTTCTCCTGGGGAGTCAATCCACCAGGACCTTGACTGAAGGGAGCTTGGTTTGAGATCAAGCTCCGCTCATAGGTGGCGATTGCCATCGCAGTACGCGATGCAGTTACGCCGCCAGGACCAAACGCCTCGTCGTACAGGTCGCCATAGGTTCTCCCCGCAACGTAATTGCCCAGAACAACCCCTAAGCCACTGGCAGCCGCGAGTGGTTTGCTATTCTCGAGCTTCGCAACGGCCTCGTTCCAATTGCGACCGACATGCCCCATCTCCGAATCAGAGACCACTGGACCAACGGACTGACTTTCCAGGGCTGCGTTGTTTAGGAACACGACACCTCCCGTCACAGGGTCAGAAAAAGTACTCGTCGCACGGCCGTCCCAGAAGAGACTCGGCGCAAAGGCCGCGTTGATCATCGTGGGTGCTTTACGACCTGTAACCTGCCGCTCCAAACCGAAGTCTGGGTGTTCGTCATACCGGCCGTTTGCAAGGCTCCGAATTACTCCGAAGGAGCCTACGATGTCGTCGTTAGTTCCGAACAGGCCATCAAACCCAGGGTTAGTGGACTGCGACGACGCGGCGCGCGGGTCGCTTCCCCCTGAACCATTGATGTGGCAGGTCGCACAAGATGTTTGCCCGGTTGAGGAGAGCTGCTCATCAAAGAACAGGGCCTTTCCAAGGAGCACCTTATTGGTCGTGGACTGATTTCCAATCGGAGCTTGAACCGCTGGCAGTGGGCCTCCGATGGGCGGGCCACCGGGAGGAGGCGGACCACCTTGGGCGAGAGTCGGCGACGAAGCGCCGGCCCAAAAAGTAAGGGCAGCCACCGCCACTAGGGAGCGAGTTGACGAAATCGTACGGAACTGTTTTTGAGCTTGGCTCATGGGCCTCCAAGGACTTAGACGTGATTTGAAATGAGAATCGTTGGGCACGTGAACTGGGGCTTGCTCCGTTGCTTACGAACTCCCTACAACAATCAGCCTTGGAATTGGTTACGAGGCAGTTCGAAAAATTCTCGCTCCCGACTCTTACGGATGGACTGGGTCCGGAGGGACGCTACTACTTTGTGGCGGCCAGATAGGCGATCCACGAGAGGTCCGCTTCTCCCCGTTTAGCTACCTTGAAGATCCCGTTTCCGGATTCACCATCGTCTGCAGTTCCTTCCCAGTAGGTTTGCACCGAAGCAAACCCAGCTTCTATTAGGCAGTCCCTTAGCTCTGGTAAGCCCCAAAGGCGCCAGTCATAGGTGAAAGCGCGATAGAGCTCGGTTCCATCCTCAAAGCGAAAGTGGATGTAGTTAAGAGCGTCACCAGTGATGGGCCAATACCGGTCCTGATCCCACACATAAGTAAAGCCATCGGGAATTTCCCGCTCCTCTTCCATTTCGGATTGCGTTTCGGACCCCCCGTGTATATCGAGGACAAACACGCCATCTGTTGCCAAGTCTTCAAGCACTGCTTTGAAGTAACCAACGAGCTCCTCGCGCTCTTTGAAGCAGCAGTACGAGAAGTTTTGGGCACACCGTATATCAGGAGGTGTGATACTCGGTTCGCGCACATCGGCTACGACCAGAGTCACGTTCTCCGCAACCTCTCCCGCGTCTCCGAGATTGTTCACCAATCCCCAGGCGAGTGGTGAGCAGTCGATGTCGTACCCCTCAGCGGTTGCCCCGTCCATCGTGTTCACCCAAGTTGTGGACAGCAGCGCCGTCCCACAGAAATCCTCTCGGAAGTGCATCGCCTTCTTCTTACGAAGAGACTTGTAAACGCGTCGCAGGAACAGAACATCCTCGTCGGGTGACTGAACCGAGAGCTGATAAAGCTCGTGGTGATCGGCGTTTTTAGCGGTGTACCGACTCTTCTTCGGCAAACTCGCGAGGTGAACTTTTTGCTTGGATGCTTTCCCCATGCGGCGACGCAGGGACTCGATGCATTCCGCCGTCGCATGTACTTGCACCTTCGCAGTCCCCAGGTCAATCGTCTGGTTGGTACGAGGAGCTTTCATCGCTTTCTTCGGAGCTTGTGGAATGATCTCGACTTCGGTAGTAGGCATCTAAACTTGGGGGGCAGACTCGGGGGGGATCCGTGAGGCACCCATCCTAACGTTTCGATGCGTCTTTCGGGAACCTATCGGCGTGGAGGCGTGTATCCGTTGGTCCATTCGATTTCAAAGCCATAGTCTAGAGCTAGACTGACGGCCTGTGCACACGCGCGTACAGCGGTCTCCATATGCCAGAATTCAATGCCCTCGGTCTCATCGCTTGCGTGGTGATAGTCATCGTGGCCGTTGTAACTTGAGAAGCTCTGACCAACGATCCCTTTCAGGACAAAGGCGTAGTTGTCAGAACGCTCGTAATAGTGCTCGGATGGATAGGGATCCCTCACCACGGAAAGGTCCTTTTCCGCAAGTGCAGGCCCCAAACCGGTGTAGTCGTAGCCCGTGAGCCAAAGCTTGCCGAAGCCTCCTCCAGCTGGGTCCGAACGACCGATCATCTCAAAATTCAGGTTGCAAAGCGTACGCTCCAACGGGACGAGAGGATGATCGAGGTAGTAGCTCGTCCCCACTAGGCCGATCTCTTCTCCCGTCGCCAAGAGCACAACGAGATCGCGCTCATTATTTCCAGCGATGGCTATCGCCTCGACGATTTCTAAGACTGCTGCGACGCCCGAGGCATCATCATCAGCACCATTAAAAATGACGTCTAGGTCTTCCGGATCGCCCTCGCGCAGCTCCCGCTTCCTCAAGTGATCGTAGTGGGCGCTCATCACGATCGCGCCACTAACCTTCGTCGGGAGCTGTGCGCCCCCATCCACTCCGTTCTTGCCGGGAAGGATCGCGATTACGTTATAGGCCTTGGGCTGCCTGCCCATTACGGCGAACTCCATTCTGGAGATCTCGCCATTTTCCAGAGCTTCGCGCCTTGCGCCATGGACTTTGAAGGTGACGGGGAGTGCGACCTCGTCTTGGATGACTTGAATGTTCCGAATTCGTGCGGGCGATTCCATAGGCTTCCGCTCTCTCTTCGATCCCTCGATCAGGATCGCGCCCCACTTCGCCTGCCACATTGGCCCACGAGCTTCCATCAAGTTGCGCCTTTGAATGGTCCCCATGGCAAAATAAATAGCCGTCTCCAGGTTGGGAGTATCGAGTCGCACGTCCTCTACATCGGACACAACAATGACGTCAAGGGCAGCGCTTCCCAAGAGTCCGGCAACGAGCTCGAATTCAGATCCATACGTGAGAGCCTCTACATTCGAATCCAGACCGACCTTTAGGACGGGCAACCCTTCGAACTCAACACTCTTGAGTTGAATATCCTGCAAATAGGTCCCCCCGTCACCGCCTGGTTTTAGGCCGTAGGGCTCCAACTGAGCTAAGGTCTCTGCCAAGTAGACCGCGGCTAACTCCCCGCCTTTGGAGCCCGTGAAACGCCCCTCCAGCTCGTCCGATGCAAGATATTGGATGTGGGCAGCGATCTCGGCTGCGCCCACGGCTTGGTCCACGGAGTCTTTAGCCTTGGAAAGGTCAAATGGTCTGCTCTCGGATTGCGAGGTCGTGACAGTCGGCGAGGACGCTGCAGGTTGTGAAGTCGGGCTTGAGCCTGGCTCCTGAGAAAAAGCCAAGGGGGCAGCGCACAAGAGGGCAAAGCTGGAAAGCAGGAGTGATTTTTGCATGGCAAAAGAGTACGCCAATCAGCAACCCGGCACAGATCAAAGCTCTATATCCCAGACGACTTTTCTATTAACTGAACGCGACCCAAACCCACGGGCGCGCCAGGGAGTTGGGTCGAGTTCAGGTGATTCACACAGCGGTTTTAACCGCCGCTCCAAATCAGTTGGTTTGTTTTTTAGCTGGTCTAGCCGACAACTCGGCGGACACTTCCGCTGCGTAGCCGCATGACCTCTCGGATCACGCCAAAGAGAGCTTCGTTCTCCTTGGGGCTACAAACGGGGATGCGTACTGCCCCTGCGACTTGGCGCGGGACAGAGACGGTCCCGGGCTCGGTGCGACGGTTGACTTTGCGGGCAAGGTCACTCGGATCCTCAACGCAAACTAGGATCCAGCTTCCGAGCGAAGGCATCATCTCCAGACCGGCGATGGTGCTAAGGCGAGAAAAAAAACGTTCTCTATCTTCGAACATAGGACTCCATGAAATAGGGAAAATCGGGCGGTGGGGGTCGAAGCGCCTAGACAAACTAGAGAGCCCATGCTCCTCGACATCCGTTTCAAAATGGATCTAGTCACACACTATGTTGGGTAGAACCCACATACAAGCACTATCAGAAGGGGTGGTTCAAAAGTCCCAAGGTAAGGAAATCGCGTTTTTCCATTTGGGAATGGCAAGAGGCGTGCGCCAGAGGCTAGTCCCCCGAGTAATCTCCCCACCGCGCCCTCAATTCCCCAGGTCCCCCATCGGCCATGTCTGTCCTCAACTTCGCTTCGCCGCACGTTACTCACGCCGTCCGAGTCCCTTGTTCCACTTCGAATTTGGGGCCGGGTTTTGACCTTCTCGGTTTAGCTCTTTCGCTCTGGTTGGATGTGCGGGTCACCCCGCTCCTGTCGCCCCAAAATGAGGGGCACACCCTGTCCCTCGGCGACGATTTCACCAGCCATTGGCCGTTGCAAGAGAACCTTGTCGTGCGGGCTTTCGATGCAGTCTTTGCAGCCTCGGGACTCATCGCTCCGGCGTGCCATTTCGCCGTGCAGAGCCAGATCCCTGTGGCCCGCGGATTAGGCTCAAGTGGAGCAGCTGTTGCCGCCGGACTACTACTCGCCAGGCACATGATTGAGGCCAATCCCACCCAACCCATCCATGTCTCAATGGAAACGATTCACGGAATAGGCATCGAAATCGAGGGCCATCCGGACAATGTGACCGCCTCCCTCTTTGGAGGCTGCACGCTCTGCTTGCCCGCAGTGACGTCGGGAATTGGACAGCACCCGATTGGTCTTGTGCACTCGCCGCTCTCTTCAAGCCTGGGGTTTAGCGTCGCCTGGACTGATGCAAAACTCACGACCGACGAGGCGCGCTCTTGCCTTCCCCAAAGCGTCACCTTTGAAGACGCCGTCGAGAATCCTCGTCGCCTAGCCATGCTGCTAGAGGGCCTACGGACAGGTGATGCCAAGCTCCTCGCGTTGGGCGCCGAGGATCGGCTACACCACCGCTTTAGGCTTCCCCTAATCCCGGGGGGCGACCAAGCGCTGCAGGCGGCAAATGAGGCGGGAGCTTGGATGGTGGCGATCAACGGATCGGGCTCCAGCTTGCTCGCCATTGGCCCCATCCCCCGGGCGGAGGCCCTTGCAAAGATCATGGCGAAAACCCTCCATGAATTCGCCCCAAACGCAGTTGCGTATACCTTGGATGCCGTTCACGGAGCACCCAAAGTCACCTCTACTCCTGCGTAAAATCTAAGTAATACCCTCTTTGGATCTGCTCCGCCGCCCATAAGTGGCCTTCCGCATTCCAATGGGAATCCCCAAAAAGATAGAGGCTATGGCTCCGACGCATCGTCTCGGCCTGCATGCCGGCCCGTAAGTCGAGACACGGGATTCCAAGGGTTTCACACCACGCCATCAGCTCCCTTTGAGGCCGCTCATAGTCCGCTGGCACTGCGGGCTCTTCGGCTTGGGAGAGGGCTCGACGGAGCATGTCGGGTTCGACCTGCAGGACATCGGGGATCAAAACAAGCCTCAGTACGACCTCTCGCTCGCGGCACCAAGCGAAAATGCCTTCGAGTCCAAGCCGGGTCATGTCATAGGCGAGGTCCATCCTAGGGTCCAGACCACGGGCCGGGACGTACACCGCAAGCCTCCCCATTTGGCGACCGGCAAAGCGCGTCTTTAGGATTTCGAGGGCAGCCTCCTGTTTGTCACTCTTAGCCATGCTGTCCGATTCGGACCAGATCCCCGCTGACCTCGGCTCACCGTAGGAGCGGCGCTGCAACAATCGGTAGAGGTGCAAAGAGTTCAGCCACACGCGGGCGTTTTTCACAGCAGCCGAATCGTCCGCGGCGGCTCCCGAGAAGAGACGTCCGTCCACAATTTGGGGGGAGGCGACCTCGAGGTTGTCTGTGAAGTCATTCCCGATAAAGACACCGAGTAGCACCTCGTCCGGGGCGAGCTGCTCACCATAAGTCTCTAGCCACGCGAGCTCACGCACCGTTCCATAGCTTGGTGTCCCGGCATTAACAAATTCGATGCTATCGCCTGTAAGCTGATCGAGCTGCTGAGGCAAGCTGTGCGAAGTCGAAACACCCGCCCCGTAGACAAACGAGTCTCCGAGGACGAGCACACGATGCGCCCCGCTCTTCTGGGTGATTTCGGGACCGCGCAGCCCCAAACGATTGATCGATCCGCCCTCGGCACCAGGGATCCAAAGGCCTGGTTGAAGGCGAAACCCCGGCCCGCCCAAGGGGGTCTCTTCATAGCGAAAGAATTCGGTGACAAGCCCCTGGGGAGCAACTGTCCGAATCCCTATTTCGAGGCCGATCAAGGCAAGTAGGAGGCCAAACGCCACAGCCAGAAGGCGCCTTATGAGCATCCTTTGGGAGTTAGATTTAGGCTCGCTCAAAACCCCTTACTCGGCGGGGCTCGCGTACCCGTGGCGGTAGTGTCCGATTGCGGATTGAGCTTCGCCCAAGCAAGAGCTGGCGGCGGCAACGCGGGCCGCGCGTGCGGCGGCGGAGGAGTCGAGTCGCCGCACTTCGTTGGCGAACTGGACGGCCTTGCGAGCGGGCACTAGGAACTTGCGCAATCCGATCCCAAAGAGGAGCGGTAAGTTGGAGACGTCCGCTGCGGAGACACCAAAGATACTGAGGGGCTTCGAGGCTTCCGAAGCTTCGCGAACAATGCCCTTTAGCATGCGAAGCACGTAAGGGTGCATCGACTCGAAATACTCAGCAAGCTCACCTGTGTCTCGATCCGCAGCCAGCAAGCCCTGCAAGAGCGAGTCGAGATTGATCGTCAAGAAGTCAGCCTCGCGGGCGAGATCTGCCAGACCGAATACCGACGCAGGTGTTTGTACAACAACGCCGATTTGGGGATGCTCCTGGAATGGTTGTCCGAACTTCCTCAGCTCGAGACGCTCCTCAAAGAGCAGCTCCTTTACCCGCCGGACCTCTCCGCAGTCCGTCACAAAGGGAAGCGCAATCTGGAGTTCGCGGTCGTGGAATGCAAGCAGCATCGCTTGAAGCTGGCGGCGCAGGACAGCCTCTTGGTGCAGCAAGATGCGAATGCCAACACGACCTAGGTGGGGATTCGCCTCGCGCTCGGGGTACAGATACCGAAGCCCAAGACCCGAATTCGCCGACAAGAGGCGAAGCATGACGGGGCCCGGGGTCGCCTTTTCAGCGACGGCCCGGTAGTGGGTGACTAGCGCTTCACGACTTGGGGGTTCCTTATCGAGCAAGTAGACCAGTTCCGTGCGGTAGAGCCCGACTCCGCTTAGGCCGACACTCGCGGCTCGATCGACCTCCGCGAGGTTGCCAGCTATCGCTTCAATAGAGACGGTAACGCCGTCAGTCGTAAGTACCGGCAGCTCAATCTGCGGCTCCGCAATGGACTCGGAGCCACCGTCCGAGTCATCCGAAGAGGAGTCTTCGGTTCGAGTGTATTGGGCTCGGGCCAGCTCGCCCGGGTTGACCCTCACATGCCCCTCTGCCGAGTCCAAGATGAGGAAGTCGCCCTCTTTCACCTTGTCCAAAAGGCCGTCAACGCCCGTTATTGTGGGAATGCGCATCGAACGCGCGAAGATCGCGGCGTGACTCGTAAGTCCCCCACCCTCTGTGGCAATTCCGAGAACATGATCGTTGTTCAGATCGAACATGTCCACGATGGAGAGCTCGGAGGCGACGAGGATGTAGCGCTCCGAAGACGGCTCTTCCGTGGGAGCACCGGACTCTTCGAGGTTGCGCAAGACACGTATCCCAACGTCGCGAAGGTCGACCGCACTTTGGCGCAGCGTCTCACTTTCGACCAAACGAAAGATGCGATCAAAGTCGCCGATTACCTTGGCGATAGCCCCATCCAAGCGAAGCTGCTCGACGAGAATGAGTCGCTCGACATCGGCAATAAAAACCGAGTCTTTCAAGTAGGCGAGGTGCGTATCGAGAATACGCGCATCATTGGGCGCAACTTGACCAGCGAGTCGGGACTTCAGATCTTTGATTTGCCGCTTGGATGCCTCGAGAGCCGTGCGAAAACGGTTTAGTTCGCCGTCGACCTCCTCGACAGCGACTCGCCCCTCCTCCACAGCTGAGAGGTCGTGGTCTTTGCGATGGGCGCGGCCCAAAACAAGCCCTGCCGACACAGAGGTTCCACACAGGAGCTCTCCAGCAATGGATGCTCCCCCATTGGCCTCAAGAGCGCCGGCTACTTCCGATTGTGGATTGGCGTCGGCGCCATTATCCCCATCCTTAGCAATACCGGGCCCGTTAGAGGCCGCAAGGTCCTCGTCATTAATTATTCCACCGCTCATATAGGTCCTATCCTAACGAAAATGGGCACGGCAATCCCGTCCGTGATGCCCCCGAGCGCAGTGAAAAAGTGTCCCGTACAACAACAATCAGCACAATGGACTGATTTTCGAAGCCGGATGCGAGCTCGAACTTGGGCCTGAACGTTTGGATATTGGATCCACGGAGCGCCCCAGCCATCCCCTTCGCCCCTTAGAAAGTCAGAAGAAACGAATCGAAGTTGAGGCAAGATATGCGAATCCTACGGTCGATGAGTAGGATGCGAAGTGCGATTTCTTGCGATGCCTAAACGGCCCTAGCAGGCTCGCCTCAAGTACCTAGCCAACAAAATAAAGAGAGATAGACATTCCATGAGCCTCCCAATGCCCCCCCGTAGTACAGGCTTCTCACTGCTCCCCATCCGGCTCCATCTTGGTGCGCTGGCCTTAGGCCTAATCACCATTGTTGGTTGCGGGGATGGCGCAGAGCAAGCCAAACTCCAAGAGATGGGCGCCGCAACAGCCCAAGCGGCGCAGGCTGAGGCACTTGCCCTCACCGAGAGCGTCAAGGCCCGGATTGAGGCCGCGGATTTGGACCACGCCGTTCCGATGGAGCTGCTCCAAGAGTCAAAAGAGGCGGTCGAGGGAGCTCTGAAATCCGCGGGGCACCTGTTCGAAGGCACTCGCGAAGACCTAGTAGCGGCTGTCCAGAAGGAGCTCGCCTCGTCTTCCAACAGCATTGCTGCCCTAGAAGAGAAGTTTGGCGCCACCACCGAAGAAGTTCAACTGCAACTTCAATTTCACTTGGCCGCGCTCAAGTCAAAGCGCTCCCTTGTGGAGGCAAAGTTGGCTCGAGTCACCGACGCGGCAGAAGACGCCTGGCAGGTTTTGGCCCCAGCACTCGAGGAGAGTGTCGTAGCTGTTTCAGGTGCGATCCTTACGACGGAAGCCAAATTCGATGCCACCCTCCAGTTGCCTTCCTCTACTGAGGGAAAGTGGTTTCCGGGTAAGCCGCTCGAACTCTACGACGTCGTCAAGGTGGTGGATGGCGACACCATCCACATCATGCGCAATGGCGAGAAACAGAAGTTGCGACTTCTGTCAGTTGATACCGAGGAGAAGCTCTCAGGCCAAGCGTTCAATCCATCCAAGCCAGAGACACTCTTTGGCGAGGAGACGAAGCTCTGGGCTATCGATTATTTTGCCGGTCTTGCCAACGAGGAAGGAGTGATCCAAATTGGTGTCCTCTTCCCGGATGGCGAAGAGGCATTTGACGTGTATGGCCGCCTGTTGTGCCATGTTGTCCTTCCCGACGGGAGTGACTTCAATCTGAAGTTGGTAGAAGAGGGCTGGAGCCCGTACTTCACGAAGTACGGTTACAGCCGTATTTGCGACGAGGCCTTCGTGGCTGCAGAGGTCAAGGCCCAGAAAGCGCAACTCGGGATTTGGAACCCAGAAGTGAACAAGCCACTCGATCCGGATGCAACTTGGAACAAGCGCGACTACGACCGAGCGCTACCTTGGTGGCACGCGCGTGGCGACGCGATTCGAGCCTTCCGCCAGCGCTTATTGGCAGATCCGACCAGTATCGCCAATGCCGAAGACGAGGCCGCTATGGTCGCACTCGAGGCCATTGGCAAGGTCAGCGACTATCCCAAGTCGGTCTTTGGGGCCCTGGACCGCACCTTTGAAGAGTCCGACGGCTCCCTAACCTTGCTCTTCCGTGCAAATACAGGTCAGCGCGCATTGCGGGCGAAGATCTCGAAGGAGCTACGGCCGAAGTTTGAGCCTCTGGATCTTGAAAACAGGGGCTCAGAAGGAGTTCAAAACTACCTCTTTGTTTCCGGTAAGGTTGTCGAAGGTCCGCGCGGTTTTGACATCCAAGTCCTTTCCGAACACGCACTCTCTCTAGCTGCTCCCGACCCCGTTTACCCCACCAAGGAGTAGCTGCTCTCAGCTGGCTCCGACAATCATTTGACGTCCTAGCCAGACTGCGAAAAAACCCACCGCGAGGTTTGCCGCGACGCTCAAGAAGGCAAGCTTCATGGAGCCAGCGCGCATCAGGTCAACCGTCTCGACTCCAAACGTCGAGAAGGTGGTCAGAGCTCCGAGAAGCCCGACCCCGAGTGCGAGACGCATATTGTCCCCCATCCCCTCTTGGCCTTCGAGCCAAGCGGCGAGCGCTCCCATAGTGAAGCATCCGGCTACATTGACAAGAAGTGTGGCCAACGGAAAGGATCCCATTCGACCGGCAACGGCCAAACTTGTGGAATAGCGCAGAATGGCCCCGACGAAGCCGCCGACGCCGACAAAGAGAAAAGACATCATAGCGCTCGAGCTTCGGGGCTATTTGCCCTCGGCCTCATTTCGTCGTTTGATTTCTCGTTCCCTCAGTTCACGGCGAAGTACCTTCATGACTGTGCTCTTGGGGATCTCCTCGATGAACTCAACCTCAAAGGGGATCTTGTAAGAAGCTAGCTCCCCCTTGCAGAATTCGCGCACTTCATCGCGTGTCATCGACTCTCCAGGCACCAGCACGATAAATGACTTCACTGTTTCCGTGCGACATTCATCCGGCACTCCGATGGTCGCCGCTTCCAATATTTTGGGGTGGCTGGCAAGCACCTTGTCGACTTCGTCGGGGAAGACTTTGAAGCCGGACGCGTTGATCATGTCCTTCTTGCGACCAACGATATAGAAATAACCATCTTCATCCATCACCGCTAGGTCGCCGGTATGCAGCCAGCCATTGATGATTGTCAGGGCGGTCTCGTCGTCGCGCCCCCAGTACCCCTTCATGATTTGTGGGCCGCGCACAACCAGCTCGCCCTCTTTACCCACTGGCATTTCAATCGTCGGATCGTCGATATCGACAATCTTCGAGTCCGTGTTGGAGATCGGAATCCCAACGCTGCCAGGTTTGAAGATGCCGCCCAATGGCGAGACGTGTGTCCCCGGTGAGGTTTCGCTCATCCCGAAGCCCTCGACGATAATACTGCCGGTGAGCTCTTTGAAGCGCTCCATCGTGGCGAGCGGAAGTGGTGCCGAACCGGAGAAGCAGGCCTTGATCTTGGAGAGGTCGAACGTCTCAATACCGGGGTAATGATTGAGTGCATTAAAGATCGCTGGTACCGCGAGAAACAAGCTCACCTTACGCTTCACCGTAACTTCGAGAAGTGCCTTGAAATCACGAGGATTGGGCACAATCGCCATAGCGGCGCCAGAGTACACACTCCAGTTCATGCACGCCGTCATTCCAAAGACATGGAAAATCGGAAGCGCTGTCAGGATGACCTCTTTTCCGAATTCGAGCCCGACAAACCAACTGTTGATCTGCTGAACATTGTAGCTCAGATTACGGTGCGTCAGAGTTGCACCTTTGGAGACCCCTGTAGTGCCGCCCGTGTACTGAAGCACAGCGATCTCATCCATACCGCGCCTGACCGTTTGGATTTTTCCAGTTGATCGCTTGATCAGCTTCTTGAAATCGTGAACTGACGACGTCTCCGAAACTTTTGCCGAGAGGGGTGGAGATTGCTTGCGCAGCTTGAATGGCGCGAGGAAGTTTAGTGGGAACCCGAGGTAGTCGGCGATCCCCGCCACGATGAAGTGCTTGATCCCAACCTGATCACGCATTTTGGAGACGGTCTGGTCGAAGATGAAGTCTGCAATAAACGCGTATTCACACCCGGAGTCATTCCACTGGTGCTCAATCTCACGAGGTGTGTACAGCGGATTGGTCAACACAACCTCCGCGCCGAGCTTCATCAGCGCGTAGTACGCGAGAACAGTCGGTGGCATGTTGGGCATGTGAATCGCCACACGCGTCCCCACCCCAACACCCAGCCCTCTAAGGCCAACGGCGAGATCGTTCACGAGCTCGGCCATCTCGGCGTATGAGATCTCCTTGTTCATGAAGAACATGGCGGGTCGATCCCCAAAACGAGCGGCCGTCCGGTCGAGAAACTCGGGGAGTGTTACGTCCTCGAAGTCGATTTCGATCGGTACGCCTTTATCGTAGTGCTTATGCCAGACTCTCTGTTCCATGCGGTTTTTCAGATTGGGTTTAGCTACGGCTACAGCAAGGCAATCGGAATGCGAATCGCCTTTTAGGGGGACTGAGCCGTCCCCCTAGCAGAAGCATAAGGCGCATTTGGTGCAAATAGTTTCTAATAAACAAGTGTACCGCCTCTCAATGCCCCCCCTAAATTCCCGAAGCTAAGACAATGCTATCCCCCTCCTCATTCCGCATCGTTGTTGTAAGCGCCGCCGTCTGCCTTGTCGCGTTGAGCCCACAGCTCAGAGGAGGGCCAGGTGTGGCTTTATCTGCCCAAGAGGGCCAGGGGATCGTCTTGGTGCCCCATGTGCTCGGAGCGGTTCGCGACCTAGTCGGGGTCGATGGGCAAGTCCTTATCTACAACGCCGGCGAGCACACGAATACCAAGGACCGCGTGCAACTTTTGGGAATGCGGATTTCTCTAGGCGAAATCGTGGTCGAGTCCCGCGGTCTCGACGCAAACCTGCTTGGTGATCGCCGCTTCGGGGAAATCATCGCCCGTATAGAGCGCCTTCCCGAGGCCGTCTCAGAGCTCGGCCGTGAGCGTATTTTTGCAGCCACCGACGCACCCGAGTTTACGGGCCTGGACGTCACCTCTAACATGAGAGATATCGAAGTGTCTCTCGCGTCACTTCGATCCGAGTGGGACAGGGGACTAGAGCAGCCCTTCTTAGCCGTCGACTTTCATTACGAACTCGATCAGCTCTTCTCTCCAGAAGACGCTCCGGGCACACGCCGTCAGGTCGGAATTGAAGTCGACTACCTCGACGCCAGAGGGAGCTCGCATACGGCAAAAACCTCGTCTGCAGTCACGCGACTTCGCCCACTGCTCGGCGCCCCCGCAACCCTCAACAGAGTGACAAGTACCGCCGGCGATGTAATCGCCGCAAGTACCACACACATTCACGCGGGCGACCTGCATGTGCACTCCTGCCATGGCGAGGCCGTCGGCGCCTGCGCCCCTTTCGGGGACTGCGGTGCGGAGTCCTTCCAGGTCTCAGGTTCCTTCACCTACGCGCAGCTCAAAAGCCAATACGCTGCACTCGGTATCGACTGGTTCACTGCAACCGATCACAGCTACTGCCTGGATAGCGCAAACGAGTACAACACGATCGCCTCGGAGTGCAGCTCCCTCACGGACAGCTCTTTCTTGGTCATTCCCGACACAGAGCTCTCCAGCGACGAATCTGGCCCGCAGCAGGGAAGTGACCTAGGCGACGCCATCTGCCTGGGTGCGACGACCTCAAACCACATGGGAGCTCACGGGATCAGCTCTTGGAAGCACGGTGGTAGCCAAGCTTTTTGGGGGTTCTGTGACGGTCTCTTTACCGACGAGCTCGAAGGATTTAATGGCAACATCAATAAGGTCCGCAATGAGGGAGGCTACCCCATCGTCAACCACCCGGCTGGTTCGAGCTTCGGATGGAATAGCGTCGCCGACCTGCGAGGCATCGAAAACAACGACATGCACGGGGTCGAAATTTGGAATGGGGCATCCACTTCAGGACAGGGCGGAGACGTCGGCGCCTGGGTCGACTGGCTGGAAGACGGCCGAATCCTCTTCGCCTATTCAGGCAGCGACACCCATGACCAAGCCTTCGCATTTGGATCCGACAATGTTGTTCTCGAGGCGAGCGAACCCTTCACCCCCAATACCGTCCAACGCGCGATTCGCGAGGGTCGTGTATTCATCTCCCAAGACCACGTTTTGATCCACGAGGCGCTGCTCTCGGGCGACTCCCTTGGAATGGGGTCCTTGCAAACACTCTCCCCATCGCAGCAATCCAAGGTGGTCACACTCGAGGCCCACTACAATTTCGGCACCGATACAGGAACCATCACCTTTTTCGCCGGGGCCGAAGGAGTCGCGGAAGCCGCCCTAACCACTAGCGGCCCCCTCACCGGAGCAGGTGTCTTCACCTCTCCCTTCATCCCCTTCCCTCTGAAAAACTCCTGGTCGCGCGCCTATGCCATGGCCGGCGGTGCAGCGAGCTACACCAACCCGATTTTCTACCTACCGGGTTCGACCTTTTCGACCAAGTTTGGGACGGGTCTTGGAGGCGCAAACGTCGGCGACCTCTCCAGTGACGCGGCTCCCGCAATCGGTGCCACGATCGACATGGACATCTCCGGACTCTCGGGCGCAACGAGTGCGCTCCTCGCTGCCTCCGGCGCTCAGATCCCCGGCGGACTCCCCTTCGCTGGTGGGACGCTGCTGATCTCCCTCCCCACCGTGTATCAAGTCACCGTACCTCTAGATGGAAACGGTGCGGGAAAATACCGCTTGCGTATGCCCTATGACACGGGCCTCGTAGGCATCAACCTCTATTGGCAATCGATTGCGGCCACCCCCATGCAACCCGGATTCATCGCCTTTACGAACGGGCTCTCTATGCCCATCAGTGGCATGGGCCAATAGATCGACACAGGAATCGATAGGGCGATGAGCACCACATCATCCAGCGCCTGGTACCGGCGCCCTTCGCGGTCGGAATGGTCGTCATGGTCAACTGCGTCGCTCAGGAAGTCACGTTCCCAATCACAGCCCACAACAGGAGGGCAATCATCCTGAGGGACATGGAATTGGACTGTGATGAAGGTAAGACCCAGCCAGCAGACGAGATCCACCCCGTAGAAACCTGCACCGCCCACCCACCCCACGCCTTCGACGAACCCGGAGTGTGCCTGCGTTTCGTGACGAATGGTACGGAAGTCGCCGATGGTGGCGTTATACGCTACGTGCAAAGAGGATGGTTGACAGGTGGCTCGTCCACCATTTAGGAGGATCGAGCTGGCGGCGCTTATGGCTAGCAAGGGGGTTCGTGGCGACAAGTCCCTATGGATCGTATCGCCATGCAAGGTGACGAGCGGGCTATGCCAGACCCCTGACTGCACCTACCGTTACGCGTCGGTTACCACTTGGTGATTCGGTTGCGATAGACTTACACCATGTCCCAAAGCCCCCATCGTATTCTTGTCATTGAAGATGATGCAGCTGTCCGTCGTGGAGTTGTTGACGCTCTTGGCTTTCACGGCTACGAGACTTCAGAAGCCGTCGACGGTCCTAGCGGCCTGGAGAAGGCCTTGGCCGCGACACCGGACCTCGTCCTACTCGACGTGATGCTTCCCCATATGGATGGCTTTTGTGTTCTCGACAATTTGCGCCGCAAGGCCCCCGGCCTCCCCGTAATCCTTCTCACGGCGCGCGGTGCAGAAGTGGACAGAATCCGAGGCCTGCGGGCCGGTGCGGACGACTACGTCGTCAAGCCCTTTAGCCCGCTTGAGCTTTTGGCCCGTGTCGAAGCTGTGCTGCGAAGGTCGGCCGAGCGAACACAGGTCACCTCGGAGGTCGTGGACATCGGGGGCAGGCGGATCGACTTCGCGCGACGTTTAGCGAGACTGCAAGACGGAACCGAAATCGAGCTTACGGAGCGCGAATCCGAGCTGCTCGCCTTCCTCGTCGCCAACCCAGATCGAGCCATCGCGCGTGAGGAACTCCTGCGCTATGTGTGGAAGATCAATCCGAAAGGATTGGAAACTCGGACCGTTGACATGCTTGTAGCCCGACTGCGGGAACGCTTAGGCGACAAGGGGGTAAGCGCGCAGGTCATCGCCACGGTTCGCGGACAAGGGTATCGACTCGCGAGTACGCCGGAACCCGCCTAGATCGAATCGATGTTCACGCCCAAAGTACCGAATCGATCGCCACGAGGCCGCTTGCTACTCTTTTGGTGGCTCGCCCCCCTCTCTGCAATCGCACTGATCTGGGTCACCTATCTCGCTGTTGAGAGCGAACGCGCGATTAATGATTCCAGATTATTCTGGGCACAAAAGACCCAAGTGGAGAGGGTCATCGACCGAATGGACTCCGCCCTCCGGGTCTTGTTTACCCGCGAGTCCACATTGGCTCCGAGTGCCTTCAAAAGTTACGTCGACAATCAAAACGCCGAGCCCAAAGGAGCCCGCTTTGCCTCGCCATTACTCGCGCCAACCGTCCTTGCCACTGGGCTTGGGCCGAGCTTCCAGAGGCTCTATTTCGAGGTCGATGCAGATGCAAAGATACAGCTTCCAGAGCTCCCGACGGGCGCGGACCTCGACTTAGCGCTACTCCGTGGTCACACGACTGTCCAGCGCATCGAGTCGGCGAGGAAGCGCAGCGCTTTGCTCCAGAGGTTCGCTTCCCCCAAACTCCTCCTTGGACTTCTTCGCATGACCGCAGAAGACGACGCAAAGGTGGCGACTGGCGTCAGTCCCATTGCCCCGTTTCACGCATTCTTTGTGCCTGTAAGCACTACGATTAACGGAATCGAGATGAAGCACGCAGAGCTCCTTCTCTTGCGGATGGTGAACCCCGGCACACCCGAAAAAATCGTGCAAGGCATCTGGTACGACTGGCCAGCTCTGCGACTCGCCTTGAGCGCCCTTGCAGAGTCGGAAGCCGGCGCTGGGGAGCTTGACCTCTCCCCCTCTGTGCAGAGTCTCCGTGGTGCGGGCGCACCGGCGCCGGGCAGGAGCTCTTCAGACCGGAACGGTGGACAGCTTGCAACCGTCGCTCTCGACGTCCACCTTGGTGGTCGACCGACCGCGGTGCCGTTCCACTGGAGCGCAACGACGACCTCGTTGGCGGGCGCTTGGGCAGTCTACCTTGCCAGCCTCGCAACACTCCACACAGCGCTCCACCGCTCGAGAGACTTGGCACAGAGGCGAGCGCGCTTTGCCTCGGCCGTCACACATGAGTTGCGCACGCCTTTGACTACTTTTTGCATGTATACGGAAATGCTAAAAGAGGGCATGGTCACGGACGAGGCGCAACGCCAAGAGTACATCGAGACCCTTCACCGGGAGTCTGGGCGCCTCCGCCATATCGTGGACAACGTCTTGCAAAGTGCTGGCATGGAGCAGGGCTCAGCTTCTCAAAAATCACGTGGACAGTCCCGTGACCTAATGGCCGTTCTCGAGGATCTTGATCCCCTGCTTAGGAGGAGGTGTGAGGGATCGGCAGTCGAGCTGATCCAAGACACACATGTCGACGGCCCATGTAAGATGCAAGCTGACCCCCAAAGTGTGGAGCGCATCCTGCTCAACCTCGTTGACAATGCCTGCAAATACGGTCGACCTTCCAACGGGGCCCAGCACAGCGTCCGCATCACTGTCCTCGCCGGCGTCGAGCATGTTGAGATCTTCGTAGCCGACAACGGACCCGGAGTTAGCGCCACCTTTGCACCGAAATTATTCGAAGCCTATGAGCGCGGACTAGCCGAAGCCAGTGGTGATCGAGCGAGTGAACAAGAAGGGCTCGGACTAGGTTTATCGCTCTCTAGAGAGCTTGCCCAGAGCCTTGGTGGAGACCTGACTCTGGTGAGTTTGCGTACTAGGTCGGTTACGAATCGTAAGAATGAGACTAGTGAGAGCACCGGAGCGACATTCTGTCTGCGGCTGCCCCTAGCCAAGCAAGCCTAGACTCTGTGAAATGGGCGTCCTGCCCACCGCCAACCTCCCCGACTTCACACGCTCTATGTCTCGACGCTTCGCACCTGGTCTATTGACCATTGGGCTTTTATGTCCAGGCCTGTTCGCCATTGTCTCCCCGACAAGCGAGCCCACCCCCGCCTCACGAGTTGAAGAAGGCTCAAACTTTGCCCATGCCTTGAGCATGGCGGAGCGAGCTTTGGAGCAGGGCCAGCTAGAGACCGCACGCTTTCAAATAGAGCGCGCCTTGGAGCGCGACCCCAAAGCTCTCTCGGCGTGGGAGCTCCGTGCTCGCTGGGCAATCGCCGCAAAGGATCGCGATGAGGAGATCTATTGTCGGCACCGCTACTTTCAATTGGCACAAGCACAGGGCGCATCCAAGGCGGTGCTCAAGGAGCTCAAGGCCGCGCTCATTGCCGACGACCCCCTCGCATCCGATCTCTTAGGTCTGAAGGAGCGCTTCCTCGACCAGCTGACCCCCCTGGCCCAGGCTTACGAGGCAGACGACCGCCCCCACAGTGCGATTCGGGTCTTCAAGGAGATCCTCGCCCTCGATCCGGAAAACAAGGTCGTGCAAGATGCCATCGAGCGCATCGCCGCCGCACCCGATCCGAGCCTTGCCGCAGACGCCAAGCCCAAGGATCTGCTCGCCGATGTAAGCGAGGAGTGGGTCCTCAAGTTCGACGCTGAACACAGCGATTGGAGCAGTAAGGCAAAGGAAGACCGCGAAAACTACACCACCTATACGGATGGCGGTTACGAGGTCCTGGTTCGCGCCGCGGAGGCGATGGAGCAGATGAACGCCTTCTACCGTATTTTCTTTCACTACGGGACGGAAGAGGATGGCGGCAGCGTGTCGAAGATCAGCCTGAACATTTTCAAGGATCGCGACGAGTATCTAGAGAAGGGAATGGGCCCCCCCGTCGAGTGGTCTGCCGGCCACTTCACAGGAAGCGCCGTTGAGACCTACATCGGCGACGGTGGCTTTGAAGGAATGACGACGACCCTGTTTCACGAAGCGGCTCACCAGTTCGTCTCCCTGGCGACGTCCGCTTCGGGTTGGCTCAATGAGGGGCTTGCCTCCTTCTTCGAAGGCTGCCGTATTTTGGCGAATGGCACCGTGATTATGAACTTGCCGGCCAATCACCGTCTCTTCCCTCTCGCGACGCGAATGGAAAAGGGTTGGATGGAGAGTGCTTCGGATGGGATCGTCGCTGGTGACGCGAACTCGACGCCGGAGACCGCGCCAACATTCCGCATCATCTTGGAGAACGACTACGCCTGGGGACCACCCTGGTATGCGCCAACTTGGGGGGTCGTTTATTTCCTCTACAACTATCAAGATCCGATCGATGGGCGCTTTGTCTATCGCCCCGCATTTGCAGAGTTCATCAACACCTCGGGCGGACGGCGTGGAGAGGGTGCCGTCGAGAACTTCGAAGAGGTAGTCCTTGCGAATCCGTCGGATCCGACGCGAGACGCGGACTTCGACGAGGGGCTCGCGCTCCCGAAAACAGTAGAGGACCTCGATAAGATCTGGAAAGATTGGATCTTGGGCCTTCGCGATCAGCAAGCCGGGCAAGCGCTTGTCGATCGACCGTATCTCACCTGGGCGGCAAACGCCATTACACGTGGAGAGCTCGATTCCGCAGCAGAGCACTTTGAAAAGGCGCTCCTTCGGACACCCGACAGTGTCGAGACCCTTGAGGCATTCGCCAACTTCTTGACGCAGTACAAGAGCGATGAAGACCGCGCGTCTCACCTCATGCTTGACGCGATTCGCATCACCGAAACATGGCTGGCTGCCGAGACTCCCGGATCGGATGAAGCCAAGGATTTGGAGAAAGGCCTTCACAAGTTGGAGCGCCTGCTCGGCAAGTGGGACTCCCGGCAGAAGAAGCTCAACAAGGTCCATGAAGATATCGAGGTTCGCGCGATGTCCATTGCGGAGCGCTACCTCTCCGCCGAGCGGCCCCTCATGGCGATGGATGTCTCTTGGCGCCTGGGAGAAGCCCTCGACATGCCCGGATTGTTTGACATCTACAAGCGCGCAGTCGAGAGCTCCGGCAAGTCACTGTGGATTTGGAAGCTGGCTTACAACGAGAGCAACTTGGACGGTTGGGTCGCCGCAGGCAAGACGGCGTTCTCCCCTGCGGGTTCAGTCCTAGCCTCAGAGTACGAATCTCCCAATCAATACGACTATCAGTTCTTGTCTCTCGACACGGTGACCTCAGGTGACTTCAGCCTTGAAGCCAAGGTGCTTGTCGAAAAGGGCGAGGTCGGATTCGCTGGACTTGTGTTCGGCAAAAAGACGGATCAGAACTTTCACTCGCTTGTCCTCTATCCTCCCCATGACAGCGAGACGGGCACAGGCACGACACTGGAGCAGCCCTCCTATGTCGACTTGGCAAGTTTCTACGGAGGGGGCGAGTTCCGGATCTGGAGGCACGTTCCCGTGAGCTCAAAGATGCAGGCAGGAGATTCCAAGGCGGCCGAGTGGCACGAACTCCGCATCGACATCGTTGGAACAGAGATTGACATTTGGGTTGACGGTGAGTTCTCAGCAACACAATCGTTTGAAGACCCCGCAGTACTTCGGGGTGGATTCGGTCTTCTCGCCGCTCCTGGAAAGGCGCGCTTCCGCGATATTCGTTACCTCGATCGCCCTTTGCGAGATCCCGGCGCGGCGGTTGAGAGGCGCATGCGTTTCGACGAGCTCGCCAAGGCAGGTGGCGACACCGGTTCGGTCAGTGGAAGTTACCTAAACATCGTCCCCCCGCTTCCCAAAGCAGAGCGCTGGGTTGGAGACGAGCTCCCCTCTTGGGCGAACGAAGAGGATCCCAAAGTTCATGTGCTTGTCCTTTGGAGTATCGTGCAGAACGATCTTCTGCCCCTTGATGTCTGGCTGCGAGATCTAAACAATTCCTGGGGCCCGTCGGGGCTAGAGGTCGTCTCTGTGCTCTCCGCACTAGATTCGGCTTCAGCCGATAGCTATTTAGCAAGCCACGAATTCCCGGGTTTCCTCTGTATCGATGACTTGGGCGAAGGGGGTATCGGGAAGACTTTTGACGACTTCGCTATCGACCGATTCAACCTGCCGCGCACGCTACTTATAGACGTCGACGGCAAGGTCGTTTGGGAAGGTGATCCCGGATTCCGCATGGGTGCTCCCTATCGTGCAGGCGACTCAACGTACTTGGACAGCCCGCTGAAGGAGCTCATGATTCGCAGGCGCCTCCCGGAGCTTCGCGCCTGGCGCAAGAGCTGGCTGCGCGCCCTTGAAAGTGCACGTGAGGGGGATTTCGGGTCCACCTTGGATATTCTTCGGGAAGCGGCCGATTTCGACGCCGACGTGGACTCCAATGTCGCTCGAGCGCGAGCCATGTTCACGGCTGTACAACGCGAGGCGAGCTCTCCGCTTGAGGCGGGCGCATCCTTTGTTGAGCGCGACGCCGCACCGGCATTCGGTGCTCTCCTCGAATGGGGAGAGAGACTTGGCGTTGTCCACAGTAAGGTTACGGAGAAGGGAATCTCTAGGCTCCAGAAAGATCCAGGCTATCGGGATTGGGCCAAGGCCGAAAAGGAGTGCACGCGAGCGGCCCTTCACATGGGGTCCGAGCGACAGGTGGCCAAGCTCGACGAGCTGGAAGTCAAGCTGAGTGAATATCAAGGTGGCCTCGTCGCCGAAATCCTCAGTGACTTGAAGGAGCTGCGCAGTGCTGGAGCGCCTGGAGATCAACTTAAAGTACTACTCGAAGGGGTGCCCAAGCGGCCCAGCCGTTGGCTCGCCCAAAACTACTTCGGCTGGTAGCCATCCCCTTGGACTAAGCTTCCAACAGCCCGGCGGCTCCTCCGTACAGCTACACTCCCCACATCAACTCGTCTCACTTGAGGCGGGGGACCCCCCTGGACATTTTGCACCATGATTAGCCTACCCACTGTTTTTATCGCTGGCCTACTGCTCGCGACTACAGTAACGACTGCGCCTCAATCCCCCCCTGAAGGTGGGCTCGAAAAGCTCGAGGCCAGCGTTATCGAGCATCAGCTTGAGAACGGCTGGACATTCCTCATTGTTCCGCGTGCCGGCGTGCCCGTCGTCTCATTTCATACCTACATCGATGTGGGTGGAATTTTTGAAGATCCCGGGGCAACGGGAATGGCGCACATGTTTGAGCACATGGCCTTCAAAGGAAGTAGGCGCCTTGGCTCCAAGGACTGGAGTTTGGAGAAGAGGGCACTGAGCGATGTGGACAAGGCCTACGCCGGGCTGGAAGCAGTGCGCTTAGCAGGTTCGGCTGGGGCGATTTCACAAGCTGAAGCCCGCTTCACCTCTGCCCAGGACCGGGCGGCCCGCTTGGTCCAACCAGAGGCATTCTCCAAGCTTCTCGAAGAGGCTGGCGGTTCTGGCTCCCTCAACGCATCCACGTCTGCAGAAGAGACCAACTACGTGGTCTCCCTGCCCTCCAACCGACTTGAGCTCTGGTGCTGGCTAGAGCGCGAGCGCTTCGCAGATCCCGTGTTGCGCGAATTCTACAAGGAGCGCGACGCGGTCCTAGAAGAGCGGCGTATGCGCGTTGAATCGGATCCCTTTGGTGCACTCATCGAACAGCTCCTCGGGACGGCGTTCACAAAGCACCCCTACCGCAGGCCCGTAATCGGTTATGCCGAGGATCTAACCCGCTTCTCACGTACCCAAGCCGAAGAGTTCTACGCAAAAAACTACGGGGTTCGGCGATTCACCACAGCCATTGTTGGCGACGTCGATCCCAAGACATTAGTCCCCATGCTCGAGTCTTACTTCGGAGATTTCGAGCCCGGTCCGGAACCAACGACCGTGGACATTGTCGAACCAACCCAAGAAGCCGAGCGACGAGTTGAAGTTGAGTTCCCCGCCATGCCCATCGTTATCGCGGCCTGGCACATTCCCGGGAAGTCCCATGCGGACACGACATCCCTCGAGATAGGCCTCTCCATTTTGGGCCAAGCGCAAGCCTCTAGGCTCAACGAATCTCTCATTCGCAATCGCGGTCTTGGCGCAGAGATTGGATCCTTTAGCGGCCTTCCAGGAGATCGCTATCCCAACCTAGCCGTCGTGTACGGGATTCCCGCCCCCGGCGTCCCCATCGAGTCTCTAGAGGCCGGTATTTTTGAGGTTATGACTAAACTACAGGCAGATGGGCCCACCGACGAAGAGCTCGCAGGCGCAAAAACGCGAGCGCGCGCCAATCTCCTACGCGGCCTCGCGAGTAACGAAGATTTAGCTGCAAGCCTCTGTGAGTGGAAGTCCAAGAGTGGCGATTGGCACAACCTATTCCGACAAACGGAGGTGGTTGCAGCCGTTACGGCAAAAGACATCCAGCGCGTCTTCGCCAAGTACTTCACCAAAGACAATCGCACGATAGCCACCCTTGTGCCCTTGCAAGAAACTACAGGAGGCCTGTAACGATGAAACTTTCACGTCCCTTAGCTGCACTTGCACTTTGTATCGCGACACTTGCCGCAGGTGCTCAGAATGCCGAGTTGCCCGCAAGCCCCTCAGAGATCAAGGCACCCTCATTCAAGACATTCGTCGCTCAGCCTCCCACCAGGCTGGAGGTACACTCGGCAAGTGGTGACTTCGCCGCCCCCCTGCTCATCATTGAGGATCACCAGTTGCCCCTCGTCTTTGGCCTGCTCCTATTCGAAGCGGGCTCTTTGCGCGAGCCCGAGGACAAGAGTGGGTTAGCCGATCTCTACGTTGAGGGTCTTCGCGAAGGTGGTTGCTCTGAATTCACAGGCGCCGAGTTCAATAGCTGGCTTGACTCCCACGCTGTCGAACTCAGCATGCAGATGACTCAAGATCACCTGCGCATATCGTTTTCGTGCCTGCGTGAGGACTTGGAAGGAACTCTCCTTCGCGTGGGCCAGCTCCTCAGGTCCCCCGCGTTTGACGGGCGGGCCGTGGAAGTTGGTCGCATGCAGATTTTGAACGGAATCGCTCGCGCCAAAGAAGATTCTGCCGAACTTGCAACCCAAGCAATGAATCGTGTGCTCTTCGGAAACACATCCCATTTCGGTCGAAGTGCAACTGCGGCAAGTGTTTCGTCCATCGCTATTGACGACCTCAAAAAATACCACGACTCCAACGTGGGTTTGGATCGGGTCACTGTAGGCATCAGCGGCGATGTCACCGCCGCAATGGGCGTTGACATCGCCACCCAAGCACTTGGCGGGCTTGGGCTTGTCGGGACGGCCTCCGCCCTTCCCACCCCCGTTTTCTGGTCTCCGGAGCGAACCACCATTTACGTGGTAGATCGCCCGGGAGTTCCGCAAACGGAGCTCCTTCTCGGTGGCATCGGTGTCCGGATTGATGACCCCAGTCACGCACCGCTAACCCTTTGGTCCTATGTCGTAGGGGCGGGCGGCATGAGCAACCGTATCACGCAGCGTGTGCGGACAGACCTCGGTCTCGCTTATATGGTTGGATGCGGCTTCAGTGGAGGCCTCGCGCGACCAGGACAGTTCTACGCATACTGCGGCACGCGCAACGAAGCCGTTGGAGATGCACTCTCGGAGATGCTTGAGGTCATCACCGCCACGGGCTCGGAGATAATACCCAAGGAAGAGCTAAATGCTGCACGAGCCCGACTGCTTGGAAGCCAGGTCTTCCGGTACGATTCGGCAGACGAACAACTCGAGCGCGCAATGACTCTACAGGTTAACGCATTGCCCTCTACTTTTTGGGAGACCAACCTCGACCGTTTGCGCCAAGTCACGCCAAGCTCCGTCGCCATGGCGGTCCGAAATCACATCCCTCCAGCGCGCTTTCTGTGTGTTGCCGTCGGCCCTGCCGATGAGATTATTCCCTACCTAGAGACCGTCGCCAATGTTGTCCTCCTAAGTGAGGACACTCCCATTGCAAATTCGTCGAAGGACGCCCAGCAAGCAATCGATACGATGTTTACGGTCCTAGGTGGAAAGGAGCGCTGGCGAGACCTAACCTCTGTATATACAGAACAGGTTGCCAAGATCACGTATAAGGCGGGCACAGCAGAGGTCCCTGTTTTGCAGTGGCGCACGTTTGAGCCCCTTCAGATCCGAATGCGCCAACGCATGATGTCGGGCCTGTTCTTTACGAATGTGATCTCTAAAGGCGAGGGCTGGCTACAAGCCCCATCTGGCGTTTCGTCAGTCTCCGCGGACTCCATTCAGGTATGGAAGACACAGATGCAGCGATGGATTTATTACACTCTCCATCGTTTGGCTCAGGACGAAAGCAGCATTACAGTCTCAATCGATTCCGAGGGCCGGATTGTGCTCACCGAGGACTCCGGTCAGCTGTGCTGGATAACCCTGGACTCACTCGGGCGACCCGCTTCAATGGGTGTCGAGGAGCGTGGGGCCTCCAAGGTCTACACCTACGAGGAGTGGTCAGAAGCCGATGGATTCCCATACATCTCCAGGTTCAAGGAAGGGGAAAACCAGACCATTGAAGTTTCGAAATTCGTTCCGAACGTCGAAATCGAAGAGGGTACGTTCAGCCTCTAAAAATGGCCGCGACCTCGCGGACCCTGGCGGCGTCGACAGGTGCCGCCAGCTGACCGCCCTGCTTGAGCCAGGTGCCTACGATTGCGCCGTCCGCATGGCTCAGCAGGGCGGCTGCCGTTTCCGGCGTAAACCCGGAACCAATCCAAATCGGTGCTTCGGGCACGGCCTGGCGAACGCGTTTGAGGTCCGCCAGATTCACGCCGGCACCCGTTCCCGTTCCAGAAACAATCAGTCCGTCCGCAGCACCCCGGCGATAAGTATCTCCGGCTGCAAGACCAATTTCGGAATCCCCCAACGGGGTGGCGTGCTTCACATGCACGTCAGCCAGTAATGCGGGTCGCCTTGCGGGGTCGGGGAAAAGCGCTGCGCGCAATCTCAAGCTTTCATCAGCTTGACCTTGAATCAGTCCCTGGTCCGTCACTGCGGCCCCGGTGTGGACATTCACTCGT
>FLOH01001154.1_pt1 | contig 43153 bp, 71 predicted proteins | sample 756751 | NCBI WGS metagenome assembly FLOH01 (sample SAMEA4026879, study PRJEB14308) | marine metagenome | biome: coastal water; material: water | depth 74 m
CAATGACAATAGCTTATGATCGTGAAGAATATCTAAGCACAGAAGATAAAGATAATCCAGGCACATTCTTAACAGGAACAGCCGCAATAACACGCTGGATTGCAAGAGCATTAGCAGCGGATCAAACAGAAAATCGTTATTATTACAATCCAACAGTAATAGCAACAACGGCACCACAGGGCAGCGGAATTAAAAGTTTAACAGCAGGAGCAGCGGCAGCAGATATAGCAACCGCAGAAGCTGCTATTACAGTTTCACAAGTAGTTTAATAGCCCGAGGTACAATTTGAGAAGCACAGATGAGTCGTAGTTATTATACAAATCATTTAGACCATAATGTTTCGGTCCACAATGGTTTTAAAAATAATATACCACCGTATATTATAGGGCACTGGACTAATTTGCGATTAATACCAGCCAAAGAAAATATGAAAAAATCCTCCAATAACGATAAAACGTTAATTTTATTGTTTGATGATTATTTTAAGGAAATAAGTGATTAAATGAGAAGTACTTGGGTTGTTGGGGTTTTATTATTATTATTAGCTTCCGCTATTGCTGCGGTTGCAGCTTATTTCTCTATAACAGGGTTAGCTAAACTATTTGCAGCGTCCCTATTACCTGTTATTATTATGGCATCCGTACTAGAGGGCGCGAAGTTAGGTAGTACATTCTTTTTACATAGATATTGGGATGACCTTCCCGGTTGGAAACATTTATTAAGTGGTATGGTAATTATTCTTATGGTGCTCACTAGTATGGGTATTTTTGGATTTTTATCTAAAGGCCATTTAGAACAAGAAGCACCAGCAAAAACAGCTATGTTGCAGATCAATCGTCTTGATCCTAGAATTGAATCACACGAAACAACGGTAAGCCGAGAAAATAAACGTTTAGGTCAGCTTGATGCCGTAATTCAAAAATTATTAGATTTTGATAAAGTAAGTGGACCAACTGGTTCCAGGGCCGTAAGAAAAGATCAAGCAGTCGAACGAAAAGAAATACAGGCGTCTATAGACGATGCGTATAAACAGATTGATCTGTTACAAGAAGATAGATTACCTTTAGCTCAAAAAATATCAGGTATTGAAGCAGAGCTTGGACCAATAAAATATGTAGCAGAGTTATTTGGTTTTGATCTCAAAAACGGTGACGGTAAAGGCAAAGCTGTACGATTTGTTATTGTTCTATTAATGGCAGCGTTTGATCCTTTAGCTATCATACTTATTATGGCAGCAGATTGGACATTCTTAAGAAATAGAGAAGAAATTAAGACAGAGAAAGAGGCTTTTGAGAAAAAGATCCGTGAAGATGCAGAAGAAAAAGAAGAAAAAGCAGAAGCAAAACGCGAAGCTGCTCGTATTAAGAAAGAAGAAAAAGAACAAATTGCTACTGAGAAGAAAGAAACTGCCCTTGCACGTAAAGAAGCAAGAGAGCGAGAAAAAGAAGTAGAAGCTTTATCTTTAGAAAATGAAGCCAAGCGTTTAGATCTAGATCGTAAGCGTATTGAAAATGACAAATTGCGTGATTCGAATAATGTTAATATGCATATAGACGACGATGCAGTAACAGTTGATGTTACAGCTTTTGATCCTGTTAAAAACTTAGAAGACGTGTTAGCAGATACAAGTACACCATCGGAAGATATATTAAAAGCTGCTGAAGAAGCAGTAATTAGATTAAATGAAAGGGAAGATGATGAAGTTATCTTGGCAAACACCACAGATGGTAATAGCGTCGAGCTTAGTATTGACGTTGATCTTACTATTGACGACAGCCCTGTGGAACCAAAGCCCAGCTCAGGAGCAGGGACAGGTTGGCTCGCAACTGACGAACCCGCTATGCCAATTCCTGAAGATGAACCCGAACTTGACGGACCCGCAATCGACGAAGATGAGGAAGAGGTGCAAGAACAACCGACCGTCGAATCAGATACCGATATTAGCGACACCATCATTGGGGATAACTCCGGTGGGGAAGAAATCATTAATGACGAAGATGGAAATGGAGGAGATAGCGAAGAGTTTGGCAGCGATTCAGAACTCAGTATCATCCCTGAACTCGAAGCCGAATATACTACCGGAACCGTGCAAGACGATAATGACAACGACACACCAGAACGTGGAGAAGACGAAAACATCCAGGTATCCGCCGACAAATTCGACGATAATCCAATGTCAGATTTTGGATCAACTAATGACGATGAAGAAATTATTAACACGTTAGATGCTAACGACCCATTAGCGTTTATTGGAGAAGCATTTAGTGATGATAAACAATTGGTTAATTATTTGTTGGTAAATGAAGACGTATTTGCAGAACTTGTTAAATTACGCGATGAAACCGAAGATGTTAAGATTCGCGAAGGTATAGAAGAAGTAATCAGTGCAGTGATGCAAGCTAAAAGCAAGAACAATACTGGAGGGTGGTTACAGTCGTGAAGGAAGCTGAACAATTAACTGATGTAATTGCAGTACAATATCCCAGTAATCATAGCTTTGTAGCCGGTCTAAAAATACTATTTGTCGGTAAAAAGTCACAATGGAAACAAGATATTACAGATGCGTTTGTTGAATACATTACTGATACGCCCCTTACTTTCTTTTATATAGATGAAGATGAATATGATACAGACAAAGTTTCGTGGCTTTATAATAATTTATTGCATTGTGACTATCGTATAATGTATGTTTCGAATGACATAGAAGATTTATCAATTATTGGACCACACATAAAAGACGAAAAAACGTATTTAATGTTTGACAAAGAGTGTAAAGATAGTATACAATCTATGTATAGTATTTTGAATCCAAATAAAATAACCGATGATATTAGAAGCATTGTCTTATCTATTAAGACACAGTGCGCTAAATAATAATGTAATGACATATGCTTGGAGGTACTGATGTTAAATAAGACACCAGAAGAAAAAATTATCTGTTCTTTTTGTGAAAAATCACACGATCAGGTAAAAAAAGTAGTTGCTGGTCCAGATTCATATATCTGCGATGAATGCATTGAATTGTGCTATGATATTATTAAACAAGAAGAAACCTCAATATCAGCAGATACCGAGAATGGAGAAATTCCTGGGCCACGCGAAATTAATGATTTTCTTAATCAATATGTTATCGGTCAAGAATATGCAAAGATGGTAGTATCTGTTGCGGTCAATACACATTATAAGCGTTTAGCTAATCCCATTGTAGACGATGTAGAATTAGAAAAATCAAATATTCTTATGGTTGGTCCTACAGGTTCAGGGAAAACGTTAATCGGTAAGACAATTGCTCGTATGCTTGATGTACCATTTTTTATTGCAGATGCTACAAGCTTGACAGAAGCGGGTTATGTTGGTGATGATGTAGAATCGGTTATTACAGGCTTGTTACAATCTTGCGATTATGATATCGATAAAGCTCAGCGTGGAATTATTTACATTGATGAAATCGATAAGAAAGGTTCCAAATCAGACTCCGCCAGCGTTACTCGTGATGTTTCAGGCGAAGGTGTTCAACAGGCATTATTGAAAATTATAGAAGGTAGTGTTGTTCGTGTGCCACCACAGGGTGGCCGTAAACATCCACAGCAAGAAATGGTAGAAGTTGACACAAAGAATATATTATTCATTGTAGGTGGTGCTTTCGTTAACTTAGAAAAGAAAATTGAGCAACGCTTGAATAAAGACAAAACAGGTATTGGTTTTGGTGCTAAGATTAACAGTAAAGAACACGCTGAGGAAATCGGTACGATTTTACAGCAGGTAGAACCAGAAGATTTTAGAAACTTTGGTTTGATTCCGGAGTTAATTGGACGTTTACCAGTTGTTGCTCCGTTAGAAGAACTTTCCGAACCACAACTTGTTCAAGTACTCACCGAGCCTAAGAACGCTGTAGTCAAACAGTTCGAAGCTCTGTTTAAGTTAGACGAAGTAGAGCTTGATATTACACAAGATGGCCTCGAAGAAATCGCAGCCATTTCCCGTAAGCGTAAGACAGGTGCTCGTGGTTTACGCTCGGTTATCGAGAATAAATTGATCCGTACACAATTTGAGTTACGCGATTTGCAGAAATCGGGTGTTAGTAAAGTAATCGTTAATCGTGAAGTTATTAATGGTGACAAAGAACCTGAACAGATTTTTAGCAACGACAAATAAAGGCTTGACATTAGCGATAAATTCATATACTATATATTCATGTTTAACATAACACATGGAGAATACATTGGCTGATTCACTTCACTTCCTGGGAAACATTATCGATCCCACCCATAAAGATTTTGCAGCACGTTCCGTCCATAAAGATTTCGGAAAACGTAAACGAGTCATAAAAGAAGACAAAGAAAAACATTCGGCTACAATGCATGGTCCGTTACAACCAGCTTCTTCTCGCGAATATGCAGAGAAGAAAATGTTGGCTTGGATGGAGACAAAAGTTATTGGTGAGCCAGAATCCCCGCGCCTTTCAAAGCTCACTGTTACTGAGCTTAAAGAAATGGGCTATGTTGGTGTTTATCGCAGTGACGCAAATGAAACCGCAGCACGTCTAGCAAAATACACTACAGACGACAGCATTTCTTATCCAAAACGTATGCGTTGGGATATGTCGACTGGTGAAATGACCTCACTAGATGAAGCATGGAATGCTCAAGAAGCAGCTAAAGCATAAGGAAGGAAAGCTAAAATATAAATGGCAAAACAAAAATTTATCTTCAAGCTCTATAATAACAAAACTGAAAAATTCAAGACAAGTTGGTCTTGGAATACGACTGGTAAATCATGGAAACGGTTATCTGATCTAGAATCAGAACTAGCTAGAATGCTTAATCCTAGGTTTGCTACCTATCGCAGCCAGAATTATGGAAAAGAAGATAACCCTCCACCAGAGGATCTTGAAATTATCAAGTATGAGATTGTAGAAGAAAAAAGAGAAACGGTTTCTGCGATAGATAGTATTAAGCGTTTAGCTAGAGAAAAATACATACAATCAACTTTTGGTTGGGTTGCAACTGGATTACTTAAAAAATTACAAAAATCGGATTTGCTTCAATTTCGATATTTGATTATCTTTAAGTTTGAAGGTGGTTGGTATGATAATGAACTAGCGAGTAAAGAAATTAAAAAAGCATTAAAAGATATGGGAATTAAGCGTGGTACTGATTATCGGTATACCCATACTGCTATTGCTTTTCGAGATGAAGAACACGCTACGATTGCACGGTTGTCGTGCCCGGATGACGCAACAACAAACGTTATCGATTTAGAAAAATTAGAGGAGATTGTACCTGATGGCCAAAAATGAAGACCTTAGGATAAACCAAGATATTAAATCTGCAGAAGTTCGCTTAGTAGGCGAAACTGGTGAACAACTTGGTGTTGTATTTTCTAGGGAAGCTTTAAATATGGCAACAGATGCTTCCTTAGATTTAGTTGAAATTTCACCAACTGCAAAACCACCTGTATGCAAAATTATGGATTATGGTAGATATCGGTTTGAACTAAAAAAGAAGAAAAAAGACCAGGAAAAGAAGAACCGAGCAGCCCGAGTAGAATTGAAAGAACTTTGGTTGCGTCCTAATATTGATGTCCACGACATTGACATTAAAATCAAACACGCTAAAGAATTTCTTGAAAAGGGTGATAAAGTTAAATTCACCGTTAAGTTTAGGGGCCGCGAGCTTTCGCACAAAGAAAAAGGTGCAGAGTTGCTAACGACGGTCCTAGAAAAATTAGGTGAAGATATTAATATCGATCAGCAAGCCAAACAAGCAGGTCGTCAAATGACATTGATTGTTTCACCAAAATGAAACACGAACACTTCCAGTTAGATAAATGTTTTTTAACAGAAACTGGTTGGTGGAAAGTAACAGACCTTGGTACACGTACCGTCATAGCTATAAAACTCGATTATGGTCGAAGTAGTGATTGGTATAACGGCCCACCGTATGCAGTATCAGAAAATGTGTTCGACGAATATGATTTTGGTGGTTGCTTTTTCGATGAAAAAGATTACGAAAAAGTGATGGGAGAGAAGAGAGTAGAACCCGATGACCATTAAACTGACAAGCTGATGGGAATGGTACCACCCGCTCCAGCACCTCCGCTACGTCTTCATACCGATTTGCAAGATTTAGTTGAAGCTAAACACTATAAACCAAAGCCTAAATATTTCTGGTGGTTAGCATTGAAAGATAAACCATATACCACAATTGAACCCACTATCATATACCATATGCTTCAAGATATTTTGTTTCCAACAACTGCTAGATTATGGTTGAAGGAAAACAGCACAAGTGATTTTATGGTTTTCTATGATAGAGACTTGCACAAATATAGAGTTTATATCGAAGATCAAGATGAAGCTTTCCTTTTTAAGATGAGTGTATAATGAAAATAGAATATATCAATGGTAACTTATTTTACTTTATATTTTATTCCTTTTCTATTTTTATTCCTTTGTTTTAATTGTTCCCTACGTCTTCTTGCCCCTTCTACGCCATAAAGTTCTTCCCAAGATTTCCCCTTCATTCTTTTTGAAGATTCTTCCTTAATACGTTTAGCTGTTTCTTCACCGTATCTTTCTTTATGTGTAAGTTTCCTTTTAGGATCTTTTTTAGCAGATTCAATATGTTAAGGGCGATTTATTTGAAACCGAACACCCTATTATCATTCACGGCTGTAATTCTAAAGGAGTTCAAGGTTCAGGCGTCGCCAGAATTATCAAAACTAATTTCCCAGAAGCATTCAACGAATATCGCTCGCATTATGAAGCACAAGGTTTACAGCTTGGTGAAGTAGTTTGGGCTAATTCTAATGGTAAGATTTTTGGAAATTGTATAACCCAAGAGTTTTATGGTAGAGACGGTAAACAATATGTTGATTATAATGCAGTTCGATTATGTATGCAAAACGTTAATGATTTCGCCGCAGGTAAATGTGTAGCAATGCCTATGATAGGTTCTAGTTTAGGTGGTGGTAATTGGGATACCATATCTGCTATTATAGAAGAAGAGTCACACGATTTTAGTCCTGTAGTTTATCAACTTTAGTTAGAAAAAACCGACGGGCACACGAAGTCCCGCCGGCTAGAGTTATGGGCATCATAAAGTGGCACACGATTGTGCCACCGTAGGAATGGAAATTGTCAGATTTTTATTGATACGATCTCAAGAAACCTACCAATTCCCACTAATATTTACATGTTTTCATCATTTATTTTATTGTATGTTATTGAAACTACGTAGTTAATTACTTTTATCAACTCCTTGACATTTCTTACTATCATGTTATACTGTATAGGAAATAAGGAGTTAGATCGATGAATAAAGCAGAATTAAAAGACAAAATTGGAAAATTAGAGGCGGAAGTTTCTAATAACGAAAAAACAATTTTCAAATTAAAAGAGAATAATAAGGAATCTGGCGTCTTATTAGATGAGCTCCGTAAGGAATTAATAGTAGTTGCTAAAAAAGAAGAATTCCAAGCGAAGCAGGATGCTATCACAAAAGAACGCGAATCCTGGACTCAAGAACAACACGATGAAAATGAAGCTTTTATGGAAAGACTCCGTGAGCGCAATCAGGAAGATGTAATCGAAGGTTTCCTTGATGGTTGGTGGGATTTGGACGAAGATGGTAACATGGCTGCTTTCCCACAAGTATTTAAGATTTCCGATTTCCCGACGAATCCGTTGATGGCTCACGTTATGGCCGCAGCTGGAATTTTCCCAAGTGTAGGTCAAGCGAAAAAGAACGGTTGGGATAAGTCAATTGAAACTGGCTTGTTTATTGTCACTAAGAAGAAAATTCGCATTAGAGTAGAGGAATAAATTATGGATCAAGATAAAATCGATATCCTTGTGAAGCGTAAAGTTGATCATATTGCTACTGGTTTGGCTGCTCACATGGTACTTACTAATGAAGTTTATCATAAAGAATGGGATCTTGTTACGCTTGGTGGTGGTAAGTCCGATGGTAGCTGCATTAAGTGTGATGTTGAACATTGCAATTATGAAGACGAAACAGTTTCGCCTCAGGATTTTCATAAATGGTTGAACAAGCCGTGTCCTGTATGCGGCGCGAATTTGCTAACCGAAAAAGATCTCGCAGCATTTGCTTCTATGTGTATCCGTATGATTAAGGTAAATTTGTTTGCTAATAAATGGGCGCCACGTTTGCCTAAATGGATTCGCAATAAAATTTATAATGGCGATAAAACAGAAGTTCTTATGAAGCAGAACGGCTCTGGACGCATCAAGATGGAGAAAGTTGAACCAGAAGATGGGTAAATTATCTCCAGCAGGTTTTAGCTTGTTTATGTTGTTAGCATTGATGGCAATGCTTGCTACGAAGGTCGCTGCTAGTAATTTCTAGCCTTGACTAATTTTTACAATCGTGTACTATTTACTTAACGTCGTTTTAATGGAGGAAAACATGCGACATTTTATTATGACTATTGCTACTGCGGCTCTTTTGACTCTTGGTACTGTTGCAGCTCATGCGGGCGAAGCAGGGCTTGGAACTTATTCAGAAGGCTATCGGATCGGCCAGCTGACTAAATTTTCTGTCAAGGGAATGATGATGAAGTCTGGTGAAGGTCAGATGCTTTTGGGTAGTGAGTCTACTCCTTATGTAACAAAAGACAGCGAAGGCAATAAGACAACTGTCAACCCTTGGTATTTTTCTGCTGATCCTAAATGGCTCGACAAAATGGATAACAAAATTGGCGAATATGTTGTTATCAAATATGAACAGGCTCAAGTTAAAGGTATTAGTCGAGATACAGATTATTCGGTTGTTGGCGTTAGCGATTTGATGAGCAAAGCTGATCTACCAGGAAAATGCATTGCAGAGTCATTTAAAGAAGGCTCCAAATCCGAAGGTAAGCGGGTTGGACGAATTGTTAAATTGTCTTCGAAGGGTGTTGTAAATAAGACTTTCGAAGTCATGTTTCAACAAGGTAATTCCGGCAATCAGTTTAAATCGATGTCAATTTCATCTAAGCCCATGTACGATTGTGCTTTGGAGTTTTTGAAATCGGGTGCGAAAGTTAAGATTGAATATAGCCAGAGCTTTATTGTTATTCCTGGCACCCGCGATACTAGCTATGATATTGTTTCCATTAGCCGAGCAAAAAATGGTATGGCTGATTAAATACTGCTTGACTATAAATACTCTTTAATGTATAATAACAACATTAAGGAGTATTTTTATGGCTGACAGAATTAGAAGAAGCGGCACTGCATCTCAAAATGAGATTATGAGTGCTGTTAAATCAGTTAGTGTCATGATCCCAATGGTGGAAGATTTTACCAAACGGATTTTAGCATTAGAAGAAGAGGTGGCTGCTTTAAAAGCCGCAAGCAAACCAAGTAAACTAGAAAAAAGTGAGAAAGACTAATGTTGTATAACGACTACAAAGATTTAGGCGAAATGAACCGCGATTTTGGGGATAAACCCCGTGGTAGAAACGATGAGAGTAAGCGCGGTGGGCTTGAAGTTATCGTTAGGCGTAATGATGTTGAAAAAGCAATGCGTATCTTGAAAAAGAAAATGGCCAATGAAGGAGTTCTTCGCGATCTAAAACGTAAAGAATGTTATGAAAAGCCTAGCGCAAAGCGTAGACGGCAACGTGCCGAAGCTGTTTCTCGTTGGCGTAAGAAACAACGCCAGTTGAAAGAAGAATGGTAGAACGATTACCAGGTAAAAACCTTGACGTCGAGGTTGCTAAGACGGTATTGGGATTCAAGGTTTGGTGGGACGACAAAGCTCAGAAATGGTTTTGTTGCGACCCCAAGCTTCCCGATTACCGTGTAGTATTACCAAATTATAGCACAGATGTAGATCATGCTTACCGAGTAGTACATGAATTACAACGTCAAAATCTAGTTTGTCATTTTGGTTCAACGCCACAGGGCGATGCTATTCAATGGCGAGCAACAGTATTTGATAAAGATGTTAATAATACGAAATATATACCATCTATTGGACAAACATTACCACATGCAATTTGTTTAGCAGTTTTGGCTAATAGAGAAGAAACAAATAAAACTATCAACGTTGAAAATAATAAAGAAGAAACGAAAAGCAAGTTGATTAAATTTCCTAAGAAGGAGTAATCTTATGAAAAAAGTAGATATCAATAATGTAACTGCTTTAGATCTTCGTGATGTTTTGCAGCATGGTCGTTTAGTTATTACTCATAAAGATAAACCTAAATTTGCATTAATTTCATTGCATGATTTGAATTTACTAGAGTCAATGCAGATGGAAGATCTTCAGGAATCCGAAGATGAATTTCATATTGAAGATATGAAATTAATTTCTTGACAATTAGATAATACTAATGTATAAATAAGTATGTAAGATGCTTATTAAAGGTCTTACATTTAGGATGCTGCAATAAGGCAGATCCGCAACATAGCCCGATATTGGGCGTACTTTGCTAAATTAGGAGGTACTGTTATGAACAGACTTACACCCTTGACCGTTCAAGGTCTATCCCTACAAAATATGGTTGAAAAAATGAACAAAGACATGGTTGGTTACGACCGCATGTTTCGTATGTTCCAAGATAATGGAACAGTTCAAAATGCTCACGCCTACCCACCCTACAATATAGAAATGATTAATGAATCCAATTACCGAATTTCCATTGCAGTTGCAGGTTTCGGTAAAGAAGACATTGACATTACGTTAGAAGAAAACATCCTAACTATTGTTGGGCATCAAGATGCTCCAGAAGTTTCCGAAGAAGCAGAAGCAGTTCTTTATCGTGGAATTGCTACTCGAGATTTCAAACGCCAGTTTGCATTAGCCGACATGGTTGAAGTAAAACTTGCAGATATGAAAGACGGTATGTTAGTAATTGACCTCGAAAGGGTCATTCCAGAAGAGAAATTACCTAAAAAAATTGCTATTGGGAGCAAAAAGAAGAAATAATGGGGAAAGTGCTGTTTTAATTTGCTAAATAAAACTAGTGCTTGGAACAGAGCACATTGTAAAACCCATTTACAATCTCCGAAAAAGGAAGAGCCTAGGCTCTTCCTTTTTTTGTCTACATTTTCAAATATGCTAAATAAATTAAGTTAGTGTATTTAAGGGAGAGGTCATGAAGTTAGAACGTTCACTATTTTTAACATGGTTATTATATGCGGTTGTTGTGGCATTTATGTCTATAACCGGTATGCAGCTTGGTTATTTTGGTATAGTTATTACCAACGATCCTACATTTATATCCATAGCTATTATTGGTGCTTATCTTATTTCGGAAGCGTTCATTGCTTGGAACATTTGGAAAGTAGATACCGAATTAGAAAAAACTAAAAAAATTGCAGAGACAATAGGTGATACGTTTGAGATCGACGATCTACCAGACGGTGTACTAAAAGAGTATGTAATCGATTTTAGTAAAAAATCAACAGCTAGAAAAGAAAACCATGATCATAATATATTATTAGATGCATTTGCAGATCGTTTATATGCAAAAAATTATGGTGCATTTATGGGTGACTTGGTGGTACGTTTAGGTTTATTAGGAACCATTGTTGGTTTGATCTTGGCATTTATGCCATTTATAGATCAATCATTTGCAGGCGGCGCGTTTGCTACAGATCAAATCCAATCAATTATTACAAGCTTGTTCAAAGGTATTAGCGCGGCCTTCTTTACTACCGCCGCCGGTATTATTTGTGGTACATTATTAACCATAAGCGGAAGAATATATGAAGCTGGTTCGGATAAATTAATCGATAATATTGTTCTTATTACAGAGACAAAAATTATTCCTAAATTAGGGAAATAACATGAGACGACGTAGTAGACAAAAAGGCTTTTTCGGATTACCAACGAGCTTTCTTGATAAGTTACTAATTTTGATATTAGTGTTTATAACTATCGCTGTTCTTGCTCTTATCCTTATTAATCCAATTGTTAAGAAGAATGATATAGAAACCAAAGCTGAATATCTTATAGAAATGGATTGGTCTAAAGAAAAAGATCACGATGTAGATATTTGGATTGAAGACCCACTTGGTAATCTTTTGAATTATCGTAATAAAGAAGCTGGTATGCTAAGTTTAGATAGAGATGATACTGGAAAACAACGAGATACATGGGAAATTGATGGCGAGATTGTTCAAGTAAAGGGCAACCACGAAACAGTAGCTATTCGTGGTATAATGGCTGGCGTGTATGTTGTTAATATTCATCTCTTTAGAGCAGAAGATTATACACAAACTTATGTAGAAATCGATAAACCGATCGATATCGAATTAACCTTTACAAAAGTAAATCCAACAGCTAAAAAGTTTTTTCAAGTTGTTTTACCATTAAGTCATACGAAAGAAGAACGTCATGTTGTTTCTTTTGAAATACTAGCAGATGGTACAGTAATAGATATACGTACAGATGTTGGTTATACATTAGTTTATAGAAAAGATAAATTGGGCCCTGCATTTTTTAACGATGGCTCAGGTTTGCCATTTAGAGCTCCTGGGATATCAGCAACGACCGAAGACGGCCCAGGCAGAGGATTTACACCATGATTTTAGGTATAGCAGAACTTTCTATATTCTTTTTCTTCTTAGCAATGCTATTGCTTGTAAATGTTGTTTGGTCAAATATCTGGTGGCAACTAAAAGCATTTTTGATAGTTATTTCATTAGTATTTTTTGTAACAAGTTATCAATCAATTGATGGTTTACTAGGAAGACCTACAACTCAACAGATACCTGATGAATTTACATTCGTGGCATCTTTGACTCATGCCCCAAATAAAATGACCGGCGATCCTGGTGCTATATATCTTTTGACAAAAGATGACATTGGATACCGTATGTATGAAATGCCATATTCTAGAGAGATGAAAAAGATGATGCGTGATGCAGCTAAAGGGCGTTCTAAAGGTGCCCGTGTAAAAATAAAACGCAAAGGCGGGGTTGCTGCTCAAAAGAGTAAAGGCAAGCCTTATCAATCAGGTGTTGCGTATAAAGATTTAGAAGGACATAGTTGGAAAATTGATTTAGGTGAAGCAACTATACATACGAAGCCTAGAGATCTACCATCTGCCCCTCAAAATCGAAGACCTATGCCGCACCGTAATGATAGCGGGCCACCAGCAGGACCGTATAGTGGAAGAGAATAAGAGTAAATAGTTGACAAATAGCATTAATCGTGTTAATATATATAACAATTAATTAATAGGATTTTGAAAATGAGTGATAATATCGCTGCTCCGACAGTTAAAACTAAAACAAAATTAAAAGAACCGTCCTTATACAAAGTTGTGTTTCACAACGATGATTATACGCCTATGGAATTTGTATCAGCAGCTTTAATTCAGATTTATGACAAATCAATTCAAGAAGCAGAAGAAATCATGATCCATGTGCATAAAAATGGTCGTGGTGTCGCAGGCACATTCACAAAAGAGATTGCTGTTCAAAAGAAAAGCGAAACTGATTATTTCTCTGAGATGCACCAACATCCATTAAAAGTTACGGTTGAAGAAGCAGGCTAATGTCTGGTTTTATCGTATACGTTCCGATAACGGTTTTTGAACGTTACTTAGGTACTCTTGAGGTTCCAACTTCAGATACAGTAAATCGAACAAATGGTGAAAAAGTCAACACTGAACCTGCAGAAATATTAGGTCTAAAATTAGCTCAGTCATTACCTACTGCTATGAATTCATGGGCTAATGATACCGATATTTGTGCAAGATTAAAATCATTTGCTGATGCTGTTAAATTTCAAAAATATGACCCACAGTTTGAGAATTTTTGGTTTTTTGAAATTGAAGAAAGATTGTATATCAATGTTATAAATTGGTTACAAGAAAGAGATAAATCTAAATTTAAAATTGATAAATTATTCGGTGATGATCTTACTCTTTGCATTGGCGATGAAGAATTAGCAGTAGAATTTAAATTATGGTATGATATAGATGACAAACCCGAAGTGTCCGATTTGCAAGCGTGAGCTTGGCACCGCCTCCATCGATGAACATCATTTAATCCCCAAAACTTTTAAAGGCAAAGAGAAATTTCCTCTCCATCGTATCTGCCATAGGAAGATACATGCTACGTTTACCGAGAGAGAATTAGATAAATACTATCATACATGGGAGAGAATACTTGAGGATGAAAATATACAATCATTCGTAAGATGGGTATCTAAGAAAGAACCTGGCTTTTATTCCGGCTCCAAAGAAACACAAGGACGTAAATCAAAACGGAGGCGGTAATGATCAGTTTTAGCACTAAAAAAGTACAAGCAATATATGGTCATCCATATGTTATTACCGTTACTTCTGCTAAAGTAAAAGAATGGATCAATGTTTTATATCTTATGGAATGGATGGATGATAACTATCCAAAGTTTACATTTACATGCAAATGGATAGATGAAACTATTACTGTTCATTTTAAGGAATTAGAAGATCGTAATGGGTTTATTAGACAATGGTTAAAAGATAGTTACTTATCAACTCCAGCACGTAACAAATCGTGAACATGTAAAACCCCAACAGGTTTACTGCTATCTACAACAAATAAACTTGTAATTTTTCTATCATTCATAATCTTTAAAGCTTCAGAAGCAAACATATTACTTGTTACGGTTATTGGATCTCTACACATTATTTTTGTTACCTTAACCGTAAGATTGGTTTCTTCCAAATGTCTACGTAAATCACCATCAGTAATTATACCTACAAGTTTCTCTTTATCCAATACACCGACACAACCTAAGGCTTTTCTTGTCATTTCTAAAATGGCAGTATGGACAGTTTGTGTTTTCTTAACTGTTGGTATGCTTTTGCCTGTGTGCATTACGTGTGATACTTTTGCAAGTTTAGAACCAAGCTTCCCGCCAGGATGAAACTCTCCAAAATCCAAAGGAGAAAAATCTTCTTTATAACGAGCTACAGCTATGGCATCACCTAACGCTAGACACAGAGTAGTTGATGTTGTTGGGGCTAACCCTAATGGACAAGCTTCGTCTGCATCGGGTAAAATTAAAGATACATCTGCAGCAGAATCTAATGTGCTATTTTCTTTCTTAGTAATTGCAATAATCCTATTACCGTTTCGTTTACAATAATCTAATATATCGAATAGTTCTGCAGTTTCTCCAGAATTGGAAATAGCAATAACTGTGTCGTATTTTTCTACCATCCCTAAGTCACCGTGTGATGCTTCTGCAGGATGTAAAAATACAGCAGGTTTACCAGTAGACGACATTGTAGCAGCGATCTTACGAGCAATGTGCCCACTTTTGCCCATACCAGTAACTACTATTTTACCTAATGTTGCAGATACTAAATTAACAGCGTCTACAAAGTTGTGATCTAATTGATCATGCAGTTTCTGCAAACCCAATATTTCAGTACTAAGAACTTCTTTACCAAGGTTTAGAATTTTCCTGTTCATAATATCTCCTTTATTATATGTATTTATAGTTGACAATGATTGTATTTTTGTATATACTAGTTAAGCATAATAGGAGGTTAACATGCAAAAAGTTGTAACTGTTGAAGTTAAAGAAACCGAGCTAAATGATTGCATTGACGTCTTGAAGCAATCTAAAACTAATTACGATGTAATGGGTTTTGGAAAAGTGAATGGTAAAGAACGTTTGGCTTTTTTCTTCGAGGATGTAAAATCAGCCAGTATTTTCCGTGGTATTTTTACAGGTGAACCAATTGACAATCAAGCTAACTGACGAAATATTAATTGAGTTATTTTTAGATCGTATTTCCAAAGCAAGAGAACACTTTGAAGAGTCTGGTGGTGATTTTGAAAAGGCTAAGGAAATTCCGTTTGACTCTGGGAAAACTTCAGGCGTCAAAATTAACCCAAAACATAACAAAATCCACTAGGGAGATTAAAATGAAGTTTTTATCAATTTTTGCTGCTCTTGCAGTTATTACTCTTGTTACTGCCTGTGCGCCTGCTGGTGTATGGACTGCTGGTTCGCACAATCAGCGTTACGAATGGACAGGTTGTCGTGTAGTTACTGAGAACCCAGCTGCCGATGGCAGTTATCACTTTGCAGGTCCTGGCTTTGATACTAGTCGTGTTTACTTCAAGCAATTGAATAACGATGGTACAATGTCAGAGCCAAACGGTGTTCCCTGCGAATAAGTCAACGACGGCGCAGGAATGTATGTCGCCGTAATCCACATGCACCCGGCCCACTATGAAACATTGTGGGTCGCGATCGAGTCAAATTCTTGACTTCCCCTTTAATCGTGCTATAATTTAAGTATAGAGGAGGTTCTTATGAAAAAACAAAATTACGCAAAAACCAGATCTGCTATTCGTTATTGGATGCTAGGCAAAGACTATCACGTTGCTCTTGCAGCAATGGAATTTGGTCTTAAATATCATACAGGTCTTCGCAAAGACAAGGTCATGCCTGAATTTCAACACCAGATTTCACAAGCAAACTTTGCTCGCACTCTTGAAACTGTGTTGATGTTCCCTGAGGAAGTATTAGCTACCATCTTCCTACATGATGTCGTTGAAGATATTGAGGAAGTTGGTTATGCTGACGTTCGTAAGATGCTACATAAAGCTGGCGGAACAGAAGAAATGGTTTCTAGGATTATGGCCGCCGTAGAGAAGATGACCAATCAATGGCCGGACGAAGGAATCAAAAAACCAAAAGCTGATTATTATGACAATATGATTGAATGTCCTATTGCTTCTATTTGCAAAGGTATTGACAGAATTCATAATCATCAAACAATGACTGATGCGTTTACTGTTACCAAGCAGGAGTCTTATATCAAAGAGACAGAGGAGTTTATTCTCCCAATGCTGAAGACTGCTCGTTATACTTGGACTAAGCAAGAACCGGCCTATCAGAATATTAAGACTGTCCTGCAGGCTCAGATGGAAATGGTTGAAGTTATTGTCGCAGCAGAGAAAAAACCTAAAAAAAATAGTTCGAAACAGTTGACATAACGTTATTTTGTGTTATACTGTATAAGTGAGTTAGGGAAAAGCGGAGACAACGGTCCCACAAACGCCCGGTTATAAAGGTTTTGAATCAGCGTTAGTAGCCCAGGAGGAGCCGAAAGGCACAAGTGGGTGGCCAAGCAAAAGCTAGAACGCTTTGTAAAGCTTGGTACAGCGGGCATATAGCCCGCCGTCCTTCGGGGCATAATATAGAATTTACCTGAGCTTCCAGTCCAGGCTGATAATAGACCGCACGGTGAGGAAATCACATCACGGTAACTGGAAACCATTTTAATATGCTTGGATTTAGAGCATGGAAAGTATACGAATCGGGGCAAAAGGATCCTTTACTCCACCCGAAGAGCGGTATCTTAAAGATATATGGACCGCCTAGTATAGTGCATTAATTATTCTCCTGGGTGGATGAAGTTCCATCCCTGACCAACAGATAACGTGGGTGGAGATAACTTTTTGATGGCTACCTCATACTTGCAAGGTCCGAAAGGATTGAGGTGCTATGGCGGCGACTTAGGTTTACCCTGAGTTACGGTTCGAGTCCGTAAGCCCATCAAGCGCATTTTACTGGCGGCAGAGCTGCCCCGTTTCCGCTAAGGCTAAAAGGATGACGGTCTCCATAAGGGTATTGGAGAGGTGATGATTTTTTATGTTGGTAGCTAGGTAGCCCCTAGAAAGTATATGAGATTGATCATCTTTAGCAGGTTGCGATGCCTGCCCTGACATAATTAAATGACTTACTTGTTAGGTTCTAAACAGGAGGCTTGTATCACGTCGTATTCACTAGGAGGATACGAAAGGTTAACGCAAGTGCAAAGTGCAAATCCCTCCGGGTAAGTTTACTTTTTGGATATACAAGACGTTGGTCCGTTCTTAACTGAGTCACCAACTATAGTGCGCCCTGCCGGCGAGCTCTTGTTATCCAATTCAACAGTGGTGGGCCCGAACTTGAAATGGCGGGAGACTCGTGGCATCAGGATGGAACGATGGTCCGGGAAAAAGAACGGCCCTGTTTAACTAGCAGGCGTCCAGCATAGAGACGTAAACTCGTATGCCGTTGGGAGGGATGCTCGCTAAACCTTCAGGACGTTTTAGATATATACCCAGCGAGTTACTTGGTTACCTAGCTAGGGTGCTAGAGAGTACGGGACGATTGGTTGGATCGTGGATTTAGAGAGAGTTACCCCAAGAATGCCTCCAACTATTCTTGGGTTTCGACCCCATAGCTCAGTTTGGTAGAGCAGGTGCTTCTAAACCACCGGGTCGCGGGTTCAAATCCTGCTGGGGCCGCCAATTATTAATTACCGTCTATAGACATATCGGTCTATAGGCCAGCTGCCGCTAGAAGCGTTAGAGTATTGTATGGAGTACCAGAGACCCTTAGGTTAACGCGGCTTAAGGATAGGCCCAGTAACAAATGGTAAAATGAATGCGTCACTTTAAGAACTTGTATGACGACACGGTGCGACGCGTATTAGACCTAATCAGTCCGTGTGTATCGAAAGATATTAACTCAAAAGTTCCATCGTGGGAATTGAGAAGGCCCATAAGAAAGCAAGGGTAGTGACAAGACCTTACACATAGGGTTTTGGCTTAAGAGAACAACGAAATTAATCCAATAGCTCGAAGGTTCGGTTCCCGGAAATTTCGTAGTTGTATACGTTGTCTCAAAATTTCCAAAGTCACTCCTTATTAAAGACCAAGCAAGCCCCACTGATTAGGATCATGCGCTCTTGGCAGAGATAGCTTCCAAATCTATCTCTTATTAATTTTACCGTTGAGCTCTATCCTATTGGATGGCGAAAATGAAATCCTAATGTTAAAGTATTCGAATTAGTGCATTAGAAGTAATTAATTTACGGTAATTCAAAAATATTTAATTAAGCTCGGTCCTTGTGTAAAAAGCCGTGACTTAGCTGATGGATTGACAATCTGTTAGAGCTTTCGGGAGTATAAATGGCATCAAAACCTGAAGAAGGGCCATACGGCAGAAAGCGAGCACTACGGATTAAAGAATACGACAGTCCACTATTTCCTAGCGCCTGTGCATTGGGTGGTATAGCTAGGTGAAAGTATTACCTTGTGGACCTAAGGGTGGTGACAAGCCCTCGAGTGTGGTACGGGTGGGAAGCCCAATATACCAAACTGCCGCGATCTAGATAAGCGTCAGAGTTGTAAAGCTAAAACGCCTCGAAGGATACTTCAACAGCAAAGTAAGCTATGGCGACAACCGGGGAGGGTAACACCTCCCCATCTTATTATAATGAGATTATATGCCTGAATACCGATGATAGAGACCAGCCACTTGAAAACTATCTTGGACGACTCTCCGTAGCGAAATATAGTAGTGCTTGATGGAGTTTAATAGAGGGTAGATGGTGTAGTTGGCATATAATCAATAGTCTGTGGACCAAAGAAGGCTATATGTGGAGCAATAGACCTCTTGCGCTTTGAAACATATAGTTACCGTAAGGTGTAGACTTTGATTCGGCCGGAGGGCTGGAACAAAGCCGTGAGGAAAGCGAAGCCGGCTTTTAGAGAACCGAGAAGGGAAATCTTTAAGGTTCAAGTTCGTGGCTCAAACCAGCAAACGGGGTGGAAAGCCTCAACTTTTTAGACGATAGTTTAACGATGATATCTCTGCTCGGGCATTGCCTGTTCAAGGCTAGAGCTAGACTTTGGTACAGAAGGGATAGCTAATAAAACAACACTCTGATAAAGTGGAGATGCGGGGTGAGATGCCCGTTCGTCTTTCGGGGCCTGTAGTTCAGTTGGTTAGAACGCACCGCTCATAACGGTGATGTCGTAGGTTCAAATCCTACCGGGCCCACCAAACAGAAAGATAATATTATGAAACCAGAAACAAACGATGGCTTGAATTATACGTTGATAGGATGTATACTTAAAGTATTGACACCAAGTGATATTTTACAAAAAGGTGATTTTATCCGAGATTATTATGAATCACCAATGTATTCTCAAGATGGTGGTTGGGATACAACCTATAAATCTGAAAAATGGTGTGGCCCCAAATGGCATCGTGTTGAAGATGAATTATCGGGATGGATTGGAAGACCATATCAAGAATATTTAGATATGTATTATTCTCCTGAAGAAGATGATGAACCATATACAATTGATGAGATGACAATACTTCATGAAATAGTAAGAATTATTCAGCAACAGGATTAGGGTAATGGTTAACATCAACGTGTCCATCGAAGATTTCATTAAACCCGGACAAAGTTTTCGAATAAAAAATGTTGAAACCGGAGAATGGGTAGTTGATTGCCCCAACGCTTCATTATTTGAAGTTGTGCTTTGGCAGAACTATTTGGTAGCGTGGCGAAAAATACCCGGCTTTCCATCGTTTAGTATTTGGAGATAATTTGCGCCCTTAGCTCAGTTGGTAGAGCATCCGCCTTTTAAGTGGATTGTCACTGGTTCGAGCCCAGTAGGGCGTACCAATAGATTGAGGAGAAAGACGATGAAGATGATTAAAGCAGTAGTTGAGTTTCCGGTTTTTGAAGAAGGTGATGTCTATTATTTCAATTCGGAAGATCAAGAAGTTTGGTGGCCAAATGGGGTTAGCGAAGCAGATACCAAAGAAGCATTAAAGGCTATGTTCGAACATGAACATTATGGCATTTCACCTTCTGAAACGCTTAAAATAATTGACGTAGAAATAACAGATTCCAAAATAGTTTACGACGAAGATACTGAATTTGTTATTAAATAAAATTGAGGTAAAGTTATGTGGCGTTTAACAACAAAAATTCCAAATGAACTGGTTGTTGCTCTGAGCGGTGGACCAGATAGTATGGCATTACTTCACTTTGTAAGCCAATCCCGTAAGCGGAAAGTTACCGCTGCGGTGTTTGACCACGATACAGGAATGTTCGAGAAAGCAATGCCAGTAATTGAAGAGCTTTGTAAGAATCTCGAAGTTCCGATTGTTACAGGTAAAATTCAAAGCGAAAAGCCGAAAGGTAAAAGTCCAGAAGAGCATTGGCGTGATGAACGTTATGCTTGGTTAGATAGTTTGGATATGCCAATTTTAACAGGGCACAATCTTGATGATGTTGTTGAAACATATCTTTGGAGTGCTTTGAATGGGTTTGCAAAATTAATCCCAACGACTCGAAATAATGTACTTCGTCCGTTGCTTGCGGTAACAAAAATGGAATTGTTGTTTTATTGTGACAAACATAAGATTAAGTTTGTTGAAGACCCAAGCAATGATGATCGTAAATATACCCGATCCAAGGTTAGAAATGATTTGCTTCCAGTAGCATTACAAGTAAATCCAGGTTTATACAATATGATCAAGCGTAGGTTGTTAGACGAAGTATAAATAAAAGTAACAGAAAAGGCAAACCATCGGAAACGATGGGGCGCAAAGCCAACGACCTAAAGCGAAAGCTAAGGTGGACGGGATGCCAAAATAAACATTGTCGACCCCGCTAAATAGTTAGTTATATAGTTATATAGTATTATTTATAATATTTTGCTAAACCGTGGGCTTAGAGGCAGCCATCGGATAATGAGTAGGACGAAGACCCATAGCGAAGTGGAATTTATTGGTAGTTGCAACGTGTTTTGTTTCAAGTTTTATGAATGCGAAGAGAAACATGGATTCCAGCCAAGAATCAAAGTAGATTTTTGGTATTGATACTACCCTCGGCAAGAACAGACTTAATGCTAAAAATAGGTAGCTAGAATTGTCCATAAAGACTAGCGCGGACCTTGAGGCTACAGTCGGCTGGGAGTATATCGTGGATGGGTGGGCATTTTGAAGGCGTAGATCGTGGGTTGAAAGCCCACGTAGTAGTTTGGTGTAGGATAGCTTACAATGCGTAAGGGAGGCCTACAGTGGTTAAATCCACAACTGGGCTTCCTTTTGGCGTAAAAGCGCATTACAAGATTTAAAACTTAGTGTGTTATATTGCTAAATAAACATAGTAATATAGCACACTAGGAGTTTAATATGGTAAGAAAATATTTTCACAACGAAGATTATTTTGAAACAATAGATAGTGATAGAAAAGCATACTGGTTGGGTTACCTAGCTGCTGATGCAACAGTTTATCATTATTCAATTAGATTACAAATGCATTCTAAAGACAAAGAACTTATTAACGAATTTATTTCTGATATAGAATATACAGGGCCTATTGGTACTAAAATTTATGAAAATGCTAAATCAACATCAGAACATTCAATTGCTTTAATATCTTCTAAAAAAACAGTAGATGATTTAAAAAAATTAGGAGTGGTTCAAAATAAAAGTAAATTAGGATTTTGGCCACAAATTGACAAAAAATATATATCATCTTTTATTCTTGGTCTATATGATGGTGATGGATCATTGACAATCGAAAAGCGAGTAAAGTATAAATTTATGCCTCGTTTTAAATTAATGGGAAATGACTCTATAATAAAAGAAATAGTGGCAATAATAGAAAAGGAATTTAATTATCAAATCACTATACACAAGACCACCGGTTGTAGCTTTTTTCAATTAGGTGGTAAAAAAGCCATATGTTTGCTAGAATGGTTATATAAAGATAAAGATTTTAAATTAAATAGAAAGTTTAAAAAATTTTTAGATAGTAAAGAAATTTAAGATAAATTTAGATGCTGGATTTGGATATCCCCATAGACTATCCTTAGGTTAGTGCAATTGCTTCTTATAAAAGCAGGAGTTTGGGTTCGATTCCCTCCAGCACCAAATTAAATTAGGCAACATATCGTGGCAGATGGCTCCGTAAGGAGATATTTCTGTAACGTTGTGGGTCACCCACTCCGGGAGATGATATAATCGATACCAATAGTAAACCGGAGAATAAAATCGTACGCAACCCAGGAAAGTTAATATAGATCTCCCGGGGAGTAGAGACAACGTACTCGCGATGCGATGGAGAGGGTGTCCGTAGGCGAAGTAGAGTTTGCAGATTGAGCCTAAGTAGATTTGACATATTAATTATTTTATAGTATGTTTATATAAAGGAGATTTTTATGGAGTTACCTATGCATGTGAATTTAATATTACCGATAGAATTAGCTGGTGTTGACAACAGTTGCATACAAACGTTACTTCGTCAGGTAGAAAAAGATACATTAGTTTTGGCGATGATTGCAGTCCCAGAATTGCGGGAGCCGTTTTTTCGTAACATGTCAGACCGTGCAGCTACAATGATGAAAGAAGATATGGTCGCTACTGGCCCCATTCATTTATCTGAAGGAGAAGAAGCAGCAAATGTATTAATGACAGTGTTTAATAATTTAATGGATGCTGGCGAGGTTGTGGCCCCTACAGAAAAACACGGGCCTACAATTGTTTACAACGAAGAACCTAGCCCAGTAAAAACAGAAAAGTTACAAGAATTGTTTATCTCAATTTACGCCGTTGCTAAATTAGGAGAGAAAAGCAAAGATGCTAGTCAAGATGCTTGTTTGGAAATTAAGAATTATTTAGATAACTTTCTTGACGAACCGGAAGAAGATTTGGACGAGTTAGATGAGTTAGATGAGCTAGATGAGTTTGATATAGAAGCAGAATTTACTGAATAAAAATAGGTGCTCTTCGGAGCATCTATTTTCACGAGCATCTGATTTTAATTTTGACTTTATAGAAGTTACCTTGTAAAATACTTTATGGCTAAAAAGAAAATAGTAAATCATACAATAATTAAATCATCAGGTTGTGCTCCTTCTTCAGCACCACAAGTAGGTAGAATGATGCCTTCAAGGGTGTATGAAGATACTGCCTATCCAGATAAACAAGTTGAGCAAATAGATGACATGTTATTTGGTATAACGAACATGCATGATACAACCATCATTGTAGACATCATTAACTGGATGAATGAGTCAGAATTAAAATATAAAATGAAATCAATACCGAGCTACAGCGGTGTATTCATTAAGTTTTTTCGAGAAGCAGATGCAGTAATGTTTAAAATGTCGTGTTTAGACGAAATAACGACATAAAATCTGCTAAATAAAACTAGTGCTTTAATAGCATTGGCTATAATGATTCTTGAGAATAACGAGAACAAGTTTTTCGACCGGATCGGGGGAGTAACCTACATATCTCCCTAACCTCCTAAGCTTAACAGCTTACCCATCGCAGGTTATTCCCCTTATTCTTTTTAATAATAAGAAAGGACAGTAAATGTTCAAGCCACCTAATAGCCTAAAGAAAAAAATTATTACTAAAGCAGCAGAGCAAGAAACTCCACCACAACAATCATATACTTTAGAAGACGCCGGCGTTATTTTTCTAAACGGTGATGTAGATGATTCTACGTGCGGTGCAGCAATTCGTTTTATCTTAGAAGCAAATTTAAATCCACCAGATAGTAGAGATTATGATCACATTACATTGTTTATCAATAGTTGGGGTGGTTATTGTCATAGTGGTTTTGGCTTAATAGATGTAATAGCTGGTAGTTACATTCCAGTTCATACTGTTGCTATTGGTGCTATTGCTTCTATGGGTTTTATGATTTTTATTGCAGGAGCAAAGAAGCATAGAATGTTAACCCCGAATACAATGATTATGTCTCATCAATGGTCGGGTGCTAGTTGGGGTAAAGAACACGAACTTATTGCAGGACAAAAAGAAATCGATATCCAACGTGAAATAGTAATGAAACATTATATTAAACATACTGGCTTGCCTAAAAAGAATATCGAAGAAAAATTATTACCAGCTCATGATGTATGGTTGACGGCTAATGAAGCAAAAAAATTAGGTATTTGTGATATAGTTAAAAACTTATAATAGAACACAAGCCCTCCTATAAATACTTGTAGGAGGGTTTTCTATGTCTATTTCATCTATAAAAGATTGGTTTGAAAAATATAAAAAGAAATTTTGGCCATATACTGTTTTTTTTGGTACTGCTAATATTACGTTATTTTTAATTATCGAAACAGTACCATATCATTGGCGTCTTTTTTTAGACTTAGTCGATAGTAATATACCACACGAAGCTATTTTATGGAACGATATAATTGCATTGGGTATACTTACATTATCGATTATTATATTAATCCGAATGATGTATAAAAAAATTAAAGATAGAAACCTAACCGAGGCATCATTAGATGATATTGATATATAAAAAATACGTTTGAGTATAAATACTTTATATAATCGTAAGTAGACGAAGTAATGGTTGCTAGGCATTCTAGACCAGAAGCATTTAGTAAAATTTTAACTACTTTAGATGATGAAGTAGATAAAAAAGCTAGTATAATAGATGATGCTAATTACCAAGATACTAAAGGTGACTTAAAGTTGCGTGGTATTGAAGCCGGTAAAGGCATTAAAATTAATGTCGTGGATGCTGATGAGTATAAATATGAAGGTATGGATTTAGACAAGAAAAAGGAATCGAAAATTGTAATTTCTGTTTCCGGCGGTCTAATGGATGATTTGCATGACACTGAATTATTGGTACATAATGCTCCCATATCTACAATAGGAGATACAGTTTTTCCTATACCAGTATATGCATCTTCGACTACCTTTAACCCATTAAATTCATCTGATACAGCTAAATTAGAACAAGGTTATAAATTAAGAGTTACCGTCGAAACAGATGGTATTACTTCTTGGAAACTTTGGATGATTATGGTGTTGCATAGAGAGCAAACAATTTAATTTTTTAAAAGCCTTGACTCTATTTACATTCTCCTGTATACTTTGCTGATAGTTAGGCATTTCGCTTGACGTAACAGGAGGAATTATATGTTTCAAGTACTATTGGCAATTATTGCCATCCTTGCGATGTTTGTTGTCCCTAAATATATCCCAACTCAACTAGGCATCGTGCGTAATACCGCGCGTCTTGGTTTGTTTGCTATGGCAGTATTTATGGCTCTTAACACTTCGTATGTATATGTTGACTCGGATGAAACCGGTCACTTGCAAAAGATCTACGGTGCTGATGAACTTCAGAACGGTAGAATCATCGCAGCAGATGGAGAAAAGGGTTATCAGGCCCAAATATTGCGCCCTGGCTTCCATTTCATTCCTTTTGTTTCCGTATTTTACGATGTTGAACCGCTTCCAGTAGTCGGTATTCCAGCCGGATATTATGGTCGTATTGAAACACGTGACGGTGTTCCCCTACCAGGCGGAGCCATTATGGCAAAAGGTTGGTCTGATACAGAGTTTCAGAACATGCTTAATGCTGAATATTTCCTTAACAACGCCGGCGAAAAAGGCTTGCAGACGGCTGTCCTTAAACCTGGTCGTTATCCTTTGAATTTATATTTGTATAAGATTACAGTTTCTAATGGCACAGAAGGCTATGTATATGATATGAACGGTAGGCAAAAGGGCGGCAACGGTGTTGATACTCAGCAAACTGTTATTCCGGCCGGTTCCGTTGGTGTTGTTACTTCCAAAATCCAGTCATTGAGCGACGGCGAGTGTGTACTTGAAAAGAAAGTGGTTGTTGATGCAACAGGCAAAGAGATTTCAGGTGCGCTAAGTGTTGACCTTGTTAAGAAAGGTTGTCGCGGAATTTGGAGTGAAGCTATTCGTCCAGGTGGTTATTTCCTAAATAATGATGCTTATACTGTAACGCTAGTTAATACTCGCGTTCAGACATGGCGTTATGAAGGTGGTTATGACTCACGGTCAATCGACCTTGATGTTTCAGCAGAAGATGGTAAGATTACTCAGACTCCTAATAAGTCTACAATTCATCTGCCTGAAGATGCTGCCGATGCTGCTATTTCAGCTAAGGTTGAAGGTTGGACCGTTCATCAGAACTTGCGAGCTGTAGTGCAAGTAACACCGGAAAATGCTCCGATTGTTGTTGCGGCAGTTGGTGGGTTGTCAGAAGTTGAAGACCGCATTATTACTCCAGCGATTATCTCTGAAGTACGAGACGTTATTGGTGGTGTTGCTAATCTTCCTGAACTTGATGACCAAGGTCGTCGGGTAACTGATAAAGATGGAAATTTGGTTATGAAAATTCGTTCAGTACGTATCCTGGACTTGATTGAAAATCGAGATTTCCTACAAACCTCAGTAGATAATAATGTTCGCGAGCATGGTGCTAAAGCTGGTGTTAACATTATGGAAGTTCGTTTCGGTAACCCGGATATTCCGCCTGAAATGCTAGTTGCTCGTAAGCGTGAACAGCTTGCTACTCAATTGAAGAAAGCTTATGCTGAAGAACGCAAAGCACAAGTTGAGCGTCAGTCTACGGAAGAAGCTAAAGCTCGTGCTGATAAACAATCGCAGATTGTTCAGGCAGAAATTAAGGTTCAAGTTGCTGAACAGGTCGAGCTAGAACGTGCTAAATTGGGTAATGCTGAAAAGGCATATTTGACTGCATTGGCGCAGGGTGAAAAAGTCCGTACTGAGGTTCTCGGTGCTGATAAAGTTATGATGCTTAATATTGTTGACAAGGTTCTTAATACCCTTGAAAACAAACCTGAGCTTGTAGCTGTTGTTGGTAAACTTGTACCGCAGGTTATGGTTACAGGTGGCGGCGGTGGCTTTGAAGGTCCGGCTGCTATCATCGGTAATTTGATGGGCAAGAAAGTAGCTCAGACACCTGCTGCTCAGTAGAATACTACTATAAGATGAAAAGCCCGGCTTGTCCGGGCTTTTCTTTGTCTGATAAATACTTTTATGAACATCAATAAGATATCTCAACAAGGATGGCAAGACGATAATAATCTTCGAGTGCAATGGCTTCTCGGTAACCAATGTTCTATGAAATGTGATTATTGTCCAGAATGGTTTAATAATGGAAAGAACCCTTGGCCTGATTTAGAAACAGTTGAGAATTTTGTAGAAGCGTTAGGAACTCAATATCAATCAAGAAATAGACTAATTAATTTTAGCTTAGTTGGGGGAGAAATAACAGAATTCCCATATATTCTAGCGTTATTACAAGGACTTACAGATAAAGGAATTAAATCAGAGATAATGACTAATGCAAGTGCGCCCGTGTCTTTTTGGGAACGAGCAGCGCCGAATTTAAGCCAGGTTATCATCTCATATCATAATAGAAGGGTTACGTGGCCACATATACAAAGCGTCATTACGGTTTTATTAGAAAACGAAGTAGACGTTTTATTACAATTTATGATGGTTCCTGATCAATTTGATGAAATACTGCGATATAAAGCACAAGCAGAAGTATTTAGAGATTCTATTGCAGAGACATTTAATATACAATTAAGACCGTTATTCAAAGATTATGGGCAGAATCGAAAATTGTACGATTATACTCCAGAACAAGCACATATTATTGCTACTGGAGAAAAACCATCGTTAGAGATTAAAAAAGAGTCAGGCGAAACAATTCAAACATCTGCTACACAGAAGACGATGAAGCAAGATCATAATTATAAAGGAATGTATTGTTATGTTGGAATGGAGCAATTGGTCGTCTATTCAAACGGTGATATCTACCGTGGGTGGTGTTTTGAGGGTGGGCCATTAGGAAATGTTAATACAGGTTTCGTCGCTCCAACAGAACCAATAATTTGTACAAAAGATTATTGTAAAAATGGAATGGATCAACTCACAACAAAATCTAAGACAGAACTCTGAGCTTGCCCTAAAGATCTTTTTCTGTTATTATGTAATATGACTGTTGTTTTACATACAATACATGGTGTAGATATCTTATCTACAGATACGCCTGATATGATACATGAAAAATTTCAAGCTAAAAACAAATCAGATTTGGATATAATAGGCGATATGATTATAAATGATTTAGATGAAAACGGTGATACGATTAGAGACAAATTTCCATTTCTAATCGAAATCGATCCTGGTGAATCCTTTCTTAAAAAAACAGATGATGGGTTGTTAGAATGGTTAGACCAGAATATCGGAGAAAACTTCGTTAGGCATTGGGTAACAAAAGTGTATTTTAAGAATGAAGAAGATGCTGTTTGGTTCAAACTGACATGGGGATAGAAAAATTAAATATTGCACCTTTAGTCAAACACGACAAGGAATTTCCTTTTTGGGTAGTACTTAATACAGACAATAATAATCGATTACATGAAATTAAAGAATGGTGTAAAGAATATTGCAAAGGTAGGCGGCTTACTAAGCGATTCAATCAGAATTATAAAGAATATTATGTTGTGTTTTTCTTTACTGAAGAAGATGATTTACTTTTATTTAAATTAACATGGGGTTAAAATGAGAAACAATAATGAAGTTTATTATCATTTATTTGAAGGAAAACATTCTATTGCGTTTCCACCGAATACACATGGTAAAGTTTACAATGGTGAACGCATGAAATCAGAAGTCAGAGAGTGGCTCGATGAACATTCTCCAACTTGGGAGATTGATGTGTTAGATGGAGCAGCCGATGTAGATTTTTTATTCGAAACAGAAGAAGAAGCTGCTTTTTTTAGAGTAACGTGGGGTTAGTTTTGGGAAAGTACGGAGCAAGTTATACTTTTGGTTATGATACACCAGGTACACAATATACTCACGAAGAAAAAAAGAATAGATTAAATCCGATGAATTGGTATCTTAATCATCTTGTTGGAGTTCAAGATGGTTGTTCTACTGAGTTTTTTAAATATAAAGAATGGTTAATGGTACATTGTAAGTATCGGTGGAAGCTACACGAAGATACTGCTAATGATACCTGTTTTGCAGAATTTTCTAGTAGAGAAGATGCTGCATTTTTTAAATTAACGTGGGGTTGATATGACTGGTCATTATATAGTTATACCTAAAAACAAATATTCTCATATAGTTTATTTTACTACTGATTATTTGACTACAAAAGAGTTTGATATAGATGGTATGGATACGTGGCTAAAAGAAACTATGAAAACAGATGATACGATATCATATCATTGGCGACGGTGTTATATTTCGTATAATCAAAAAGTATCTTATAAAGATTATATTCAAGGAACATATGATTATATTCAAGGAACACATACTTGGAATGTAATGCAACGGAAATATTCTGAAGAATCACCACACAAGTTTGGTTATCAATTTGGTTTTTTGAATAAAGAAGATGCTCTTTTGTTCAAACTGACTTGGGGCTAAATATCACTATATAATATTAGGGAATTAGTATGAAGAAAGTTTTAAGAAGAGCTGGTAAGCGAGCAATGCAAGTCAGCTTTACATTTGTTATCTTTGGTTTTTTGGATAACTTTGTTATGGTCATAGCAGGCAATGCGATCGATACACACATAACAGCCGCATTAGGAATCAGTGCGATGTTTGCTGCTGGTATAGGTAACACATTATCAGATGCTATTGGCATTTTTGCTGGTAGGTGGATGGATCACCGTTTCTCTAGATTCACAGAACCCGAAGAGGGAGACGAACCGTCTAGAATGTTAATTTTGTTTGGTGAGACAGTTGGTATTATAATAGGTTGTCTCTTAGGTATGATTCCGTTGATATGGCTATAACTGCAAAAGAACGTATAAGAGCATTAAAAGATATCTTAGGGCAACCAAAAGAAGATGAATGGTATTATGTCTGGGTTAGACCTAGGCATTTACGTGACATATATTCTGCTAGGGAAATGGTAGAATGGTGTCAAGAGAATAGAACCGTTTTTTGGGAATATAAATGGGTAGATGATAAGGTTTACAAAGAGTGGGCATATCCTCAAGCATTAGCCACTTTGTATCCCAATAGAGAACTATGTTTCCGTTTTTCTAAACCAGAAGATGCTGCTTTGTTTAAATTAACTTGGTCATAACCTTGACTTTTTCCACTATCATGTTATAATAAAACATAATTTGAAATTAGGAGAGATCGATGATACACTTAAAACAAATGGAAAAAGACGGAAAATATGGCTTTGAAGTAAGCGGTTTTCGCCATGAGATGTTTTATCTTCTGAAATGGTTATCTCACTACGAATACGGCGATAAGCTTAAATTTAACAACAAGGACTTGGAAACTTCTAAGTCTAGTTTGTATTCTATGGTTCGCGCTACTATTTGGTTTACGGCCGACCTCTCCGGCATTAACAAAACTGAATTTGCAGGAATGTTCAAGTTGACATTTGCTTCTTGGGAAATGGTTATGCCAAAAATGCCAGACGAAACTAATTCAAAGTCCGAAGCTATGGATCTCGTTAACACTCTAGGTGACGTTGCTGTTGCTGCAATTGAAGGTGGCGAAGAGTGGACTAAAGAATTATATGAATCTACTAAACGAGTTGCTGCTGATGCATTAGCTACAGAAGAAGATTCAAAAGGCTATGTTGTGCAAAGCGACGAAAATCTATACGATAAGCCTGCAGAAAGTATGGTAGATGAGATTACTTCGCGTGATGCTACGAAATATGATTTGCTCGGCAACATTAAAGATACGTTAGATGGAAAGACTGAAATCCCAGAGCCTACCTCATATGTTGCAACTCCAGTCAGGCGCCCTTCAGTACCTAATTCAGGAACAAAATAACATTTAGCAAAATACCCCAACTCTTCAATGATAAATATTATTGAAGGGGGTACTTAATGTTCCTAGATAAATTTAGAGTCTATTACGGCACAATTCCAGCTAATCAAATATGTAACGGTGTTGCTCCGGGCTATCGCCATATTATTGGTGGATGGGACGAGGCGGCTGTTCGTAAACGAGAAAAAGGTTCAGCAGCTTATCGCCAAAACCTCAATAACAAAAATGGTTTTTATGATAAACTTTTAGAGTCTGTGCGCTCTGAAGGTGTATTAAATCCTATATCTATATGCGCTGGTTATTGCGTAACAATTTACCAAAAATACCTATACGAAAGTATGCTCAACGAAGATGGTTCTCCTAATTGGGAGAAGGTTTTGGTTTGTGATAGAAAGGGTGGTAGTAGACTATGGGCTGCACAACAATTGGATATTGATATCCCAGTAATGGTTAGTGATTTTGTTGGTATGTTTGATGGTAATCCTAATTTTAAAGAATTATTTACCGAAGAACAAATATTGAATGTATTTACTCATAGACCCAATGTTTTACATATTGACAAAACGGGATTGAATATTGGTAATATTCCTCATATACACCTCGATGATCCAACGGAAGCGTGTTAGGAGATTAATATGTTTGGAAAGATTTTAGAAAAACCTAATTATAAAATATATCATGCTGTAATGCCAATAGATGCTATTTTTAATTTTGCTGGTCCTTACCGTTTTACGCAAGAAGGTGTATGTGATACTCCTTGGTTTGATGAAGAAGCTTACGTGCGAGATAGAAATAAAGCTGATGGCTTTTATGATATGTTAACAGATATGATTAGTAGCTCTGGTATACAAGTACCAATTGCAATTAATTATAATATGAAACACCCAGTTAGTGGTGTTTCAATTGATGGCGCGCCTATTTGTTGGTCCTCCGGTGGTGATTTATTATATGCTGCAAAGAATGTCGGCTTTACTAAAGTACCATGTATAATTTCGGACTTTGGAGATAATAAGCAAAATAGAACAAATTGGATTCGCCTTGAAACACTTGAATCTATTGCTGCATATATGTTCAATGCTTCTTATAAATCAGCTGTACGGTTTACAGAATATGGGGTTCAGTATCCTGATATGCCATATCCTGAAGGATTCTTAAATGAAAAAAATATAAAACCTTTCGGAGAAACTATTGATAAGACACTGCTTATTCCTTATGTAGAAGAAAAATTAGCAGATCCTCCAACTAAGGTAGAAAAAAATAGAGTATCAGTACAGGATTTATCAAAACCAGATATAATTCCTGAAAATATGAATCCATCTTTAATGTTACGACACGAACAACAATTCGAAACAGAATTAGAGAAAGAAGCTAGATTAAAAGCAAATGAAAAGGCTGATGCTAAAGCAAATAGGATGAAGGCTAAAGCCAGAACAAAAGCCGAAAAAAACGGTGTTGAATATGTACCTACTGTTTTTCACGATACTTGGTGGGAAGAAAAACCTACGTTCATATATGTTCCTCCAGTATACGAAGCAAAAATCTTACCACCTAAAGCGGGAGAAACAGCAGAAGAAATAGCTGCAAGAGAAGCTAAGAATATGGCAGCTCAGGGCTCAGCAGATAGAAAAACAATTTTAGAAAGACAAAGAGCAGTAGCCGCCGGGTTGATGAAAGAAACAGATTTCCCGTTGTGGGAAGTAAAAGAAACTCCTAAAATAGAGGAAGCCCCTATATTTGGCCCAGCGGGTGTATTGAATAAAACAGTAGCAAACCGAGATACTGTACCAATGGACAGAGTATTTTATGATGTAGTATATACAGAATTAGATCCTGCTGAAATATTTAATTATGTTGGTCCTTGGTCATTTACTCAACCTAAAATTAGACCCAAAACCCTTTATGCTACAGAACAGAAAATGATTGATAAGCGTAATGAATTCGATGGCTTTTATGATAAATTGGAAAAAAGCATATCAGAAAATGGTATGCTTGATCCTATTGTAGTAAATTATGGTGGTGGTGTTGGTGATTTTACTATTGATCTATTACCAGCGAACATAAAGAAAGTAATACAAGTTGAGCGCACATCAGAGGATGGATCTACTAAGATGGAAGATGTTATTGTCGTTATTCCACCCATTTGTATGTATATGGGTGGTAGTAGATTATGGGTAGCTAAGAAATTAGGGCTTAAAAAAATTCCTTGTATTGTCTCTGATTTTACTCGTGAGCTACCAAATGCAGAGAAGCTAAATACTGTAAATGAGATAGCTGCTAAGTTTGTTAATAAACCGAAATTCTTACGTTATACCAAAATAGGTATAAAATACGAACCAGGAGTAGAGGAGTAATTATGAATTACAGTATATATTTGATGGAAAATAAAATAAACGGTAAGATGTATATAGGATACACCAAAACAGATGTTGCAAAATATCTAAATCAAAGAAAAAATGATGCACTTAGAGAAGAATCAACTAGAGCTATCCATAGAGCAATAAGAAAATATGGTTGGGATTCTTTTGTATGGTATATTATATATAATTGTGAAACAATGAAGGATGCGAAGATAGCCGAAATACAGTTAATTAAAGATTACAGCTCATATACTCCAAATGGTTATAATATGACAAAGGGTGGAGATGGATCATACGAAATGAGTGAAAAAACTAGAGAAAAACTACGTAAAGCTAGAGCTAAACAAATAATGACAGACGAAGAAAAGAAGCAGAGATCTATTAATAAAATAAAATATTTGCAAGATAATTCGCGTTCTAAAGAAACAATTGATAAACATAGACAAAAAATGAAAATTCATTATGCTAATCAAACAGATGAAGAAAAACAAGAGCTTACTAGAAAAGCAAGAGAAAAACGCGAAGCATTACTTAAAACAAAAGAATTTGTAGATAATATTAGCAAAAAATCTCAAGCAATGTGGGATAGTTATACTCCAAAACAACGCAAGACTCGTATGGACAACGTATTAAAGACTAGGAAAGAACGTCATGGCTATTGATAAAACAATTGTGTGCCTAAAATGGGGAGATAAATATTCTCCTGATTATGTTAATAATCTTTACAATATGGTTAAGCGTAATATGCGCTCAGAATTCCGCTTTGTCTGTTTTACTGAAGACACAACCGGAATTGATCCAGAAATAGAAACAAAGCCTTTAATGCATAATGATCCTACTATGAAGGGTTGGTGGCATAAATTAACATTTTTTATGCCCAAGGTAGCAGATTTAGAAGGTAAGATGTTATTTTTAGATTTAGATGTTACGATTCATAGCGAAATTGATTGTTTGTTTGATCAGCCTGGCGCTTTTAATATTATTTGGGAATGGAATGCTACGGCGGCTAGGGAACAACGATTAGCTAAAGCTGCCGGAAATGCCGCCCCAAATAGATATAATAGTTCTGTGTTTATGATGGAAGTTGGGTCGCACCCTGATGTCTGGTCTAGTTTTCTAAAAGAACGTCCAGATGGCCCAGAATTAATTAATATTCCGCCAAGACAACATGCTGCGGCAGCAAAAGGAAAATTACTTTTACATGGTGATCAAGATTGGATTAATCTCCAGGTTAAAAATGCTAATATTTGGCCAGATGGTTGGGTTAGAAGTTTTAAGTATGGCGGGTTAGATCGTAAAGATCCAAATGAAGCAAAGATAGCAGTTTTTCATGGTTATCCAGATCCACATCAAGCCGCACACGAAGCTGGAAGAAAACACATCGAAAGCCCATGGATTCTTTCTACCTGGCGTGGTGATACAGAAGTAACAGTGAAAGAAACGGCAACATCCGCAATTACAACAATAGAAGGCGTTGATTACGGTAAAGATGCTTGGTGGAAATGCGTTAGTAATTCAGTAACGTTAATTGATGCAGACCATGTACTAGGTGCGTTACGTTATAGTGAAGCTAAAGAAAAAATACAATTATGGCATGATCGATTAGAAAAAGGCAAAACGTTAAATTTACTTGAAGATGATTTTGCACCAATAGCCAATACTCCAGATTTATCAGCATTAGATAATTTATGCGCTGCTGGTGGCCCTAAGAGTATATACACTTTTCCTATGTTGAAGTTGATGTTAGAGAATATGGGGTTTGTTGATATTAAGCAAAATAATACACCAGATGTTATATCTATAACTTGTAAGAAAGCATGAAAATACTTATTATGGGTCTTCCCGGCACCGGAAAAACAACCTTGGCAAAAGAATTAGAACCATTATTAAAAGCAGTCTGGTTTAATGCTGATGAAGTTAGGGAACATATAAGCTGGGATTTAGGGTTTGCTGCAGAAGATCGCCCAAAGCAAGCAAAACGTATGAGATGGATGGCAGATCAAGTATCTAAAGCTGGTTATCCTGTAATTTGTGATTTTGTGTGCCCAACAGAAGAAACTAGATCGGATTTTGATAATTTCTTTGGTACACAATTTGAAATAAAGGTATAAGATGCATCCATCTAGCGTAGAAAATATGAGAGTAGTAAAAGAAAAATATCTCCAACATATCAATGCTTCTTCGATAGTATTAGATGTAGGAGGGCGAGGATTGGATTCCGATAGGTCTTATCGTCAGCATTTTCCAGATAGTATATACCATATTGCTGATATTCAAGAAGGACTTAATGTAACTCATGTTATGCCTGGGCCATATACTTTACCATTTGCTGATAATAGTATTGATTTAGTCGTTTCTGGTCAGATGCTCGAACATAGTTCTAACCCATTTAAAAGTATTGCCGAGATGAATAGAGTATTAAAGCCAGGGGGGTATATGGCAATTATTGCACCATCTGCTGGCCCGTATCACGATTCTCAAGATGGCTGGCGATTCTTAAAAGATGCGTTTAGATTTATTGCCGAAGATGTTGGTAATTTGGAAATCGTGGCCGATTGGATTACAACTAACGCACCTGATGCCCGTTCTCGAAAATGGCAGGATCACGTTTTTGTAGGTAAAAAAATATAATATGAAAATAGGAATAACCGCCTCTACATTCGATCTTTTCCACGCAGGGCATGTTCTTATGTTAGAACAAGCCAAACAATCATGTGATTATCTTATTGCCGCAATCCAAACAGATCCAACAATAGATAGATCGGATTCAAAGAACTCTCCGATACAAAGTTTAACGGAAAGACAAATACAAGTAACAGGTTGTAAATACGTTGATGAAACAATTGTTTATACAACTGAAGAAGATCTAATTGAAATATTTACTAGTCTTAACTTAGATGTTAGAATAATAGGTATAGAATATAAAAATAAAAAATTTACTGGTAAAGAAATTTGTAAAAAACGTGGTATTAAAATAGTTTATAATACAAGAGACCACGACTATAGTACAACTAATTTACGAAATAAGATTAAGGAAGCATAATGAAAGGTTACGTTGTTACATTAATGGGAATGCCAGAATCTGTAAGAGTTGCAGAACGTTGTATAGAATCCGGTAAGCAATACGGAATAGATGTACAAATATTCCCGGCTGTTAACAAAACAGATTCAGATGCAGAACTCCTAAAAGAAGGATTAACGATTGCTACCCTAGAAGCAGATCGTGCAATGCTACCTCCATACAAAAGAGAAGAATCTAACCGCGGTGCAGTAATGGGAAACTTTATTGCACAATACAGAATTTGGAAAACAATTCTCGAAAGCAACGAGCCAGGAATTGTGCTAGAACACGATGCTGTATTCGTTTCACCATTACCAGAACATATGACACAGGGTGACATCGTAAGCATAGGTGTTCCAAGTTACGGATCTGCTAAAAAGAAAACAGAACCTGGAATTTATCCATTATTCTCTAAGCGCGGTTATTTGCCAGGAGCCCATGGATATTATGTAACGCCAAAAGGCGCAGAACAATTAATCAAACAGGCACACATACACGGTGCCGCTCCATGTGACTTATTTTTGAATCCTAAATTGTTTCCAGGCATAAGAGAGACTTGGCCCTTAGTTGTAGAAGCACAGGACGAATTTACAACAATACAGGATGTATCGGGTTGTGGTGCTAAACACAATTACAAAAAGAACAAGAACTATAAGATATTATCATGACAATACTTGTAACCGGCGCGTTAAACGCGGCGAAGAAGTATTCGGCATAGACAATATAAACGACTATTACTCTAGAGATCTTAAACGCGAGCGTTTGAAATCACTTGAGAAGAAAGAAGGGTTTATGTTTCATCAATTAGATTTAGCAGATGAAATGGCTGTGCGTGGTTTAATTTCTAGTTGTAATAAAGTTGTTCATTTAGCTGCTCAAGCAGGTGTGCGATACTCAATTGAAAACCCAAGAGCATACATAGACTCTAACATAGTAGGACATTTCAATGTTCTTAATGCATGTCAAAAACATGGTACAGATCATTTAGTGTACGCCAGTAGTTCTAGTGTATACGGAGGCAACACCGATATACCGTTTTCCACTACGGACCGTGTAGATAATCCGGTGTCGCTGTATGCTGCTACCAAGCGATCCAATGAATTAATAAGTCAATCATTTAGCAATATCTACGGAGTGCAACAGACCGGTTTGCGATTCTTTACGGTGTACGGGCCACTAGGCAGGCCGGATATGGCATACTACAGTTTTACTAAAGATATCTTAGAAGGCAGGTCCATCAAAGTGTTTAACAACGGTGAGATGAAGCGAGACTTCACGTATATTGATGATATCGTATCTGGCATATTAACAGCATTGGATCTTGAACATAACGAACATCGCGTGTATAATCTAGGAAATAATAGAAGCGAAACACTTATGGATTTTATTTCTACTATTGAAGAAGCAACTGGAGTAGAGGCAAAGAAGGAATTCTTACCTATGCAACCAGGTGATGTTAAAGAAACATTTGCAGATATAGACTCAAGCATAGCAGACCTAGGATATAAGCCTAAGACGACTATAGCAAAGGGAATTCCTAGATTTGTTAAATGGTTTCGCAAGTACCACAAGATTTAGTTGACAAACTAAGCGAGTACTGTTATATTAAAAAACATAATAACTCCACGTAGCTCAGCTGGATAGAGCATCGGTCTTATGCGAGACTTCCATAAAGTCTCCAAAGTTATTACTTTGTTATTGGGGGTCAAATAAGGGAAACCTTAAATGTCCAAAAGCTAAACCGAGGGTCGCAGGTTCAAATCCTGCCGTGGAGGCTACAAATTTAATAATTGTTTTATTTGAAAGGATTTATTATGGAGACAACTATGGCGTTAATATTTGCAAATTTGATAGTGTACACTATCTGGGTATTCATATATCGTTCTATTGAAGACAAATTTCCAAGACACGTATCTAGATTTATATCATATTGATCACCATCTGCTTGGTTTGGTGTGCTACTTTGTAGTTGTGGAACTGAAATAAAAAAATCATATACTAAAGTTTGCCCTGGTTGTGGTAATGCACGTACTGGTTATGATTGGCCGGAAGCTGTTGTTCGTTGGAATAAAGGAAAATTCGAACGTCGCGATGAAACCATAGGAGAAACTGGCATATGATAAAATTTACAAAAAAACAAATCCAGAAATACAAAGAGACAAAGGCATGGTTTGCTAATCATTGTGCAGGTATAGAAGCTGCTGGTTTACGTATTAATGGTAAGAAAGTCAAAACAAGTTTACTTGAGGTAACAGATGGCAAAACTTCCATTGTTTATACGGTTATAGGCAAAGCTATGATTCAAGATGGAGAAAGCATTAATGTAAGAACAAAAATATCTACCGAAGAAGGTTCGGATAGTTTGTTTCTTAATTTAGATGTCGATGCAGAAGTTTTTGAATACAAAGTAGCACGTGGTTCCTTAACCCCTAAAGCAGTGAAGAAAAATGCCAAAAAATGAACTTGAATTGAGTATAAAAGGTGGTGTAGATTTGTTCTGCCCAAGAACAGTAACTCAGTTTTATCATATGGATGTAGATTATCCATTTGAATTAACGGCAGGGTGAGACAAAAGTTTTGTTTGAAGAATATGATGCTTGGTGTAAAGAAAATTGCTCTGGGTCTTGGGACATAAGAGTGATAGAAGAACATCTTGCCGTATGTATATCTTAGCTAAGTTCTCTCATAAAGATGATCTTGTTTTGTTCAAGCTGACGTGGATATAATATGGAATTTAGAATTTTTACAAACAACAAGAAAGAATTCGAAGATTCTGGAATAACAATTTATGCAGAAATAGGACTACATTGGTTCGTTGATTCATCTTTAGGGTTGATGCCAAAAAATGATAGCAGAGAATCGTTTCGAGAACATTTTAAGATAATGAAATGGTGTGAAGAACATTGTAAAGATAACGTAGGTTGTGTTTTAGAAAGACTCGCGTGGAACGCTCCAATTTATTATTTTGCTAGTGACGAAGATGCGACTTTATTTAAATTGACCTGGTGCTAACATGCTTAGAGAATTATTTGTAAGACTTTGGTTTTTACAAAAAGTAATGTTAACACAACAACAATGTATGAGCTTCTGGGATAAAACACCACAGGGTGGAATATGTGTTCGTTATAAATTAGAAGATGGAATGCTAGAATGGTTAGATGAGAATTGTAGTTTTTATAAAATATTCGTTGAATGGAATGAGATTTATTTTTTGAAAAATGCAGATGCAATACTCTTTAAGTTAACATGGGGTTAAAATGACATTAGCTACAAATCGCAAAGCTAGACACAATTACCAAATAGAAGAAACCTTCGAAGCTGGCATCGTATTAACAGGCTCTGAGGTCAAAGTTCTGCGGGATAAAGGCGGCCAGATTGCCGAAGCATATGTTAGTCACGAACAAGATGAATTGTGGCTTGTTAATGCTCATATTGATCCTTACGAGCAAGCCAGTTATAACCAACATACACCAAGACGTAAAAGAAAATTATTAATGAACCGCAGAGAGATTAATAAACTAGGCGGTAAAGTAGAGCAAGCTGGTTATGCACTTTTGCCATTAAAGCTCTATGTGGCTGACAACGGCAAGATTAAATTACAAGTAGGCCTAGGTAAAGGTATTAAGAAATACGATAAGAGAGAACAAGAGAAACGTAAGGAATGGCGCAAGGAAAAACAGAACTTGCTAAATGATAGGTGATAACATGAATTATAATGACGATAAATTAATTGATTTACTCAAAGTAGATTATTTAAAAAAGCAAATGGATGCTGATGCCAAAGCAGGTGCTTGGGGGACGTATACAATAGATAAAAATGACTACACAGATTACAATTTTTTCAAGAAAATGTGGGAGAGTAACCCTGCTCCACAAAGACCTGATTATTTTGATGAAATCGAAGTGAAGAAATATCAGATTGAATATGAAATGCGTATTAAAGCTGATGAATTAAAGTTAAGAGAAAAGCGTCTTAAAAAAGAACAAGCAAAAATTAAAAAAATAGTTAAGAAATGGCAAGCAGAAAATTGGATTCTTGTTCCTATCAATGTAAACTTAGAAGAATGCGAAGGTGATGAAAAACAAGAGTTTTTAGAATTCTGGTCATGGTTCGGTGCGAATATTTCTGGGTCTTATGAAATAGAAACTCCCGATCATATTCACTCTGCTATATCAGAACATTCTATAGCTGAAATTAAAGAAATATTTTCAATCGATGTTTTAGCATGGTATATTAGGTTTGATGATCCAGATGAAGCTGTATTGTATAAATTAACATGGTATGAAGATAATAATTCGGAGTAATGGTAACAAAACAAATAACAAAATTTAGAGGCAAAACTATTCGCATAGGTATAGATAATGTAAAGTTTATAGCCAAGTATGGTCCTATACCGGCAACTATGATAATTAATGAAGCTGGAAAGCAATATTATAAACCTAATGGTGAAAATGACTTTGTTAAAGAATTAGAAGAAAGCATATTAGCTGAAGGTGTTATTGCTCCTTTATTAGTAAGGATAGATGATATTAATGGTGATACTATTATCACTTGTGATCAATGGGGAGGCAGTAGACTCTATGTTGCCCAAAAACATAACTTGACAGTAAATTGCATTATAATTCAATATTCGGCTGGACAGATATTTTCCAATTATGAATTAATAAAAAACAATGAACACTTGTTAGAACTGTTGGTAGTTAAACCAAAAGATATATTTTTAACAGCTCTTGGTTTAAAAATAGGTACAGTAATCTAATATAAAGATGATATGAAGATAATAATCAAGAATGATGAAATTTTAATAGAGTTGTTGCATTTATTAATAAAAGATGTAATAGAGCTTAAAGCCTGGTGTAACGAATTTGCACCATCTGCTCGTTTAATGAGAAGTGGTATAGTGGATGGTGCAGTATTCGATTTAGATTGGCATGAATACGGATTCGATAGAGTAGTTCATCTCCCAAAATATTATGATATACATTATGCTTGGGGGATTATTGTAAATACAGAAGAAGCACCGTTGGTAAAACTAACATGGGCCAAATAACATTACAAAGAGCAAAGCGTAGATTCAATAAGGGTCTATATGAAAATGATGAGAAAATTGCTTATCGTCTCCCGCGATCTTTTGTTGAAGAAGCAGATACTGGGCATCCAAGCAATTACACAACAGGTTTCGTCTTAACAGATGGATTTAGTCAGTGGCTAATTGACAATAGAATAAGTTTTAAAATCCCTGCCGGAACTCCTGAGCAAGTAAGATGGGAAATTCGTAAACGATACGGTGTTGTGTTATTTTTAGATGAAGTAGAACACGAAACTGATTCAGGAATACATTATCTAGAATACGAATCTATTTACTTTATTAGGGATGAAGATGCCTTACTTTTCAGGCTAACTTTTGATGGAGCAGACGAAGACTATTTTGACTATTAATCTCTAAGAGCATATACTAATAATAAGGAGAAACGATATGCTTGAAGAATATAACCTTAGAGATTTACTAGAACAGCGCGGTCAGTCTTACGCCACCAACCCAATTGTCAAATTAATCAAAAAAATCGAAGCTGATTATGGCTTTCAATTTAACGTACATGAAGGCCCATGGATAGCTGGCGGCTCTGTGCGTAAATTACTTTTAGGACAAGAGCTTGGTGAGTTTAGTGATATAGATTTGTTCTTCCCAAACCAAAATTCATTTGATACCTTTATGCGGTTACAAGGGCGGTTTGGTAAACGACGCGGAAGATCCGAAGAATACAAAAGTACTCATGCTTATACTTTTAAGTTTCCTGATATAGGTAAAGTTCAATTAATTAAAAGACAATTTTACGATAGCCCGCATGAATTACTAGGTGATTTTGATTTTACAATTATACAACTTGTTACAGATGGTGAGAAATTACTTTGTGTACCAAATGCTATAGAACACAATGATAAAAAGGTTTTTGATTTTTATAATGTTAGAGAAAATTCTGATATAATAGGACGTTTCTTTAAATATTGTGCTAGAGGTTATACACCGTTGCCAGGAGTAACTACGCGATTACATCAAGTAGTAAAACATAATCCATACCCTTTCAGAAAGAAAGGTTATTAGTATGAATATTGAAGAAATTAGAGAAAAGCTTGTTCTTTCTAAATTATCCAATTCGCTCATTATAGATACTATGGGAGAAGATCCTGCAGTTTATGTCAACGGATTAATTTACCCTTTAGGAATATTTTATTCATGCATTACTCGATATGGGCTATGGAACGTTCGATTTACTAAAGATGTTTGGTATGAAATAAATTCTAATCT
>FLOH01001155.1_pt1 | contig 43112 bp, 53 predicted proteins | sample 756751 | NCBI WGS metagenome assembly FLOH01 (sample SAMEA4026879, study PRJEB14308) | marine metagenome | biome: coastal water; material: water | depth 74 m
TACGCTTGCATGCACTACGGGTGTTGTTTCCTAAAAGATAGTAAATATACAAAAATCAGAATCTTCCATTCAGTACGTCTTAATTTGTTTCAGGTGGAGTTCGACTTAAGGGTAAAATACCAGTAACTCTAACTTAAAAAGTGGTATCCTTTATGGGGGCAGGGCATTAGTTCTTACCATGTAGAAGAAGCGGAACATATACTGTATCAAGGAAAAACCATGAGATTATCAATAGTAGACGCAGAGAGATGCATTGGTTGCCAGAGCTGCATGTTTGCCTGCTCAAGGAGACAAGGGGAGGCCGGACTGGCTGAAGCTTGTCTTGGTATAAGGTCTATCGGGGGTATGGAGAGGGGATTCACCGTAGTAGTCTGTAGAGCTTGTGATGATCCACCTTGTGCTAAAGTATGCCCGACAGATGCACTGGAAGTGCGAGACGATGGCGGAGTACAACTAGATACCGCTTTATGCATTGGCTGCGGTAATTGTAAAGATGCTTGCATCATTGACGCGATTTTCTGGGATGAAGAGATTAATAAGCCTATGATTTGCATTCATTGTGGCTATTGCGTGAAATTCTGTCCCCACGGAGTTTTGGAGTTGGAAGGAAAGGAACTAACCTAACATGCTTACAAACGACACACTGGCTAACGTGCTGTATATTGACTTATCCAATAAGCATTACTGGGTCCGTAGCCGGCCAGACTTATTTAATAAATACCTAGGTGGTACTGGTGTTGCCATCCAGCTCCTCAATGAGGAATGCCCAACGTGTTGTGATCCCCTAAGTGCCGAGAATCCTATCGTGCTCGCCGTGGGTCCATTGACAGGGCTATTTCCCCTTGCCTCAAAGACTGTAGCTATGTTCAAATCGCCGCATACTGGTGATCTGGGTGAGAGCCACTGCGGTGGACGTAGTGCTGTCGCTATTCGTATGGCGGGGTATGGTGCAATTATAATCAAAGGCGCAAGCAATATTCCACTATATCTAGCTGTTCACGATGATAAGGTCTATTTCAGAGATGCCTCATCAATATGGGGTATTGAGAACAGCTCCACTGTGGGGCGTATCATCAGAGAGAATGAGCCGGGAGCGGGACTCAGGACAATTATGCGTATTGGTGGGGCTGGGGAGAAACTTGTCTCGTATGCTTGTGTAACTACTGAAACATATCGGCATTTCGGCAGGATGGGATTAGGAGCTGTCTTCGGAAGTAAAAAACTCAAAGCGCTTGTTGTCTCGGGCAGGCGTTCACTGCCGGTCACTGACATCAAAACATACCGCCAGGTCTATGACGAAATCTACCAGACGGCAGTAACCTCACCGGTGATGAAGAAGTATCATGATTTAGGCACGGCTGAAAACGTATTACCTTTGAATTCCTTTGGTGGACTCCCAACAAAGAATTTAACAGAGGAGAGGTTCGATGGAGCCGCTGGAATCTCTGGCGAGACATTTGCAGAGCAGTATCTGGGGAGACGGCTCGCATGTACACATTGTCCCGTCGGCTGCATTCATATTGCGGCACTGCGAGAACCTTATGTAGACGAACCATATTTCTACAAGACGCACATGATTTCTTACGACTACGAACCCATCTATGCGCTTGGCTCAATGCTCGGTATCTCTGACGCTAGAGGATTCCTGAGACTGATGGAGCAGGTGGAAGTATTTGGTCTGGACGCCATGAGCACAGGAGTAGTGCTGGCATGGGCTACCGAGGCTCAGGGACGAGGTATTATCTCTGAGAAAGAGACTATGGGGCTGAAGTTCAACTGGGGAGACTACGGCACCTTTATGAAAGCAGTGAAGCTCATTGTTAAGCAATCAAATAATTTCTACAGTGCGCTTGCACGGGGAGTTAAGCACGCTTCTTCGATATATGGAGGTACCGAGTTCGCTCTCTCGTTAAACGGAAATGAAATGCCGGGGTATCACACGGGACCCGGTGCGCATATAGGAGTATTAGTTGGTGCCAGGCACAGCCACCTTGACAATGCTGGCTATAGTGTTGACCAAAAGCTAATGTCGAAAAAGAGCGTCACTCCTGATGAGCTTGCTGTTGCGCTATTGACTGAGGAACGCTGGCGTCAAGTCCTGTCAAGTCTTGTGGTTTGTTTCTTTGCCAGAGGCGTTTACCAGCAAGATGTCATATTGAAAGCACTTGGTATGGCAGGTTTCTCGCTTACACGCGAGGATCTTGACCATATTGGAGAGGATATACACAGAAGCAAATACAGATTCAAATTTCGGGAAGGTTTCTCCTTGGATGATATAAATTTACCGAACCGGATTCTAGAGACCAATACACCTTTCGGTAAGCTTGAGGAAACATACATAAAATCAGTAGTTGAAAGCTTTAAGAAATCAATGTCTGTCTGAGATTTGTGCCATTACAGCTTTATGGAGCGTTTACCACTGAACAAACATCGGAGTGTTTGCCCAGTGGTAGGTAATTTTGGATGAGACAAGGCACTAGAATCGAGCTTCGCCGAAGTTGTCGTTGCCGGAATACTCAGAGTATGCAGGTAAATAGTAAAAAGGCGCTCACCACGGATGAAAGCCGGTCACACATTCAGCCAGTTTTATCCTGTTTACAGCCGAGTTCCTAGTAATTTCTATGGCCATAAGATAATCTGTAATCCTGTCAACAATTAGAAAGTGATCCTGTACGTATTCCTTGCCTCTCTTGCCTATTCTCTCAGCAGATCGCGGGTTATCTAAAAGGTAAATTATTTTCTCCGCAGTTCTTGTTGGATTTTGGTAGAAATAGCCAGTCTGGCCCTTCTTAATCTGGAAAGGTATCCCACCCACATTACCTGCTATAACTGGTTTGGCTTTCCACAGCGCTTCGGTAATAACCAGTCCAAAACCCTCTCTCGTCGATGGCTGCATTATCACACTAGCGGCGCGCTGTAAGGCATTTACTTCCGTATAGTTTTCAGTACGGTTGACTAGCGAAAGATTAAGTATATGAATATCCTCATCTTCCCTTGTCTTCGAGTAAATATCTTCCAGAATTCTCTCACTTTCTGGGTCATCACTGGCAGAGCCACCGGCTATCACAAGCTGACATTTTCTTTCTTTTCTTACCTGGCGATAGGTGCTGATTGTTCTATCCAGCCCTTTCCATGGGTCAAATCTTCCAATTTGAGCGATTATGGGAATCTTGGGGTCTATGTTGTATTTATCGAGAACCTTATGTATCTCCCCCTGAGTCAGCTCACGGTTCTTATCGGAAAGAGGGTCAATGAATGGTGGAATTATGAACTTGGGAACGGGCCAAGGCGGGAAAATATAACGAGCCGCCGAGAATATCGCAGCATCATAATCCACAATCCAGTTATTAATTAAACTCAATAGGCCATTTTCAGACCTTATCGCCGGCTCTATATCTATATGACATCTCCAGAGCCAGCCTTCTCCGTCTCTTTTCAGGTATTGGCATAACAACATCGGTTGAGGATCATTTACGATCACAACATCTGGAGAATAGTCTATAATGTTATTCTCAGCACACTCCTGAAGTTGATGGACATAAGTTTCTTTCATTTCAGCGGAGAAAGAGCCCTTCATGCCCTGTAATAAATTATGAAGCTTCTTTGTGCATTCAAAGTAGCTTTTATTACCATTAATGATCTTCCATTCTGACTCAATGCCGACCATATTAAGAAATGGAACTGAGCTATATAGCATCTCCGCGACGCCACCGCCTTGAGCAGTAGAATTCAGTTCCAATATCTTCAAGCCTTTTAGTCGCTGACTTAAACCCAGTAGTTTTTCAATCTTTTCGTTGCCTGAGATAGAAGCATATGACTCCAAAGGAGAAAGAGAGAAAGGACAGAAGCCCTTTCTCTTACTATAGACTGTACCGTCTGCTAAAATAGTGGTATCACTCATTCTAAAAACAGCTTAAGCTGATTTCCTTCCAGTACATCTTCCAGTAATCCTTGCAGTTTCTCCATCGCCAATGGCGATGGGCGTGTCTTTCCTGATTCCCATCTCTGCACAGTATTCAAAGATACACCTATAGTTCTGGCAAGGTGTTCTTGTGTCCACCCTTTACGTTCCCTGCAGTGCCTTAGCTTTTCCGCCATCTTTGACACAATGAATAATCTATAACATATGTTACCACATATGTTATAGATTATTCTGTGTTTTATTATCGAATTAAAGATATTTTACTGGCATTAATTTGTTCAGTGATGATTTTCACTTTATAGAAAATTCAAACGGTATCAAATATTTGTACGCATCAGTAGACAAACGTTTCGATGCTAATTCATCCAGGAATAATGCTGACAGTCTCTTTTCCGGTGGAAGAATTATAGTCATTGACAATCAAACATCCCGATGTTTGCCCAGTGGTAACAAAGAAGTAGAATGAGTCACTTGAAGAAATGGAAAAACGGATAAAAAGGGAGACTACCAGGCTGGGAAGAGAGTGGGCCCTGCGCTCTAACCCATTAAAATCTCCCCGCGTTACTTGAGGGTACTCCGTCATTCACCCAGTAATCTCTTGCTTTCAGAATAAAACTATCCAGTGGAGATAGTCAACCGAATTTTGTCGCAATTTTAACCACCTTCAAATTGCCCCTTCGCTAGCAAGTTTATCAACTAGAGAACGTCCCACCTGCCCTCCAACTCCAGGAAATACCATATCATTCCCATAATAGACATCAAATCCGCCGATCCTGCTATCAGCGCGAACCTCTACTACAGCTCGATAATGGTAGGTCTTCGTCGGGTCCAGCCCAGAGAGATTGGCGCTAAAGACGCCGGTAACGCCCATTTGGTAAGCGGTAGTATTCCCATAGGCGATTGTCTCGCCCCACTCAAATCTCACTCTCAGGAGGTTATCACCTAAAGGGGTGTAAGGATCGAGGAATGTTCCCTCGGTATTGGTAACCGCGCCATGAAGCGTTACGGTGGTTCCGGTATAAGCGGAAGCCTTGTCGGTGCGGACTGAGGCATTCTCATAGACGATAGAAAGGTAATACCAATAACTACCAACCCTGGATGGGATACCAGAGTCGAAGTGATATTCCCCGGCCAGTAATACGTCAATCTCGTCGAGTGTCCATGGGTTGCCTGTAATTGGATTCGAGGTCAGAGTGTAATACTCACTTCCGGGCGACTGATAGCCTGCCCATGTATTTTGAGGGCCTTTATACAGCGCTCCGTTAGTATAGACCGCGAACTTACCCCAGGCAAGGGGATTGTTTCGGAAGCCGACCACAAAGAACCTGACCTTCTTGACGGATGGTTTCTCTCTCTGAATCGGATTACCGAATGACCACAGATCACCGACCTCGGAAGCCAGGTCCCAATACACATTCGAACCAGTAGTCTGCGCTCTCACCTTTTCATAGTGAGCTGAGGGAGAAGCTGGATAGATTTTCAGAGACTTGGTGCCTGTGTCTCCGTTAGGCAAGATATATTCCCAATCGACGATACCGATCCGGGTAATAGTGATCGTATAGGTTTTAGTCTCATAGCTGGCTTTCTCAACCGTGATTGTAACCACGTTCGCCCCGAGAGCCAGGGGAATAGTCTCACCCATGCCGGAAGTCACTTCCTTATCGACCACATCGCCGTAGGAATACCTTATCGTCGCGCCGTCCAGCGTGGCCGTCAGGGTTACCTCATCTTCGCTGTTCGAGGCGTTCAAAGAATATTCATAGATGGGCTGGGGATATCCTCTGAAAACAGGGTTCAGGTCATCAAACAGGTCTTCGGTCAGGCTGTCGAGAACTGCCGGCGGAACGAAATCCGTCGTCCCGATTCCCTTGACACTGAGGATACGGCCGGAGCTTATCAGTGAAAACGACGCTTCGTCGCCAGGGTCGGCGTACTCACCGGAGATATAACGGGCGCCGGGGCCGCCGGAATCAGTTCGCGCCAGCGTCCCGCCCTGGTGCCAGAATCCAATGTAATCTCCAGCCCTAACCTCCATTACCAGACCGTCGATAGTCTGGGTGGACCCTGACAGCACCCCTTCCACCGTAACACTGTCCCGGCAACGCCAGGTAGAACCGCTCACCAAATAGAAAAGACCGACCTTAAACAGAGTCGGGGCGGTATGAAAATATACCTGGAAAGCCGTAATCCAGCCGTCTATAGCAGCCGGACTCGCCAGATAGATATAGGTGTACCCGGCCGGTGAAGCGCTGGGTCTGGAGATTGGATCGGAGCCAAGAATGATATCAGCCATAATTTATCTTCCCACTTATGTTTCCGTTTCATGTACTCTTTTGGCGTGGCTAATCCGACCTCTTCATGTGGCTGGGGCCGATTTCTGGATACAGTGTAAAGAGCGGGTTGGACCAGAACTCATCACCGGCTTCAATGCCCTTCTTTGTAAGACGGTAGTATGTCCGCTGCGGAGCCGGCGGATAATTATCTTGAATGCTAGACGTCTCAGTTTGGCCGGTAGCTTCCACCCATTCGAGTCTCTTGAGCACGCCAAAGTACATCAGGAACGAGTGGTATCGCATGTGGGTAAACTTGCGGGACACTCTCTTTAGTTCACGCTCGTAGATTCTGTCCGCCTGTTCCTCGGTAACGTCGGCGCCGCTTAGTACCATACGGCTGATGATTCTCTCGGCACGTTCCCTGGCGGTGGCTCGAGCCAGCGCTTCCTTGTACTCGAAGTTGATATCGGACTGGGCGGCGCCGCGTTCCGGGTCAATGGCATGCGAGCCTTCCGGCCCATTACCCAGGAGATACTCCCGGATAAACCAGCCGCAGCCGAACGGCCTTAAAAAACCCCCTCTGTTTGGTCTAATCTCCAATGCCATATTTCCTAAACCAGGGCCCTCGTTTTTATTACTTCCAGGGCTTCAATAATCGTGGTCGAAACCCGACGTATAGCGCCAAGATTGTTCTCCAGGACTTTCTTGTCTTTCGCCCACAAGGCAACATAGGGAAACGACCTCACGCCGGTGTCAAAGCCAAAGTGGGTGCCCACGACAAAAGCGGCGCTCTCGGCGATGGTCTCGGCGTCCTGGCGGGGTATATGAAATACTCCCTCCGAATAATAGTGGGCAATCTCATGAAGCAAGGTCTTGAGCTGCTGTGCTCTCGGCTCCTCGGGACGTACCCAGATACCGGCTTGACTGAAGAATCCCTTGATGCCTGGATCCATGTGGGGTCTGGAATCAAAATCCACGCTGATGCTCCGCCGTTTCATGTGGTCAAGCAAATCGGCAAATAATTCCTCGTTGGCCTCGCCGGTGAGTACCGGCACCTCAAACTCGGGTAGATCCTCCCCTTCGGTCTGGTTGAGATCAAATACATACACAACGCGAAAATAGCGCGGCTGATCCATGTCAATGCCCGAGGTTGGTTCCAGGCCGTGCCCGCATTCCGGGCAATACCGGGCTTTCCGTGACACCTCGGCTCCGCAGCCGGGGCAGGTCGCTTTGTACCGCGGCGGCATGACCGGCGCCAGGATAGCGATGCCTTTCTCGCCCTTTTTCACCCACCGGCCGAGGTCTTTCCAGGTATTGAAACCGGCCACACGGACGGCCTCCGGCTTCTGTAGCATGATAAGTATCTGGTTACCGATAGAGTAGTCATGGAACTTCGACATGGTGGTCAGAAACATCCGGAACTGGTAGCTGTCCTGAATGCCCTCGACACCTGCTTTGAGCTGCTTCATGACGAGGTCAATCTTCTTCTCACCTTCCACTTCTACCGCCGGAAGCCATGCCAGCAGGCTGTACTCCGGAAGGGGATCACGCAGGAAACCGATGATATCCTGGTATTTCGCCGGCACCATTTCGCCGCCCTCGATGAGCACCTGGGGCTGGAACCTTACCCTGTCCTTCTCCTCCGACCTGTGCTCCAACTCGATATGCCTTCTCAGGGCATCAGTCCTGGTTGTACGGCCATATTCCGGAATCTCAATCTCCCGGCCGCAAATGGGACACGTTACGGTGACAGTCCTGGATACCTTCTTAAGCTGGGGCAGCAACTGCGGCGAGTTGTCATTCTCTGGCTCATGCAGGCTGGATACCACCGACTTCAGGAAACCAAAGATAAGAATCATTCCCAAAAGGGAAGTCCCAAAAGTAAAGGCATCATTTGCCTGTTGCTGAAGCGGTCTATAATAAATCACCATGTTACCTCCTTGAGGAGTTCATCAAACTTGCCGCCGGCCGTTTCCTTCACCACCCGTGAAGCGACGTTGGTCATGGCGTCGGCATGGGCCTGCTCCAAGTCCTCAGCGCCGGACGTGTGGTGAGCAATCTCGTGAACAACGGTATCGATAGTGCTCCTGGCACTCTCCAACTGGTCGGAGGCAATATAGATTTCACCGGTAGTGCGGCTGTACATGCCGGCCGTTCTGACCCGGTCGCTGGCCGGCGGGATGATGGCCGCATGCACCGCGGAGACTCTCCGGATACGGCAAATCTCGTCCGTTATCGCCCGGGCAAGCTTCAGGCTGGTGCGCTGCCGGTGAGACAGCCTCTCGGCGGGGATAATCTCGACTTCCCGGAGCCGCTCCTGTGACGCCTTGACTAGGTCTTTATCGGTCATGATAGCCCTGGCCAGGGTATCCCTCACGTTCCATTGGACGTTTACCGGCATATAGCCGAGGTGTTTCACTGTGCCGTCCCAGCGGTCGTCGGTGCGGATGACGGCATTGTCGCCGCAAACACGGCCCCAGGCCTCTTTCCAAGCTGAAGCGTTCTCCCGTATGAAGTCAGCGTAATCCTTGCCGGTGACCGGCTCGCGTCCCATATCCCAAGAACCCATGTTGATGCTGTGGCTCTCGTCGGTCTCGAATTCCGGTGGCATTCTCACCATACGCAGGAACTCCTGGAGCAGATCCACCCTGGTGACGCAGCTCCAGAGCCGCCCCATATCCGTCCACATGTCCTGTTCCTCTTTCGCGCCGTGGCGGTCGGGTGCCATGTCGAAGCCCCACAGGTTATAGGAAAAAGGGCTGTTGATATCCCTCATGTAGATATCTCGGGCGAATATTCTCGATGCTCCAGTTCCCTTCTCGTACCAGCCTTCAGCTTCGGTTACTGGGAACTTGTGCCGGATGAGCTGATTGAACCGCCTCACCGGCTGTGTCACCGGGCTTGGTCCTTCAGCGATAATCCCAGAGCGCGGTAAGTTCACGGCAAACCTGTCCTCAAAGGCAGAACCGGTATAACCGATGACGTGAAACACCGTGCCGCTTCTCCGGCTGTAAGGCCTCCAGAAGGCCGCCAGCGTCTGGGCATGGCCGTTGGTCTTCTGCTCCAGGAAGACAATCCATAACTCCCTCGACGCCGTTTCCACACGAACCGGGTAACCCTTGCGGAGCAGAGCCAGAGCCGCGATCTTCATCCCTTCGCCGTATTTACCGCGGGCATAGTCGGGCTTGAGCTTCGGCGGACCGAGCAGGAAGTCGGCGACAGCAATACCCTTGCCGGCGTCGCGAATATAAAGGCCTTCGCCGTCATAGCCCCAGGTGTAATGCTCGCACTCGTCAAGGGCGTTCTGGACGATATCCCTTATCGCTTCCCACTCACCCCAGTCCTGCCGCCAGGTGGAGGTCGGCCCGATGATGATGAGCTGCCAGCCGTGGGGCTTCCAGTCTCTTTCGTAATCGTCCATGGTGAGGACTATTGGGGGTTTGGTGACTACTGCCATTACTTAGTCCCCCTTGCCCTCGATATCGCCGCTTGGAAAGCCGAATCTATCTTTTCCCGGAAGCCGATATCATCGATGGTGTATGCCAGGAACTCCGAGCTGTCGGGTAGAAGCTCCAGATCATCGTGTCGCCCAGGACGGCGTGTATGCTCGGGTACTACGGCTGGAGATTCATCCTTAAGATACCGATGCCGCTCTTCCGCAGACCACGGGCCCAGATGCCTGGTTCTCGCTACCATAATCGCAGCTTTCTCGGGTGTGTAACGATGATCTTCCACCGGGGCGAAGGCGTCTCTGAATCCCAAATTAGTGAAATACCTGCCGGTCTCCGGCTCCCATATGAATTCAGAGTCGGTTTCCACCCAGGCATGCCCGATCCGGCGGTTGCCGCTATAGACTGTGCCGTGTACCAGCTTTCCTTCCCCCTCTTTGATCAGGAATCTCCAGGCGTCGGCGTAGCAGGTGCCGGCCGGTTTATCTTTGTCGTTAACTGTGGCTGGCGATGAACGCTTGGGCACGAAGGTTTTACGGAAGATGGTCCCGTCTCGTAATGCGATGACATCAATCCCTTTAAGCCTGCCGTCAATCACGTCGGCAACGGCAATGCGGTCGGTATGCCACAATTTGGTCGTCAGGCCGAGGTATCCATCCAGTGCGGCGAAGATTTTAAGTCCCTGGTTAATCAGAGCCTTGCCGGTGCGCTCGAAGGTAGTTCCGTCCCTGAGCTCGAGCCAGGCAAGCTCGCCAGCTCGTTTCTCGACTTTGTGGGCAACGATCTCCGCGATCTGCCGGAGTTGGCCCGCTGGTAAATCGGTTCTCTTGCCAAGCTCACCTTCAATGACCGAGGTAATCTCAACCCATAAATCGACCTTCATGGAAGTATGCGCCAGAAGTTTTTCGCCTCTGGGGCCGTAAAGTAGCGGCTTTCTCTCCGGCTCTTTGACTGTCTCCGCGGTCAGATCCCGGACAATGACTATCATGAATATCCCCATCATCATGAATCCCATGAAGCCGAACAGCGCCGAGGTCAAGTCCGGTGCTGCTGCCGTGTTCTCTGTAGACAGCAGGCTTATTTCCGCCTGACTGCTGGCCTCAATATCAGCCAGCTCGCCAGCGTTGACCTCCAGGAAATACCGGGCCGGAAGCTGCGACGTTACGATGTATCCCGGCTCCACCTCTTGATACAGTTCGGTCATCATCAGACCCTCCGAGAAGAAAGCGATATCGATGGGGAAAAGCATCGGCACCGTGGTTACTTCAATAATCTGTTCCCATCCCAGGTCGAAGAGCATGCCGGTACCCGCCAGAAGCCATGAGAGGCCTCCCAGACCCTGCGAAAGCTCCCAGGGCTGCGTGGCAACGTCGGTAGACCATTCCCTGTCTCCAATCTTGACTGTTGCTTGTCCTGCCATCACAGCCTCCCCTGAACACGCTTGACGCCGTTAAGTTTAGACTCAAGGCTCATCTGCCCCGATGCGAAGTCCTTGCTCTCGATATCGGAACCACCGAACATGGCGACATCGAAGTTACGATGCCATCTCGCCGAGGCATTAAAGTCAGTCTTCTCCTCGAACTTCTTGCCGCGTATATGTTTCGGCCTCATCCCGGGCGGGGCGATAGCCGTCATCCCGTTGAGAAAAGACTCGCTGGTCGTGTCTTCCCGATAGTTAATCGGGGCGTTAACCCCGAACTCTTCATGATTGGCGTACTTACCCATCTTGTTTTCCTCCTTGCCACAGCTTCTGGTACCACTCCTTCTGCTCTTCACCGGATACCTTGCGGTACCTCATGGTGGTGGTAATGCTCCGGTGCCCCAGGTGTTCCTGCAGCAGCCTTATTCCATCGCCCGAGTCATTGAGCTTCACCGCATGGACCGCAAAGGCGTCACGCAGCTTGTGGGGGCTGACGTTGTGCAGCTTGCCGCTCTCAGGGTTGATCAGGCGAGGGAGCCGGGCTTTGTTAGCACATTCCTTTACGATCTGCCAGGCACGGTGGCGGCTTAAATCAAATATCAGCCTGGTTTTAGAATTCGCACCGCCACGTCCCAGGTAATCCTTCAGCATCTTCATGGTTTCCTCATCCAGCGGCAGGACACGGAACTTGCGGTGCTCCTTTTCATCGGCAACCGCCTTCTCTACCTTCTGCCCGCAGACCGGGCAAAACTTGTGTCCTTTCCCCAGCCTGGCGCCGCACTCCGGGCAGGACAGTTTGATGCGCTGTTTCAAGTGCTGGATGGTGACCAGCCCCTGCTTAAAGTCGATATCGCTTGCCTTAATCCCCAGCGCCTCGGATATGCGACAGCCGAGGTGAAACAGCATCCGGATAAGGAGCCTGTCTCTCAGGTACTCAGCCGCTTCTTCCAGCTTCTCAATCTCTGCTGGCTCAAGGTATGCTTTGGCCATTATTCCTCCGTTCCTTCGGAGACCATCGGCATGACCATCCCCATCATCATGAGCGGCATCATCATCCCCAGCATGCCTGTTAAATCAGAGCCACCGCTCTCTCCGGCAATATCGATGACATCATCAATCTCAACGATGACCTCGGGCTTCTCCTCTATCTTCACGTAGAGGTCATAGTCATTACCTCCCGAGATGCCGCCGATACCGGCCACGCCGGCACCGATTATCTCGATATCCAGCTCACCTGTCACCGTGGTGTACTTTTCGGGCGAGTCGGGGCAGGACAATGTCGCCCTGGCGCTGAGTATCTCGTCAAAGCCAAAAAAACCTCTCTGTCCGATGCTGCCGTACAGGGTAAACTCGTACGCCGGTCCTCGATATGGAACGGCAATATTAACTCTCAGGACATCGCCGGCCATTAAGGTCAGCCTGTCATCAAGAGGCACCAGCCATCCGGTACCCGGCCTGAACACGTCCAAACCGCTGATCATATCCTTTACACCTTTACGTAGCCGGTAATGCTGATCTCACCGAACTGGGAATCAGGTGTTTGAGCCAGAACCTCTACGACGTCAAGCAGGGTTGGCGAGATGACCTTCGGTATCGTGCCGCCGATCTTGGCGTAGAGGTCATAGACTCCCGCCGAAAGAGCCGTGGTAATGCTGACATCCACGTAGTCCTCGCGGTAGTTCCAGCTGGTGTCTTCGGGAACGCTGATGGTCTTCGAGGCATGCAGCACCTCGTCGAAACCGGCCCATCCCGAGTTGCCGATGGCGGCGTAGAGCGTCTGGCTTTCCGCCTTGCCCAGATGGGAGTACCGGCAGGTTATCCGGAGACTATCCCCGGCCTTTACCTGTACGTTGGCCAGCGGCAGCAGCAGAAGCCCGTACTGCGATGGTAAATAGACTGCGCCCATATTAATTACCTCCTTGCATAGCTTGTTATCTCAATGGAGCCGAACTGCGATGCCGGAACGGCAACCACGTTTATGACCCTGGTCATCTCATCATCAAAGTGCCAGGAGCCGTCTGCCCCGTAGTAATAGCTGTAAGCGTGAATCGTCACTTTCTTGTCCGGCATGATAAAGTACCCGCTGAAGGAATGTGTGGCTCCTCCGTTGACATTGGCACTCGGCTCGGGAAAGCTGATACCCGGCCAGGGGGAGACACCGTACTCAAGGGCGCCGCCCACCATGATGCCGATAGAGGAAGAGTAAGTGTTCTTAATCTTGACCGTAATATCGACGCGGCTGCCGGCCTGAGCCTCACCCGGTGCCGTTATTTCTATGACGTCAGCGTATTGTGCCACTCTTGGTCTCCTTACTTCTTGCTCTCGTCATTCCAGGGCCGCATGCACTTGGCGAAGATCATGCTGCCGAAAGTAACCACCAAAGCTCCGCCGGTGATAATGACGTAGCCATAATCAGCCTGGGTAACCCACTCGGTAACGATGCCGGCCAGGGTGATACAGCACCCTACAGTCTCCAGTGCGATGGCCAGATTTCTACTCAGTTTCATGCTGGTCTCCTTCATGTAAAGGGTCTGTTTTATCCGCTGCCGCTCCTTCTTTCAGGGTGGAACCGGCCGAATATAGTCCACCGGCCGCCATGCCGGCGATAATCCCGTTGAACAGGGCGGTTACCCAGTCCGACGATGCACTCGCTCCCAGCGCCCAGCCGGCGACAAGGTTGATTGCCAGACCGAATCCCAGTGCCAGCAGCGGGTAGAAACGTGTATCCGTGACAAAGGGTTTGAAAAGCTGGACCAGCCCCAGTATCAAAGGGACGCCGCCCAGCGCCACTATGGATGTGATGAATTCATTACCTTCCATTTAAAAACCTCCTGTCATTCCGGTCATCATTGTCATCATCATGAGCATGTTCATGGCCGACGTCATATCATCTGCCGGTGCCGACACCTGGGACACCTGCCCCAGCATGGTGCCCATAGCCGGCAGCCCGAATCCGTAGGCGTTGTCCTTTTTTATAGGCGCATCCGCCGGTTTAGTAGAGAAGTATGGGGCAAACTGCCGGGCTTCGGTCCAGCGGAAAGACCAGGACTCTCCGTAGGCTCTCCGACCGCTCTCCCAGAGCAACCCGGTAAGACCGGAGAGCATTGGTGCGGCAAAGCTGGTGCCGGACTTGGCAACATATCCCTCGTCGTTCTCGTTGTCGGCCATCTCCAGGTTGGTGCCCCAGATGACGAAGTCGGGCTTGGTTTCGCCCTGTACAGTCGGCCCGCGAGCTGATTTATCCCAGACCAGGAGCTCATCCATTGTCTCTATAGCCCCCACGGCAATCACTTCGGGCTCACAGGCGGGGAGCATCATGGTAGTCATCTTCGGTCCGGAGTTACCCGCCGCGGCGACGACATCGAGTCCATATACCAGGCTTGCCTGCCGGCAGGCCTCCCTGACCGGATTATCCTCATCGCCGTCGTCTTCACCGCCGAGGCTTAGATTAATGACATTGGGATACATGTCGTCGGTCGGCCACAGTCCATTCTTCCGGGCGGCCTCGGCCAGGTCACAGACCTTGTCGATGCCAAGAATGATGCTCTCGTCACTGCCAAGCCCTTCATCACTGATGACCTTGATATTCATGATGGAAGCGCCGGGTGAGACGCCTGACTTTTCACCGATCCCGTGCATGCCGCCGGCAACCACGAAGGCCACCTGGGTGCCGTGCCCGAAAACATCATCCGGTGATGGCGAGTCGGTGAAATTAGACTCATAAACGACCTTGTTTAATAGCGACCGGTGCGTCTTCCTGACGCCGCTGTCCAGCACTGCGACGGTGAGACCAGTGCCGGTAAGCGGCGGACTGAAGTAGGAACGCATCATATAGAAGACATCAGAGATAGTCTCCACCGGCGGCGTCTCTGCCATTACCTGGTCCGTCTTGTATTCCTTAAGAGGCTTAATCTTTAAAGCGGGGATCCTTGACAGTTTCTCAACCTGCTCTTCGTCGAGGTCGCAGAATACACCGCTTAAGAGTTTGGACCTGGTGATGTTCCTGGCGCCGGCTTTTTCCGCTTCGCTCTCCAGCTGGGCCGCTGTCCGTTCTTTTGAAATTATCGAGTATCTCATAGCTAAATTGTCCTCACTCCCGGTTATGATGGATAAACCAAACTTAAAATATAGCTGGCCAGAATTTGCCCCGAAGGCGGAACTTCCACGGAAGGGCTTAAGACATCCCTTGCGGTCATAAACTTGCGGCCAGACCCGCCAGCGACAGCCCCGTTAGCGATGATCCCAATCTCAGTAATAGTAATCATGGCTGAACTGTTATTGTTCATGTAACGCTTATGAGTGATGGTTAAGGTACGCGTGCCTGCATCCCAGGACAAGACCGGTTGTTCTTCCAGCACGTAATGTAATTGGTTAGCACTGGAACCCTCGGCACAGATTGAACTCATAGCATAATCGTCGAAGGACTCCGCACCGGGTCCGATCCCGGCCACTATCCCGTGGTTAATGTCTCCGGAAGCGGCAATATAGGCTTTTCCCACGTCTTGAGGGTCTTCCGAGTACCCGCTGGCAGTTATGGTAGCCCGGCATAATGCCGCCAAAGTGGCCCCGGATATGACAGAGCCAGAGGTGATCTTGATAGGAGTCCCGGTCCCATCTCCCCAGCTGCCAACCGCATTAATCCCCAACAAGTAAGAAGCTATCAGGTTATAAGCGTTCCGGGTCCACGAATGACTTCGCTGTTTAGTGTGGTGAGTAATCTTGCCGGAACGATCCGTAACTCTCAATTGAAGAAAGCACTGGGGGATTGGTACTTTAAGTCGATCACCCAGGTCTTCAAGCTCCCGATATAACTTTTCACTTTCTGCGGATTCAACATAAATCATATTGCCTACTCCTTTAGCCAGGGTAAACCAGCGAGATAGTATAGGTTGCCAGTATCTGTCCGGAAGCCGGCACATTCACCGGAGTCCCCAAAATATCCCTGGACATCAAGGCCCGGAGACTCGTCCCCTGTGACCCAGAGGCAATCAATCCGATTTCCTTGATGGTAATTGTGCCCGGGCTGTTGTTGTTGATATAGCGTTTATGCTCTACGCTGAGGGTTCGTGTACCAGCATCCCAACTCTTAACCACCGGCTCACCAGCCATGTAATTAATCTGTCCGGCACCCGTCCCTTCCGCTAATGCGGTAGCTAAAGCGTAATCGTTAAACGATTCCGGTGTGTCTCCGGTCCCGACAACAATCCCGGAGACATTGTCACCATTCGGCCCCCGATAAGCCTTCCCAACCGCTTCAGAATCAACATTGAAGTTACTGGAGACCTCGCCGGTATTGGCCAGATAGACGTTAGAGATTACCGATCCGGCCGTATTTCTCGTAGCTAGACTCCCATCGGCAAAGGTACCAGAATTTCTCATTCCCCCTATGCCTGTAGCCAGCATCTGATAAGCATTGCGAGTCCAGGAATGACTCCGTTGTTTGGTATGGTGAATGACCCGGCCGTTATGGTCCAGAACTTTGAGAGTCAAAAAAGCCTCGGTAACCGGTATCTTTAGCTTGGTACCAAGTTCGGCCAGCCGTTGATATTTTCTTTCAGTTTCCACAGGTTCGATATAAACCGGTTCCAATTTCAGCCTCCTTTGGTAAAGCGCACCTGGTCAATTCTGAGTGTAAAGGCTCCTTTGTCGATATCCATAGCGATAGCGTGAGAGCAAAGCGCGGAGAGGCCGGATGTATCTCCCAGAGATAGGGTTTTTTCGGTCCAGGTATTGGCGGTTAGTACCCCGATATTGATTTCTTTTAACGGAGATACGCAACCTGGAGTATCGTCTAGTTGGTATTTCAAGTCCCCGGAATTGATAGCCACTGAAGATTTGATCCAGAACTTAACGTAGTTGTAAGCCCTTGCGTCAATCGGCCCGAAATCGTTAGTAGCCAGGTGGCCTACGGTTGCATCGAACCCCACTGTAAACAAGTTGCACCCGGACCCATACTTATAATCGACGTCATCGACTGTACAAACTACCTCGGGAGAAACTGACTCATCCCAAGCTGTTTCACAATCGTCAGCCACCACATAAGATAGTTCCAGTATCCGTGCTATGTTTGGAATCGCTGGTATTGACAGTGCGAAGCTTTCCGGGAAACTGCCTCCCGAATGGTTTTCAGCAGCGATAAGCGAAATTTGGGGAACAACCACCGGTAAGCTTTGGTCGAATGTCCAGCGCCAGATAACCATGCTGCCCATGACGCCAAAAATAGTGGTGTTCCACTTGATGTTCTCCGCCACAAGTCGGGGTTCTATTCCAGGCAACCCGGCAGGGTGTCCTTTATGGATACCCTGGGGATAAGCGGAACTGGAAGGTGACAATGATCGTATTGGTCTCAGCAATCCCACTTACATCGCCTCCAGCATGTAGTCGTAGTCAACCGCCTTGCCATTGTCGGCTGCATCGTTGCTCTGCAGCGTTGCACGCAGAACACCGTGAATCGCCCAGCTGCCATTGATAATCGGCAGCCCCGGCGGGTCGGTCGTTGTGTCAAATCTCTGTTCGTATACTTTTCTTTCCATGCCGTTTACCGTTTTATAAAGCCTGGCTGTGACCTGAGTCCCTGCGAGGTTGTGGATACTTACGGTGAGGTCGTGGATTTTATTTCTCACGCCCGAAGCACTGATCGAAACAACATCGGTTTCGCTCACCTGCCAGTCCGCCGTGGTTGAACCCGTACCCGGCACCTCTCCCGCCAGCCTGTCGGTCTGAGTCTTTATCGCATCGATCTTCGCCTCGACCCCGGCAAGACTGACCTTTTCCGCCTTGCCTTCAATGTAAAACTCACCGGTCATCTTCCTGCCTCCCTTCGGGCAGGAGTTTGCGCTCTTCCGTTACGGCTACCGGCTCCAACTCTCTTTCTTTTTCTTTAGGCCTGGCTGCCGCGACCACAGTGCCCATCATCATGACCGGGACCATCATGTAAAGTAGCGAGCTCAAGTCGAAACCGGAAGAACTGGTGCCGCCCGGCCATGTCGGCGGCAAAACGCCGGCGCTCGCCGGAGATACCAACAGGGTGACCACCGAATCGGTCACATCCTCTGTTTCCCGTTCAACCAGAAGGATGGCCAGTTCGCCGTCGCTCTCATCGAAGCGTAAAGCTCCCCTCAACCTTATAAAATCGCCGGGAGCCACCTTGAACCAGGTATAGCCGAATACCGGCAGTACCTCTTCGCTGATGACCGTACCTTCGCGGGACAGCCTGGCCATCAGGGTGTATTCCTTTTCCGTATCTCCCGGATTAGCCACGTAGATGCTGCAGCCGAGGTCGTAGCCGGGTTCATAGGTTATCCACGGCGCCAGGTCCCAGAAGATATCGCCGAGCTCACCGCTCATAACTGTTATCCCTGTCGTCATCGCAGATCCACCTCCTCTCCCCTGAAGGCTTTCTTTGCCAGTGACAGCGCCCAGGCTCCCAGGGCAATCATGATGACAATATCGATCACCCCGGCGACGAGAGCCTGCCAGAACTGCGGCTGGTACGACTCGGCCGGGTAGTAGCTGTAATACTGCTGCGGTTGATAGTTCATCCGGCAGCCTCCTTTACCTGCTTCGGTTTTTCTTTCGCCGGAGCCATGAGCGGCTTCATCAAGCTCGTCATGAGCCACATCATGAGCATCATCATCCCCATGTTTATCAGACTGGAGATCAGGCTCTTAATGGAATCAGGCAGAATGAGCCAGATTCCGGCGGTCAGGAGCGGCGGGATTACCATGGTGGCCAGCAGGCCGACGATGATGGGCAACCAGGCCATACCCTTCTGCCAGACAAGATATACCGAGTTCGAGCCGGTATCGGCGTAGACGTAATACCCGCTGCCCGGCCATGGCTCGACACCGGCGTCACGGCAGGACTGCTCTATCTCGCCGAGGACTTCTTCGGATACCTGTTCAGCGAAGTCGAGGCGTACTAAGACAAGGGCACCTTCGACCGCGCCTTCTTCGAGCGGGGTGAAGGTGCCCAGATCCTCTACTGCTGCGGCTTGTCCCAAAAGGACAGCCCTATATCCCGGTGGAATAAAAGCATAGGGCATGTTTCACCTCCCTATGCTTATTCGACCAGTCTCTTGCCCCTGAGCCCCCATACCGTCAGGTCGACAGTAACCGCACCGCCGGCAATGGCGGCCGTCTCGCCCGTGGCGACCAGCGTGAGCTTATCCCCGCCGATGAGCCTCAGGGCATTGCCCAACTCGTCCGGATCGGCAAAGTCCCTGACTACCTCGCGGTAAACCTTGACCTCGGCTACACCATCCCAGTAGGCGCCGGCCAACACCAGGTCGTGGTCAAACACGTCCCCGGCGGCAATTAGCGCCTGGGTGGCGGTGAGCCGGTCAGCCGTGCTGTAAAACAGCTTGGCGACATCGTCAGTAGTGGGGAACCGCGACACCCTGAAGTTGCAGATGAGGTCGCCCGCGGTTAAGGCGGCTTGCTGATGCACCCGGATCTCGTGGCCCCTCAGGTACCATATCTCGTCATCGGGCACCTCGATTTCTCCGGTTACGGAAGCGGCAACCGCCGTCCCGATGGGGACGGTGATGCTGACCTGTCCGTTCCGGGGGTCAATCCTGTCCAGCGCGTGCTGCTTTTCGGCTAGGACGAGCTGCTCGCTCAATACCTGGAGCGGCAGACCCACCCAGAAGCCGGACTCGTTGTCATAGACACCGAGCAGACTCAGCCACTGGTCCAGCGGAGGCACCCATCCCTTGGGAGGCCGCGCGCCCGGATAGCCGGAATACTGCTGCGGAATTATCTTGTTTACCATCTCTTAAACCTCCTTACAGATTTCACCTCCGGCTAGGACTTACTGTTACCGGTGACACCCTTCATCATGGGCATCAGCATACCCATCATCATGACCATCATAATCATCGGCATCATAGAGCTGAACATGCTCCCCATCTGGTCGGTCTGCTGCGGGTAGGAGCCCGCTACCGTGCCGTACTGGTACTGCTGCGGTCGGGCCTGCTGCCCGCCAAACTGCTGTGTGTTATACATTGTTGATTACCTCCTTAAACCTGATGGTTCTATTTGGTTCGTTTATTTGGTTACTCTTTGGCGGTAACGCCCTTCATCATGGGCATTATCATGGCCATCATCATGATCATCATGATCATGGGCATCATGGAGCTGAACATCCCGGATGTCGGGTCTGTCGTCTGCGTGGGGTAATAGGCCGATGGGCCGCTTACCTGCATGGCGCCGTATTGCCCGGGAGCTACCGGCCCGGTTACCTGCTGTGCTGTGAACATGCTTACCTCCTCGTTCGTCTTTGCCTTAAGCTTCCTTTATGCCCGATGTCATTCCTGGGAAGAGGTTCGATTTACCGCCGCCGCGACGGCGACAAATCGATAAAAGGCGGTACCCTTAAGGATGACATCAAGCGGTGAGGACGCTATTCAAACATGGCGCGTCTGTAGCCGGCGACCACGATCTCACCCTTACCCTCGACACCGTCGCGGTAGTGGTTGATGCGGCCTTCCTTGACTTGCATCCCGTTGGGGGCAATGCCGTTCATTCCGGTGCGATAGGACTCGGGAGTGGCTCTCTCCGCGTAGGTGATGGGAACGTTTTTCTCAAATTCAGACCAGCTTGCGTACTTACCCATATGGGCACCTCCTCATTAGTCTTTACCCGGTCGCGGCCGGGCTTTAAAGGGGAGAAGCAACCTGGCCGAAAAGGAAAAGGGGTCAGCCTTGAACCCTTCCGGTCCAGATTGCCAACCCCTTTTCTTGTAGCCCCGAGAGCTGCTGATGAAAAAAGCCCTGAGAGACGGTCTTCACCGGCTAAGCTCTCAGGGCTTACGGTTCAAGCGTATATCAGTGTCCCGCGGCTGTCAAGCTATTACGTGCGTATATACGCCGGTGCTAACTTTCAGCCGCGTCCCCTGCTCCGGGCTTCTTCTTGATATGGACAGTCACGCCGTCATTGACAATAACCTCGACCTTGTCACCGGGCTTGAGGCGGTTGTAGATTACCCACGCCTTGGGCAGGGTGACGGCCAGGCTGCCCTCGCCTATCCGGAACAGGATTCGTTCTACCTTGATCGGCATCAGCTTGACCTCTCGAACATGGCTTCGTTCCAGCGACGCCACTTCTTATCCTGGGCAGCGGCGTAGCTTATTACCGCCTTTTCAGAAGCCTTCCTCTGCCATGATGGAAGGCCCGCCAACTCCTGGTCTGACGGGATGACGGTAGCAGGCAATAGCAGCTCGCTCTTTGTCTTGCTGGCAGATATCGGCCGGCTCAGCTCGTATCCCATGCAGAGCAGCGTAATAAACAGCATCACCCGCGTGGAATACAGGATATCGCCCGTGTTTGCCGGCCCGACCGTCTGGTTCATCACTCCACTATCTCCACCCTGAATCCCATCGACTGGAAGCCTCGGGACAGCATGTCGGTCCAGTTTTCAATGGCGCCCCTGACTACTTCCTCGACCTGTTCGTCGTCGGAACGACTGACTTCCAGGTGCATGCCTCTTTCCGTCTTCTCCAGAGTGACCGTAACCCGGGACAGGGCTTCCCGCCTCTCCGGCGGCGCTTGGGCTACCTGCTGGGCAATCATCTTGAACATCGTCTCACGGGCTTGCGGGGTGGCCATCATGTTTTGTAGCTGATCAAACATCTTATTCTCCTCCTTCTGTTTCATTGCGTTTGCGGTGCGTAATCGGCTGCGGCTGCCACTGCTCCGCCGGCGGCCCTCCGCCCTGTGCCCCCGGCATACCCGGCATGGATACTCCAAACATTCCCATCATCTGCTGCATGGACTGCATCGAATTCAATACCTGGCCGAGCGGATTCTCCTCTTTGCCGCCCATGGCCTGCCGGATCTGGCTTATTGAGTCGGTTATCCGGGCGTTGTTCTGGGAGATCACCTGCGACAGCTGGGTGGCCGTCTCGTAGGCGGCGCGGTCAGCGATCTCCACGTTGGATTCCTTCGCCCGGTGTGCCGCGGCATCCTGCTCTTCCCTGGTCTCCTTCATCAGCCTGAGGATAGGCTCCATCCGCTTGGCATCGGCTTCGGCGGAGCCCTTCTGCACGTTGACCAGGTCCATCACCATGAGCATGGCCGCCCGGAACTTCATGATCGCCCTCAGCTCAAGCTGCTCCTCCGGCGTGCCGCCGCCCATATACTGACGTAACACCGCCTCGGGGGAGATTACCTCCATGCCACCGCCCATCTTGCGTACCACCGGCCAGATGTTATCCTGCTGCTTTGCCTTGTCATCGATTGCCTCTCCCTCCGGCCGCACGACCTTGGCAATTTCCTGCCGTATGGTCGTCTCGCTGAAACCGAATTGACTGGCCAGCTGCTTGACGTTGTAGCCCTGCTTGAGATAGTTCCGAATCTGCTCTGCTTTGCTTGCCTCTTCCGGCACCAGCGCCGTTTCCCCACCAGTCTTCTCGATTATCACCACCCTATCAGCGATAGTTTCCGAATTACCGATGGGATTATTTGGATCGATGTCTTCCTGTGTTTCTTCTTTGTGAGCGCCCCGCATATGCCCGCCCAGGGCCTGCGGACTCTTGAAATCACGATTGCATATCTTGCATGTATTCATGCTGTATCCCCCCTTTCAGTTGATTACCAGTAAATACGAGCTTTTTGCTGCCAGCACATACGCACCCAGCAAATACGAGCCCTTGCTTTGTACGTCTATAGGTAGAGGACCGGGTGGTGACCCCCCCCTGCCTTGACCGGATACTATCATCGACTTCCCTCCATGATCAGATTTACCGCCCGGGTAACCCCGAGCTGGGGAACCAGCCTTGCCGCGCGGATGGCATCACGCACGTCGTGGGTACGGCCGTCGAGTAAAGCTGCTATCTCCCCGGCCATTTCAGGTGTTAAATCCTCCCTGCTTACCAGCACCCCTCGTACCACCGTCAGGAAATCCTCCCGGCTGTAGGCGCTGAGCGTCCGTATGGCAAATCTCGACTTGAGCTCTGGCGAGAGCATGCTCAGCCGGTTGCTGGCAGCAACCACCGTCAGCTGGTTGGAGAGATTGAGCTCCCTGCCTCGCTTGGCCCGTACCAGCCGGCCGCCCTCCATCATGGAGAGCAGGGCGGCGGTGTCGGCGGCGTTCATCTTGTCCAACTCGTCGATGAGCAGTATCTGAGGCTGCCTGTCCGCCACGATGTCCCATAAACCCGCCTTTGAGGTGGCTGAACCGACCAGCCAGATAGCTCTTTCCCCGGCTGCCCTTTCGATGTCCCAGAGAAACAGCGACTTGGCCAAGGCAGGTGGTCCGGCCAGCAGCACGTGCACCGGCTTCTCCGCCAGCAGGCAAGCCCTGAGCAGCTCTTTTTCATCGTCGTGACCAATGATGTCGTCGAAGATATTCTCAGCAATATCCAGTTGCTGGGTTGTATCGGGTTCTGCTGCATCTTCTTGCTGGCTGCTGCTGACTATTGCTCTCCCCAACTCAGTCAAGCGGTAGCCGGTGTAGGAGTTGGAGCGGAATACGTTCTCCAGGTAGCCGTCCTTGAATAAACGGCTCAGCGTCGCAGGCCAGACGCGCACGTGCCGCCACGACCAGCCGATCTTGAACTCTTTCTCCATGTCATGAGAGTCTTCAAACTTGGCGATTTCTATTAGCAGTTCCAGGTCACCTTCTTTCATGGTTCATCTCCGATGCCAGCTACTTCATGCAACCGAGCCATTACCCGTTCTGGATAAGCCAGAAGGACCAAAATGCCAGTCCTGAAAATATGGTTCTTCTTCTCTTTCAATACCTTGGACTGCAGTACTGCCTCCGCCTGTGCGATAACCCCATCTATCCCCTCACCCCACCTGACTAGCGTCAGCCCTAATCCGCCTTTATAAGCAGCGACATGGAGTGTGTTTTCTATGAGTCTCATCCCCAGAACCCTGGCCAACTCCCTCACCCGCCCATTGCTCAAGCGATTAACGGCAGTAGCCAATTCGTCGATGTTTTCACCTCTAATCGCCGACCTGAGATTATCGAAAGCTTCTACAAAGGGCCACCAATTCTCAGCAGGACGGCCGAAAATATTCTCCATATATCCCGAGAGCCAACTTTCAACACCCTCCTCAGCCATGAGCAAGCCATTTACCTCAATAAATTCCTCTTTGGTTATTATCGGTGGCACGTGTTCAACGTGCCACTGCTCAGGATGAGAGTTCATATAGGCTTCAACCGCCTTCTCAATCTCCTCGACACATTTTGTCGCCCCCAGCTTAGCCACAATCAACCTGGCGGCGCCCATATATTTATCATTCAGGATAGGTTGCCCGGTGGCGAAGCCTAGCATCTCAACCTTAGCAACTGTAGCAAGTGCATTAGATATCTCCATTAAATCACCTCCTTATCGTGGCACTCCCAGTAGAACATTAGACCGCCGCCGGCACCGGCCTACCAGTTGCAGCCTCTCCCTCACCTGTCGACCAACGCCTCTCATAGTGGACAGCTCGGAATCAGTAAGCGCAGCAACCTCGCCGACCGTAGGCATATCGGACTCCCACCGCTTGGCAGCCACCAGGGTCGCAACGGCCGAGCGTGTCAGCCCTACCGTGGTTATGGGTTCGGTGAATACCCGTTTAACCAGCCCCTCCAGGTAGGCAACCTTCTCCTGCAAGCCGGCAATTTGCCTGTCCCGGTGCTCTATCTCTCTGTAAACTGCCCTGTCATATCCCCACAGATCAAGAAGTGCCGGTGGATCCGGGTGCTCACTGCATCGTTGAAACACTTCCTTTGCCATGTGAACCTGCAAGCTGTGGAAGGCCAACCCTCTGGACCTTGATGGGTGTCTCAGTTTGCGCAGCGCCTTGGCCTCTATCTGTCGTGCTCTTTCCCCGGACTTGCCCAGTTCTTTCCCAACGGCCTCAAGAGTCCGGCTTCGCCTGTCAGGTTCAGTGAAGCCAAACCGCAACCCGGGCACCTGTCGCTCCCTCTCGCTAAGCGTGCTGAGGGTCTCTTCAATAAGCGGGTGAAGCGCCTCTGACGCCTCACTTACTGCGTTCTCTAGAAGTGAGGTTACCCATTGAGCGCAGCTCGCCTTGTACTCATCCCACCTGCCCTCGGGCGGATACAGCTCACAATAGACATCGACCAGGAGATCCTCTTCATACCCGACCGGCTCCCCAAAAATGGCGCAGTGAAGCTTCAATTCAGGGGTTAAAGAGATATGGGGAATTGACCAGCACAAAGCCTGCTTGTGCCATCCAGTTAGTCTTCTCATCCTCACTGCCACCCCCTCTCCTTCTTTATCATCTCAAATGCCGCGATCATCATTTGGAGCAGGAAATCGGTACCCCTTACTCCGGCGGTATCGGGGTGAAGCTTGACCAGCAATTCCCTGTACCGTTTCTTGACTTCCTCGTTTGTCGCTGTCTTGTCCAGTCCGAGCACCCGGTAGGGATCAAACCCGTCATGCCGTCCGACCAGGTTCGGGACTTGCGAAAGGTCAATTCCCATGCTGGTGATATATTGAAGAAAACTCTCCGGGTTGAAAGCATCGCGCAGCAGGTCGTCCATCCAGCCCAGCACGTTATCGCGCATCTCGCCAAGGATCCGTTCCTGTTCCCGCAGCCGTTTCACGATATCCTCTTCCATCTCACTCACCACCAGAAATGTCCGCATAGTATTCCCAGCAGAAACCCGAGGAGTATCTGCCACCAGTATTTCCCGGTCAGCTTGCCGGCCAGTAGCCCCAGTCCCAGGAAGATGAGCAGAAAGACCAGCGGCGACTGCTTCTGCTCATCACGTATTATCTCGGTCCACGGCTTGCCGCCCACCTTCTGCCATATCTTCTCGTACAGTTGCCCCAGCCAGGTGATCATTTCGCCTCCTTCTTCTTGAGCCAGCCCCGTTCCTCCGGTGGTACCGGCGAACCCATGCAATCGAAATCAGGGCAACTCTGGCAGACTTTGAAGGCCAGCCGCTGTCCCCTGGCCAGACGGCTGATATCCAGGTGCCCGTTACCGGGCCGGGGATAGAGTTGATAGCCCTTGCGGCAGTAGATACTCTCGCCTTTTACCCGTGCATGCGAGCACTCATAAAGTGTTTTCTTCTTCGTCTCTTTCATCTCTGCCTCCCTTTCAGCCATTCCCTGATTACGGCCAGGTGACGCTCGTTGATGTCGCGGTGGCTGAGCAGTTTATCCAGCCCAAAGCAGTTCTCCCCTGGGCCGAGATTGATAACCGGCTTGCCTGCCTCTTCCCAAATGTCTACTATCTGCTCACGGGTCATATGGAGCGAATCCTCCAGATGATCCGGTTCCCGTTCCGCTGCCGGTTCCATTGCATCGGGCGCCGTTCCCGTATCCTCACAAAGATTGCCCGCAATGTCCGCTTCGTCCGCCGTCACGTCTGGGTCAGCTTCAGAATTTGGCGGACGTTCTGGCGGACAATCTTTCGCGACCGGAACAACATCGTCCGCCATTTCTATAGCCGGAGCGGACAATGCGGACGTTTCGGACGTTTTCTCCCGGGGCACGGCAAGGCCGTAAGTTAACGATAATCTTCGAACCCTGTCCTGGTCCCATCGGATGATCCGCTGACGATTTTTACCTACCCGCTCCTTGACGAGTCCCAGTTTCTTGATTATCCAACCCACTTTACGGCTGTTAATTTCACTGTCTGCATCCGATTGGGCAATCCTGTCGGTAATATTCTGTGAGCTCAGTTCCAGGTCTTCATCGTGAAGCTCTAGCAGCGCCATCAATACCTTTCCTTCAAAACTCTCTTTACGCCTGTAGTACAGATTGTCCTGGAGCCGGTGGACAAACCCGACCATGGCTTCAGCCATAGCCCCATCGCCGTTAAGCATTACTTTAAGAGGTATAAGTATTTCCTGAAGACGCGGTTGAAGGTTCGGCTCAAGTAGCTCATTACCAAAGGTCTTGCCTTTTAGTTTGATCAGGTTAGCGAGCCTAAAAGTGAGTAGCTTGGAGCGCAGCTCGTTTACTTCCTTGTCGAAAGCCGGCGGCAGCACCCTGGGGATGTCATCCCTTGTCAGCGGCAGCATCTCGGAGGTCAGGCATCGGCTCTCTAAAGCCTCGTCCTTGAAAGGGAAGCGGGTGGAGATAAGCTTGGGGCCGAAGACCTGGTAGCTGCGGGGATACCACTTGCCATTCTCCTTGTCGGCCCGCAGCACCGGCATACCGGGGCGGTAGCCGTTGTTAAGGAGCTTGACCATCTCCGACCAGGCTGCCGAGTCCTTGAAATCGGCCTCATCAAAGACCAGCGTTCCCCGGAATTGCTCCAGTATCCGGAAGATCGGCGCCGGTGTGGTCGCTCCCGAGGCGAAGATGGGACGGAAGCAGATAGCACCGGCCACCTGGAGAAACCGGGTCTTGCCGGTGCCCCAGTCACCAATAACGCGGAGGTAGGGTACGGATGGGGCAAACTCGTAGACCCAGGTCAACAGAACGTAGAGAGAAGTGATCTCCTCGAAGTCCGCGGGCAGTTCCAGGTAGCGGTGGATGAAATGCTTGATCTCTTTGAAGAGAAGCGCCTGAGAGCCATAAGGGGCAGCGTTCGCAGCAAAGTGGACTACCTCCCCCACCAGAGCGTCCTGTGTGGGAAGGTAGGTTACCTTGGCGGTCTCGTACTGGTAGACTTTCCGCACCGAGCCATTGGCCACGATCATGAAGGAACGCTCATCGTCCTTGGTGACGACCATCTCGCCCACCGTGCCGTCGGGAAGTACGAAGCCGGAGACAAAACGGTTTTTGTCTTCTACCTCTTCCAGTCTGAAGTTGCCGGCGAGCCTCTCGGCATCCTGTAAAGAATAGCGGAGAAGGTAATCATCGATACCAGTCTTACTCTGCCCTTCAAGCTGTGGAAGCTGGATGACATGAATCACCCCTCCTTTACGCTTGAGATGCTCCCCGATATGCTCCAGGGCTTTTCGGACCGGCTCTTTAGTGACGATATCTGAGTCGAAGGCGAGATAGACAGTCCTCCCTTTGAGGGCGACATAGTCCCAGTCGGCAAGAAAGGTGATACCGCCGAACTGGTTCTTGCCCTTGAATCCCCAGACCCCGGTGACGGAGATGGCGCAGGCCCCTTTGGATGCCAGAGCATCGGCCTTTTTCGAGCCTTCCGTAATCCATAGTGGAGTCTTTGGGTCTCCAACCGCCTTCTGGCAGCGCGGCGGGCAGTCGAGTCGATTAGAGGAGCCAGTCGGAGACTCGTACTTGACCGGTTTGCCGCGGACATTCGTCCGGGGACGGTCAGGCCGGAACTGATGTCCCGCTTCTTTACCGTCTACGGACCAGAGCGGGATGAGGATACCGGGAGCTCGCTGCTGGGCGGGCGTAAAGCCGACTTTCTTCAGATCTGCCTTACCCATTATGCTCCGGTACCCCCGCTCCCTGATTGCATCGGCACTGACACCACTGCCCTCGCTCAAGTGATGGAAGTGTTCGGTCAGCAACTCGGGAATAACGTCTGAAAAGACGGGTTCAGCCATAACGTTCCTTATTCGAGAATATTTTTTACCGCTAAATATGCTCGGCGTGGTGTTCCAGGGTCTTCAGGAAATGCTCAAGGGATTCAAGTGTGATTTGGGGTGGTGGGGTAAGCAGGTCGAAGTCGCTCAACCGGACATCGAGACGGTAGTTTCTCTGGAACCAGTCGGCTATCTGGGCGTCCCTGACATCAATCTGCCAGACCTTGCTCTTGACCCTGGTCCACAGGTCAATAAGTTCCTTTCCGGTGTTGATGACCGTTTTTGCCGCTTTCTCCGTTCTGAAGACCTCACGAGGGAAAAGATCGTCGGGGGCTTCGCTGTCGGGTGGCGGCAGCAATGCTCGCCCGGGCGGTACCTGGGCGTATCTCTGTATTTCCGCCAGCGAATACGGGCATGTCAGATTCAAGACATACGCGATCTTGTCAAAGCCCTCGGGCTGCACGACCTGTTCTACAAGCTTCAGCGATAAAGGTATCATCGACACCCGCTGGCAGATGCCCCTTAGAAAAACGATGGTCGAATTGATATTTTTCATGGAATGATATGAGCTTGTATCCAGCTGGTAAACGCCAAAGCCGGGACAATCCGGTAGCAGGAACTGGAGATTCATCACTCGCCGGCAGTAGCCTTGCTGATGACACGGGCACCTGGCAGGATTACATGGCATCTCTAACAGCTTCGATATTGTTTCGGTTTTCGAGTCCGGTTCCCTGTTTATTGTGTCCACCCTAGCCAGTGCCGTCTCACCATCCCCGCGGCAGAGTAGACTTCCGTTTTCGGAATAGCACCGTAGGTACTGGCTGGCCCACTGCTCGCTGTCCTCGGTCGGGAACATGATGCGAAGCTCCGTCGGCTTCTCCCCGAACACTTTTTTAACCTCGTCGGGGCAAACAAAATAATCGGTCGGAGACGGTTGCTCGTATCCATCACCTTCCTCCTTGATCCCCAACCTTATCTTCCCCTGGCGGGGGAGCCTTACGATCTCGGATATTCCTTTTATCGGTGACATTTTGACCCTCCTTTTGAATCTATCGAATCGTTATCCTTGTGATTACCCAGTAATCCCTGTTTCTCGCCTATGGCAATAGCTAGCTCACAGAGATTGCGTAATCTCTGCCGAATCATGAGAGACTCTTCTACCGGTGCGTCATTAACCGGGTCTTTGCTGCTAGGGCTTTCCTTGCGTTTATCCATTATTCGGACCATCTCAGTTTTCCTCGATAATGAAGATGTCGTCGAAGGTTAGAGGTTTAAGGACATCCTGAAGCTTCTCCCGCATCCTCGGTGACGGATTTCTCGTTCCGCGCATAATCTGGGAGATGTAACCGCTGCTGGAACCGACCCTGATCGCCAGCATGTTTTGCGACATGTTTCGCCTGGCGATTGCTCGCAGCACCGCGACCTGATTCAATCTGACCCTTATTGTCATCACCATCTCCCACCTGATGCTTGCATGGGAAAAAATATAGGCGCTTCAGGCCATACAGCCCAAAGCGCCTATCGTCTTCGATTCGGCGAACCTATTCTTTTAGCTTATCTTGATATCTCGCTTGACCGTAACCATCACCGGCTTGCCGTCCTTTACGGCGATCTCGATCTTGCCCCAGCCGAACTCCTGACATACCTTCAGAATATCGGCGTTATGCTTGAAGAGTTCTTCCAGGGTGGTTTCGACGGTTTGCATGGTGCTATTATAAAACAGGAATTTTAAGTAAGTCAAGCGGTAAATGACATATTCTCAATAAAGTGCTTGCATAAGTTAGCATTGGTATGCTATAATACTTGCAACACAGAGGTTAGAGGAGGAAAATGGAGGAATCTAATTTCGGTCAGTTCCTGAGAAGTCTGCGGGAAAGGCAGCGGTTGTCTTTGCGCGATGTCGAGAAGGAAACCGGCGTTTCCAATGCCTACATCTCCCAGATCGAAAAAGGGGACAGACCACCGCCACGGCCGGATATCCTGAAAAAGCTGGCTCGAACCTACAAGATTACCGTAAGGGAGCTTCTGATGAGGGCTGGCTATTTTGATGATCCTGAGGTCACCGCGACTGAGGAAGAGCGTATCGAAGCCGCCTTCCAATATGTGCTGTCCGACCCGGATTACAAGCTGGGTACCCGGATCAGGGGCGAAACGCTGGTTATTGAAGCCAAAAGAGGCATCGTCATCGTCTATGAGACTTTGACTGGAAAGAAACTGTTGAATCCGTAGAATCGAGGAGGCTGATTTGAGCGTATCAGGTAGCATGGGGGATTTATGCCGTTATGCTTTGGACTATGAAGAAGGACGGTACGCCGAAGACCCCGTGCGCCTGGGCGCCCTCTTTAGAGAATATGCCGGGATTGACCGTACCCCAAGTTTGGGAAGGACAATCAACCTGGTGCGTTCTCTTGGTATAAAAATCGAGGCGGTGGACTATTTGAATACTGGCGGTACGAACATGATGCCCAAAGGGAACTGGTATATCCATTATTCTGCTAAAGACCGTCCGGCAACACAGAAATTCGATATCTTCCATGAGCTTTTTGAAGTCATACACAAGAATTTTAACTTCTTCAATCCCGACTACGGTTTGCTAAAAGAGCCGCATATAAGCCGCTACGCCGATCGCTTTGCCGCCGCCACGTTAATACCGCCAGATTTCTTTATGCACCAGGTTGGGATGACAGGTTGCGACCTGGTGAAACTCGGCGAAGACCTTGAGCTTTCACACCAGTGTCTCCTCATTGCCTTGGGACAGCATTTCGTTGATATTCCCCTGGTTGGCGTCCTCTATGAACATCGCCTGGATGGTGCTAAGGCTGAAAATGCCGAAATTGATGATTTTGTGGCTACTGTAGTGGTAAAGACGCCGAGAGCCAGACGAATAAGGGACCTCTGTGGGTTACAGACCGTGCCGGCACGAAACGGCCACCCCAAAATCGGATCTCTGGTATGCGCTGCCGCAACCGGCGGTCGTCCTGTGCTTTGGCGAAGCACGCACATTGAAGATTCACCCGCAATACTGGTGCGCCCTCTCCTTTCTGCCGGGCTGGAGCCTTACCGTGTTATACTCTTAGCTGTACCCAATGAAGAGTTTGGCATGATTTCTTTTCAGGCGGAAATGATCGAGCCGATACCGGTGAACGGGGATGTTTGGTGCCCGTCCGAAAGCAAATGCCGGGATTCCCGAGACTGCATCTGGAAATCCACAGGAGGTAAATCATGAGTGTGGAATCTAAAAAAGTAGCGATTTACGCCAGGGTATCGACAGAAGAACAGGCTGAAAGGGACTTGTCTATACCCTTTCAACTTGAGAGATGCCGTTACCACGCCCAGGGTAACGGCTGGGAAGTGGTTAAGGAGTTTGTTGATGCCGGCGAGAGCGCTCGAACCGACAAACGCCCCGAGTTTCAAAAGATGATTGCCTCGGCCAGGGTGAAGGAATTCGATGTGATACTCGTTCACAAGTTTGACCGGTTCGCCCGTAACGACTACGACTTCATAACCTACGAAAAAGAACTTGAGGATTTGGGTATTGTCTTAGAATCCATGAGTGAACCTGGCGATGCCTCAACCCCGGCTGGCTACATCAGCCGTCGCATGATGCAGGTAATAAGCTCGTGGTACTCCAAGAACCTGGCCGTCGAAGTGAAGAAAGGCCTGCTGAGAAAGGTGGAAATCGGCGGCTGGCCCAAGAAAGCTCCGTTTGGCTATCTCAACAAGCACGATAGCACCTCTGCGTGGATCGAAGTTGACCCCGATAACGGCTCATTCGTTACCCAGGCATTTGAGGAGTTTGCCACCGGCAAGTGGACGCTTGAAGAGTGGGCTGACCATGCGTATTCCCTGGGCCGGCGGAGCCGAAAAGGCAACCGTATTGGAAAACAGGCCTGGAGTGAGATATTTCATCACCGTTTCTACCTTGGAGAGACCTGGATGAAATCCGGTGATATTCCTACCAGGGGAATTCACGAGCCGCTGGTGGATGCAGATCTTTTCAGCCAGGTACAGCAGATTTTGAGGCAGCATGATAAGAACAAGCAGCGTACCCGGAGGCATAAGTATCTGCTTCGCGGCATTCTTCATTCGGTGGATGCTGATAGCCCATGTTGGGCGGAGACCAACAACAAGAAGAAGATAAGCTACTATCGCAGCCGCCAAAAGGTAAACGGCAGCCAGATCTATTACAACAGCAAGAGTATCGAGGATCAGATCCCCGCGCTCTTCAAAAGTCTTACAATCACCGAGAGCAAGAGGCAGACGCTAAGAGAAGAACTCTCCCGCTTCTTTGCCGAGGAAGTGGAAGGGGACGGGCATCTGAAAACGTCTGAAGCACGGCTTGCCAAGCTGGAGCGCATGGAGAAAAACCTTCAGAGCCTATATATGGAAGAGGATATCTCACTTGCAGATTTCAAAGAACATCGCATGCAAATTGAGGCAGAAAGATCGAGACTAAAGACTACGGTTGATAGTATCAGGCAACGCCAGCATCTGGTCAAAGCTGATTTTGAGGTAGCCCTTCAGTTGGCTACCCAGTTTGATTTTTTGTATGAGAACGGCAATTTTGACCAGAGGCGCCTGTTGTGTGAAACGGTTCTGAAAAGACTTCACGTTGAAGACGGGAAGGTAACCAGGCCGGAATACAATGCTCCCTTCGCCATTATAGCTCGGGCTAATGGTTCGGGGACTGTCAGTTATGGTGGGCGATACTGGACTCGAACCTATGACCCCCTCTGCGGGCAAAGCACTCTTGCTGAAAGGCAGAGGCCGCTTGCCTCCTTTCTGGCTGGATATTATATGATATCCAATAGGGCATTCTTCCTATAAGCGAATTCATTTCACTAGTCAGCGAATATCAACAGCTGCAATCCGTACAACCCGTTTGCCCCGGTTTGCCTATGACGAAACCCTCTCCGTCCGTTGATTGGATATAATCAATCGTGTTTCCGTCTGAATGGGGTTTAACTTCATCAGAAATTAAAAGGTCAATACCGTTTACCTGAGTTGTTTCCTCATTCTCTTTTAGCTCATCCAGAGCTAATCCTAAACTAGGGCCACCTCAGCCTGCTTCAATTGCTATGCGTAAATATTTACCAGCATTTACGCTGAGTACCTCTTTTATTTTATCTCTGGCTACATCTGTTATCTCTAACAATACATTTACCCTTTCGGCATATTTATGGTGAACATCATCTAACCCATATACTAAATTCTACCATAATATGTATAAAACAGGGAGTTAATGCCAATAATAAGTGGCAGCGGGTGGGATTTGCACAAGAACGTTCTATGCCAATACTGAGGACATCACAGCGCCAATGATATACGCAATCACCCACCAGGCATAAGCAATTCTCGTGTACAGGTGAATGCCTCTAGAAACAACTTCTTGACCATGCCTGATTCGATGTTTCCAGACAAGAATAGCGTCAATCAGCATGGCCACAAGCGCGGAATAACCAATACATCCATGAACTGTAAGTGGGGTATTGGTTGAGCCAATTAACATTAGCAATGTAGATGAGATATCAAGTAACAATCCACCTGTTAAAAAGGTTAACACTCGCTTCGTTACTACGTGTTTTCTTTGTTCAGTAATAACCGCAATCGAGTAGAACAACAAACCGAATGTAACAACTACAACCGCCCTAAGAATTATAGGATTCAAGACTTATCTCCTTTACGTGTTGTTGAGTAGGCACAAAAAAGTGGCAGCGGGTGGGATTGGACCACCGACCAAGGGCTTATGAGACATCAGACCAGCTTCAACTGCTAAACAAAATTACGCTCAAAGATTTTTTAGAGTTTAGCAAATTCTCCAAAGGATACGTTTCCCAGGTAAAATCCGGATACCGTCCACCTTCGAAAAGATTCCTCAAAGCCCTGGAAGAGTATACCACAACAGTAAAGACTAAAACAGACTACCTGAACCTGTTTCTCCAGTCACGTCAGACGATTGAAGTCACCACCCAGACCCTGGAGTATTATCATACAAAGCTTGGCCGCTTTCTCCGCGAAGTTAATGCCGATAAAGCCACCCGGCAGGATATTGAGATATTTTTGCTACAGTTCAAAACACCCGGAAATAGACACGCTTACCATCGCGTAATAAAAACTTTCTACAACTGGCGCGAGGAAGTCTATGACTTACCCAGTCCGGCCAAGAAATTAAAAGCCCCGAGACTCGGCAAACTTATCCTCCCTGCGCTTACAGCCGAGCAGGTCACCTTTTTAATCAACAAGGTAGAAAACGTCCGGGACAAGGCGATCATTGCGATGTTTACGGAAAGCGGTCTGCGATTAAGCGAACTTGCTAATGTGAAACCTGGGGATATCGACTGGACCAACGGAACTATCCAAGTTCTAGGCAAGGGACGTAAAGAAGCTCTCGCCCCGTTCGGCAAAAAGACGCAGCATTATCTCGAAATCTGGCTGCAGGAATATCACCCCGAAGAAACCATCTGGGGGTTGAATAAGTGGGGTATAACGTCGATGCTACGGCGTCTCGAGAAGGCTACAGGTATAATATGTAACCCCCATACGTTCCGGAGGACTTTTGCCTGCTTGTTGAGAAAAGCCGGACTCGACGTGATGACAATTAAAGACCTGGGACGCTGGGAAAGCCTGGAAATGGTACAGCGTTACACCCGGACGGTGACATTTCAAGACAGCCTGAAGTTCTACAAGTCGACGTTATCAGATGAAGAGATGTAAAATATGCCGCTATTTTATAACCTACTTCGGGGAAAACATTGTAACAAGCCCCATTAATAGGTTTTTATTAGGCTATTTCTGTTTCATATCTTTGAGTCATTGTATCAACAATGGACACCATTTGACCTGAAAGAGTTATAGGTGTATCCTTTTGTCCAAATATACAGGCATATATAAGATGGTATTATTTGCATTTGGTTGCTTTCCGCTTTATCCTATTATTCAAGTGGGGGTGCGCTATGATTAAGTGTTTTGCACTCCTATTAAGACGAATAGTAGGGAGGATTGATAAGATTATGATGACAAGTTGGTTTCTCACTTTTGGTGCTATGGCACTGCCAATAGCTTTTGCACTATTCCTAGTGTATTTCGGAATGCCGAATGTTCCTATATTATTCTATTATCTGGCATGGTTTGTTGGCACATTAAGTTTGTTTTCATTTGTAGTAGCTTTGAAGAAGTCTTTCAAAGAAGATAGCGAGAGAAAGGAAGCAATTGAAAAATCAGGTGAAAAATCAGATGAGAACTTTCGGTCAGCGATGAAAACAATGGAAGCTATTAAAGGTCAGTTAGAGGGGTTGAGAAATGACGTTAGAAAATCAGATAAAAACAAGTAACCCTCTTTGTAAATCCTGTGGTTCACTCCGAGTCCGCAAATACGGCTTATATAAAGGCGTTCAGCGATACTTCTGTAATGAGTGCGGGAGTAAATTCAAAAACGATGACACCTTATTCCACATGAAAACACCCGCTAACCACGTATCATCGGCACTCAATATGTATTATGAAGGCATGAGCATCAAGGCTATCCGCAGGAACTTGCAACAGGAATACGGCAATATGCCTTCAACCGCCACTATCTACGGCTGGATATTGAAGTATACTCAACACGCTACCGATAGCATCAAGGGCTATGAGCCTAAAAAGATAGGCGATACATGGATAGCCGATGAAACAGTTTTGGAGATAGACGGGCAGAATGTCTGGCTGTGGGACATAATAGATGATAAGACAAGGTTCTTACTGGCTACACGAATATCTCGCAGTCGCACCACGCAAGATGCACAGATATTGATAGACAAGGCTATTAAGACGGCTGGTAAGCACCCTAAGACTGTGATAACGGATAAACTACCCTCTTACCTTGACGTAAAATATGGTAAAGATGCGGAGCATCGGCAAGGTGGTATCGCAAGGTCAGAAGATAACACGCAGAAGATAGAGCGTTTTCACGAAACATTAAAGCAACGCACAAAGGTAATGCGGGGATTAAAGAACATCGAGACAGCGCATGATTTTGTTAACGGCTGGCTTGTCCACTATAACTATCTACGCCCCCACACAGCCCTTGACGATAAGACACCCGCAGAAGTAGCGGGGATAGATTTTCCTTATAAGAACTGGGCAGACATTACCCGCCATAAGCTGTCTAAGCCTATCAACGTATCTCATGTAGAACGTGGCACTATGCGTATGGAGAAAACGCATATCGGCAGACCTAAAAAGAGGGTTAGGATAACGCCACCTCCGCCACAGATAACGCCCAAAAGACCGAGGTTAAAGTGATGATAGATTGGAAGGTTATATTATTTATCGTGCTTCTTGTGCTCGGTATCGGCTATCTCTGGTTTTATAACATCAGGTGGACTATCAGGTTTTGGAGTAAGAAGTCGCTTAATAAAACTATTAATGAAATCCATCGAGAAGAAATAAATGATACCCAAAATGATAAACGATACTATAAACCAGAACCAAAAAGTTTGAGAAATATAGAAGGCTTGAATTGCCTGACAAACTGTGAAGGCAAGCCATATAACGCCTGCACCACCAAAGACAATTACAAGCGCCCAAATCCACCCATTATCTTTACCCATATTAAGCGCATTATATCAAGGATAAAAAGGCTATGCAACCAAAAGCGAATAATACCATTTAATTTAAGCAGGGGAGTTTAAGAGGGGTCTCAACCCCTCTTAAACAATCTTCCCCCCCCCCTTCCTTTGATAAAGGAAGGGGGTCAGGGGGATGGATTTCTCTAATCACGATTTACCTTTTACACTCACACTATGTTATAATTTAGGCACATATTTTAGCCGGAGAACCGAATTAACAATGCTGATACTTAAGCAAAAAATTATTGAAATATTAACCAGGGCAGCTATCGAGGCGCAGCAGCAGGGTAAGCTGCCGGCAATCTCTCTGCCCGAAGTGGCACTGGAACACCCCCAGAACCCGGAACACGGCGATTACGCTTCCAGCCTGCCGCTTAAACTGGCGAGGGCAACCCGCATGAATCCTCTGGCAATAGCTACCGAGCTGGTGAGCCTCATCAAACCCACTGCGGAGATTGACAGCATCGTGGTGTCTCCGCCTGGGTTCATCAATTTCACCGTTAAAAACGCCTGGCTGACCGGCGAGGTGGAGCAGATAATAGCCGCCGGAGATTCCTATGGCAACATTGAGATGGGAAAGGGGAGCCGCGTCCAGGTAGAGTTTGTCAGCGTTAATCCCACCGGGCCGCTTCACGTGGGGCATGGGCGTGGCGCCATCCTGGGCAGCGCCCTGGCTAGCGCACTTTCCGCCGCCGGCTATGAGGTGGAGAAGGAATATTACCAGAACGATGCCGGTAACCAGATAGATGTCTTCCGCCGCTCACTGTACGCGCGCTACCAGCAATGCACGGGCATAGATATTGAGATGCCCCCCGACAGCTACATCGGCAGTTACATGACCGACCTGGCAAAAGAGATTATCGCCGAACAGGGTGACGGGCTGGGCAATCTTGAGGAAAAAAACCTGATTTTAAAGCTCGGACAGTTCGGCTTGCAGAAGATGACGGACCAGATTAAGAAAGACCTGGAAATGCTGGGGGTTACCTTTGATGTATGGTTCAGCGAGCAGAGCCTCTACGATAACGGTCAATATGAAAAGGCAATGTCCATACTCCAGGCCGGCGGTTACATCGCCAACAAGGAAAACGCCACATGGTTTGTCTCTACCGCGCTGGGCGAAGACAAGGACAACGTTGTGGTGCGCAGTGACGGTTCGCCAACCTACTTTGCCACGGATATTGCCTATCATTATAACAAGTTCGTGGAACGCAATTTCGATACCGTGATTGATATATGGGGAGCCGACCACCTGGGGCATGTTTCCCGGATGAAAGCGGTGATGAGCGCACTGGGGATTGACCCGGAGCAACTCAGGATAATCATCTCGCAGATGGTCACCCTGCGTAACGCCGGAGAGCTGATTAAGATTTCCAAGCGCAGCGGCGATATTATTACCCTGCGCGAGCTGGTGGAGGAAGTGGGCGCCGACGTATGCCGCTTCTTCTTTTTATCCCGCTCCGCCGATAGCCAGATGGATTTTGACCTGGAGCTGGCTAAAAAACAGTCGGTGGATAACCCCGTTTACTACGTCCAGTACGCTCACGCCCGCATTGCCAGCATACTGCGACTGGCCGCAGAGAAGAATATCACCGGCGACGGTGGCGACGTTTCCCTGCTGACCGCCGAGGCGGAGCTGACCATGATACGCAAGATGCTGCTGCTGCCGGAGATAATAGAGGTTATTGCCAATAGCCTTGAGCCGCACCATCTTACCTACTACGCGCAGGATTTGGCTACCGCCTTCCACAGCTTCTACAAGCAGTGCCGCGTGGTTTCCGACGACGAAGCACTGACAAGGGCACGGCTCAAGCTGGTGGAGGCTGCCAGGGTTGTTCTGGGCAGGACACTTCACCTGATGGGCATGACAGCTCCGGACAGCATGTAATTACGAGGAGGCTAGATGAAGAAGCGCGTCTTTTCCGGGGCACGTCCCACCGGCAGACAGCACCTGGGGAACTACCTTGGAGCCGTCCAGAATTATGTAAAACTACAGGATGAATACAGTTGCGTTTACTGCATTGTGGACATACATGCTTTAACCACACTGGAAAACACCAGCGCACTGCAAAAGAATATCTACGAGATGATACTGGACTGGCTGGCAGCCGGTTTGGACCCGCAACGGAGCATACTCTTTGTACAATCACATGTCCCCGAAGTTATGCAGTTGTATACCCTGCTGGGCATGGTAACCCCTCTCAGCTGGCTGCTGCGCGTGCCCACCTTCAAGGAAAAAATCAAGATGCAACCCCAGAACGTTAACTACGGGCTGGTGGGATACCCGGTGCTGATGACCGCGGACATCGTTCTCTACAAGGCAGAGGTGGTGCCGGTGGGTGAAGACCAGCTGCCGCACCTGGAACTGGCCAGGGAAATTTCCCGACGTTTCAACAGCATCTTCGGCGATACCTTCCCCGAACCGGAGGCTAAGCTTACCTCTTTCCCCATGATAGTCGGCCTGGACGGCAAGCAGAAGATGAGCAAGCAACTGGGCAATGATATTGAAATTTCCCTTTCGCCCGAAGAGACAGTCACGCGGGTTAAGACGGCGGTTACCGACCCCGCCCGCCGCTACCGCAACGACCCCGGGCACCCGGAAGTATGCAATATATACAGCCTGCACAAGTATTTCAACCCCTTTAAACTGGAGGAGATAGCCACGGAGTGCCGCGCGGCGAAAATAGGGTGTGTGGACTGCAAAATGCTGCTGGCAAACGAGATTAACGTCACCCTCGAACCGTTCCGGGAAAAGCGGATGGAACTGGCAGGCAACCCCGATTATATAAAAGAAGTCCTCGCTGACGGCGCCAGGCGCGCCACCGTCATTGCCCGAGAGACACTTGCAGAAGTTAAAGAGAAGATGGGGCTGGTTTAACCAGCTTTTTTCGGGCAAACACAGTTAACAGGGATTTGCAGGAATGAACCAGCAACAGATTAAAGCCCTCTCCACCCTGGGCTGTTGCGGCCTTGATTGCGGACTTTGCCCGACATATAACACGAAGGCAAATTCACGGTGTCCAGGCTGTGGTGGGCTTGGCTTTTCTGAAAAACACCCTTCCTGCGCTTTTATCACCTGCTGTGCCAAGAAAAAAGGGCTTGAGGTCTGTGCCCGGTGCAGCGAATATCCATGCTCCCGATTCAAGGGCTGGGAGCCGGAGGGTGAGAATGTATATGATTCTTTCCTTACCCATAAAAAAGCCATGCCCAACCAGGATTTTATCAGGGAGCACGGCCTGGACGAATTTCTGGAACAGCAGAAAAAGCGAATTGAAATGCTGGAGGTAATGCTGAACAACTTTAACGAAGGCCGTTCCAAGAGTTTCTACTGCCTTGCCACCGCATTACTGCCGATACCAGACATTGAAGTTGCGTTAACCCGGAGCCATGCCAGAATAACAACTGAAAAGGCGGGGACTGTTAAAACCCACGCTCTAATTCTAAGAGAATTATTAGCTAAAGCTGCTGGTAGAGCCGGTATTGAATTAAAACTGCGCAGGAAAGGCTGAAGTTCTGTATCAGGTTGCCTGACTCAAAAACGCTGGTCTTCATCATAGACCATCTGAATTTGTCATGGTAACCCCATGCGCTTCATTTATTTATTGCGGCGTCATCTGTATAATTATGTAGGTTGTAGAAATGCTGAGTATTTCAGATATATCAAAATCTTACGGGGACCAGAATCTTTTCAGTGCTGTTACGTTTAACGTTGGGGCAAGAGACCGCATTGCTATCATCGGCCCGAACGGCTCAGGGAAGACGACGCTGTTCAGCATTATCACCGAGAATACGTTCCCCGATTCCGGTAGTGTAAACATACAGAAGGGAACTACGATTGGCTACCTGGAACAGGAAATCAGCCCCTCTTCCGGAAGAGAATTGCTTGATGATGTGGCTAACGCGTCAACCAGTGTAAGCATGCTGGCGCATAAGATACAGGTTCTCCAGGAAGAGCTGGCGGAAGTGGCGGATGGAGAAAGCTCAAAAGAACTCCTGCGTGAGTTGGGTGAGCTGCAGCACAGCTTCGAGTTTGCCGGTGGCTACAGCGCTGAACATGAGGCCAAGGCTATCCTTTCCGGGTTAGGCTTTGTGGAGTCTGACTTCCACCGTCCCCTAAGTGACTTTAGCGGCGGGTGGCTGATGCGGGCCGCACTGGCCAAGCTTCTCCTTCTTTCCCCTGATATGCTCCTGCTCGATGAGCCGACAAACCATCTCGACCTGGAATCCTGTATCTGGTTCGAGCGTTACCTGGGAAGTTATCAGGGGGCGGTGCTGGTGGTTTCGCATGACCGTGCATTCCTGAACCGGGTGGTGAGCAAGGTGCTTGCCATAGAGCAGGGTAAGTGCATCTTTCACCGTGGCAATTACGATAGCTACGTTACGGCCAGCCAGAAAGAGTTGGAGATTACGGAAGCTACGGCCAAGAAACAGAATATCCGGATAAAGAAGGAGATGCGCTTCATCGAACGATTCCGTGCCAAGAATACCAAGGCGACCCAGGTTCAGAGCCGAATGAAGCAGCTATCAAAGATGGAAAGGGTGGTAATACCCAGGACGACCAGAAAAATGCAATTCTCCTTCCCCGAACCGGTACGAAGCGGAGAGAGGGTTATCACCCTCAATCATATCTTCAAGTCTTACTTTGCAAATGTAATTTACCGTGACCTTAACCTGACCCTTAATCGCGGAGACAGGGTAGCCCTGGTGGGCCCCAATGGCGCCGGTAAGACGACCCTGCTCAAAATCCTGGCCGGAGTGCTTCCTTTTGAGGATGGCGAACGTAAACTGGGACATAATATCATCACTGCCTATTACGCCCAGTACCAGCTGGAGCTTCTCGATCCAAAAAATAGTATCCTTGCTGAGCTGCAGAGCGCAGCCCCGGGTGAACCGGACCAGCAACTGAGGGGGATTCTCGGCGCCTTTCTCTTCAGTGGTGATGACGTGTATAAAAAGATATCCGTCCTTTCCGGTGGTGAGAAGAGCCGCCTGGTGCTAACCAAGATGTTGATGCAATCGGCCAATTTCCTGCTGATGGATGAGCCTACCAACCACCTTGATATTGCCTCGCGGGAGGTACTGTCAGACGCCCTTGAAGCCTATCACGGGAGTCTTTGTTTCATCACCCACGACCGGACACTGATTCGCCAGATCGCAAATAAGATCATCGAGGTAAGGGATGGCAACCTGCACATATTAACCGGAAATTATGATGACTATCTCCAATGGAAAGAGTCTTCGGGGCAAGAAGTTTCAGGGGCTTCCGGGGCACCGGTATCCTTTGCTGCAAGCAAAAGCGCGACAAATAACAGACCGCGCCAGCGTAAGCTAATCGAGGGGGAGCTAAGGAATAAGTATTACCGGGAGAGTACCCCCGTTAAGAGGCGAATGGCTGAAATCGAGGCTGAGCTTTCAAAGCTTGAGGCACAGTTTAGAGAAGTCGAGAGCCTGTTTTCCGATGAAGAGCATTACGAGCATGGCGCACAGGTTATCGCGACTATAGAGAAGCATCGCAGATTGAAGGAGTCCATAAACTCGCTTACAGGGGAATGGGAGAGGCTCTGCATGGAACTTGAGGGTATAAACCGGGAGTTTGAGAAAGCGAAGAGCGCTACCGGGACTTAAGCCAGGGCTGCGGGTTGAGGTTGACCTTACCCCGGTACCGGACACAGCAATCTTGCTTCAGTTATGATAAAATTCCGTGGCGGTAGATAAAGTAAATCAGGAGTGAAGTAATGAGTACGCCTTTCTTTGTCCTGGCAGTAGTCAGCGTCATCTGCGGAACGTTTTTTTCTTTGTTGATTATATCTTATTTATCCAACCGTGGCATCAAGATAAACTACTTTTTATTAAGGTTATACATTATTAAATATGTTCAACAGTACCGGAAACTCACCATTGAGGAGAACGGGAAACCGGGAAAATTGTTTTACGCGTTTATAATATCCATGAATCTTGCACTGATGCAAGCGTACTGTCTTTTATACACATCTGACGCTGCCGACGAAGATAGGGTTCGGC
>FLOH01001156.1_pt1 | contig 43083 bp, 57 predicted proteins | sample 756751 | NCBI WGS metagenome assembly FLOH01 (sample SAMEA4026879, study PRJEB14308) | marine metagenome | biome: coastal water; material: water | depth 74 m
CGTCATCTTCAAGACTAGTCACTTCACCACCTTCCAATGTTGCTCCGATATTTGTATAGTCCCAGCTTTCTATATCAGGATCAACATATCCTGCAGTTGTGGTATTGTGATAAATATTAACCTCTTCACAAGGAATTAGACCTAATCTAGGATCACCTCGAAGTACAGGAATAACAGGATTACAAGTTACGCCTTTTAGGTTTTGCCAGAAACAATCAGCCATCTAAACTCTCCTAGTGCTTTCTAAAATATTTTCATCTATAGACTGTAATTCAAAATCACTACCTGCTACATTCCTTAAAGTTGCACCCCAGAATCTACCTTTAATTCCTTTAGCTATTTGCACTCTATGACCACCATTGCGAGCTAATCCTATTGGAAATTCTAATTTAGTTACATCATCCACTATAGGCTGATAAGTTAAGTCATCGCCTGTTCGTAAACCAAAATAAACATAAGGTTTGAATTTATATTTGGGTGACTCATAATCTACATTACTAAATGTAAACTCAGCATCTATCTCTTGATCAATATCTAAATCCCCAGATAAGCTATAAATACCATCAGATTTTACACCATAGGTTATACCCTGATTACTAATAATATTATCAAAATCATAGTCTGTGTATTCCGTAATATCATTCGTATTTATATTCATTACAATCACTTGATTAACACTTCCTAATGTTAATTCTGTGTAGGCATCTAGTGTAATAACTGGTACAAGTATTTCAGCTAATCCCCAAGAGCTAATAAAATCAGGAACATTAATATCTATTGTTCCATAGTTCTCTCTTGTAGCAGTTCCTTCTAATTCAAATCCTGGAGCATTGATATCTACTGACAGTGATTGACCCACAAGAATACTAGCAGATACCGTAAATATATCATTGATAATAAGATAAGCCGAGTTACGAGCTACATCTTCGCCATATACTGTGAACTTAGGGGCATTAACATCAACAGTAGCATAGGATCCAAGTTCTACATCTATAGTCAATGACTTGGATGGAACATTTACGGTAGCACTTCCGTACACATTTATGGTAGCAGTAGCTGATAATGTAAATCCCGGTACTGTTATTTCTGCACTGTCACTACCACCTGAAGCAACTACTTCCATTTTAGGAGCTAGTATATCAGCCCCTAATACATTACCAGTTGATGTTTTAGCCTCAATATTTAGTTCAAATTTAGGAGTCTGTATTAATGCCCAATTATCCCAATAACCCTCGGGGATCACATTGTTATAGCTCCAAGGGCTAGGTATATCTGCACTCATAGCATAATGACCATCGGGCACTGAGTACCCCCATATATTAGGAAGAGTTCCTGCACTTTCTATATACCTATACCAACTGGTTTCAGCAGTAGAAGTAATACCAACTATATAACCATTACTGCCCATAACTTGCGGTTCAAGTAACCCTTGATAAGACGCAACATATAATTTTGGTAGATCTGCATTGACTCCTTGTGCTCCACCTATTGTTGCGTAGGTATTTGGTAATGGTAAGTCTGTAGAATAAGCTTGGCTTATATTGCTATTAAGAGGCTCTAAAGTAGTAAATGCAGAAATTCTGGAACCCGCTCGATCACCAGTATATATAGAAACATCAATTAGCGGCTCAAGAGTAGTAAACCCTTCTATTAATGCTTGCGCTCTAACCGCCGTAACTCCTTTATCTTCACCATCGTATATTAAGGCGTTGTAAATCGTATCTCCGGATGAATACAAAGAGCTATCTGCATACAGGAACGCAGGTGTAGTCCCACGGATTATATAATCAATAACGTCATTTACGAAAAATACAACACGATCTCTTTCTTTTTTTATCTCAAATACAGTGTCATCAACATAAGCTACTTTATTAGTAAGTAACTGACCATTTTTCATGTAAGCATATTCACCATCCGTAAAGTAAATAGCATAATTAAAATCCTGATAGGTTACAAAGCTATTGGGCTCATTTAAACCAACAACTACACCATTGACAGATTCTTTCATTACAACAGATAAAATACCATTATCCCTTATAACACTTGTTTGATTATCTGCCCCAGCATTCCACGCATTAGAAGGCTCTAATGAATAATACGCCGGAGTTATTATTACCTCATAAGTATTACAAGTTGTTTCACTTATTGCCGGTTTTGGAGTACATGGTGTACATATTGGGTAGAAATCTCCAGATTGGTCGTATGCTCCTGAACATGTATTTTCACTTATAGTTATAACACCTTCTGGGAAATTAATAGTAGTACCTGCCGGATTGTTTCCGTGTGATGGATTACAGGTTACAGCTGGCGTAACCACAGTTTCACACACTGTTTGTTCTCTAGTAACAGCCTCATGATATATTAACCCAAATTCTTTAATTATATATTTCATAGAAAAATTCCAGCTTCCATTCTGATTTTCATGTGACTGAGTACTGCTGACGCACCTAGCCAGATATATTGATTATCCATGTTGGTTAGAGGTTCACCTTCATACCTACCACCCATATAGGATAAATCAGGATTATGATACGTAGCTTCTACTTCTCTATTTATTGATAAACTTGGTGCTATGTCAGTGAAATTGATGTAATCAAAATTTTTACATTCTGTGTTATGTTCTGTTTTAAATGGGTCATCTCTTTTACTAATAGCCTCTATATGAATTTTATCAAGCACTGTAAATCTAGTAGCAGTTGATATATCTTCTACAGGATATATTTTAGGGTTAGTAAATATGACATTGATCTCTGAATAATGGTAAGGTCTAGCACCGTCCTGTGACCAGTAAGTACCATTTTCCTGTCTTAATGGTTCAAAATGCCTGCCTTTCTGACTTACTATGTTAGACCATAAATGGGTATATTTATCAAGATATGTATAAAAATTATGAGTTGGTACAGTGAAATCGTCTTGAAATATATTATCAGGGATCTTACTTCCATGAGGAACTATATTGTAATAAGCATAACTAACCCTATTCTTAAATACACTGGCCGCTACGTTATTTATTGGAGTAACTCCAATAGGATTAGTATTAAATTTAGCATAGGCAGGCAGATAATAATTACTATATTCTACGCCATTATTAGCAACTTTAACCGCATTACTTGCCTCAATATTATCATATGCCTCGTCAAATATATAAACAGAATCTACTCTTGGCTGTTCAGGAGTTAAATAAACTGACTCAGGATGATCGGGTAAAATAGATATACTGGAATAACCATCTCTACCTTCTACCTTTTCATGTCCATAAGGGCTAATAACAGCATATTGAATATCAGTCAACATGTAAGCATAAGGTTCTCTTATTAAAAATGATTCAATTGTGTCTATACCAGATTCATATTGAACAACATCATGAGTAGTAATTTTTTTACTCCTATCAGTAGCAAAAGGTAAATCCAATAACAAAGATAATGCAACTGCGTGAGTACGTAAATCTAATGTTGTATATCTTGGGCTTATAAATTGCTTCATAGCAGGTTGTTTAACTAACCTGCTATTCTCATATGGATGCCAACTATTGATAGTTTCTGGATTTGATGGAGTATGCGCATATACAACTTTATCAAAATATACTACACTTTCTTCACTATATATATATTCATAATATTCATCAGTAGTTAATGAGGTATGTAGAGTGACAGTATTAGAGTATGACTCTTGAAAATGATTTTCGCTAGCATAAGGAAATTCACATCTACTTTCTCGAAATAACCTCTCGTATTTTTGGTATATACAGCTACTGGCGTAACCTCCCAATGCTTCTGACCCCAATGTAACGGCGCAAGTGCCCATATACTTGAACCCTTGATTGAAATATTTTTCTATTGTTAAAGCGTCATGATTTATATATGGTTCATATCTATATCGACCATCATTGAATTTTGTACCACATGCTGTACTCGGGCTACTACAATCAATATCGTACTCAATTTCAGGGTAAGGTTCTGACTCTATTTGTGCAGGATTAATCACTATTCTTTTATTATTCTGTATGTAAAATTTAGTTACAGCATATGATATTACATCATCTGTATCTGGGTTTTCTCCACCAGTTCCAGCAACATAGAAAGATAATTCTTCATCTTCATACTCAGGTATTTTTTCAGGAATTATCCCTTCATACCAGTCAACGGCCAGCAAACCATCTATACCCTCATCTATTATAGGAGTTGATTCTACTTTTAATATAGGTTTTAATTCAACTACATCAAAGGTATACTTAAGTTTCACTTTACACATGAACGCAAAAGGATATTTAACTAATTTAGCCGTAGTATGTTTGGTATTATATACTTTGCTATCTATCTCTTCATGTGTATAAATACATCCTATCATCATAGACGCATCATTATTAAAAAACCATTGTGTCTTTAACCAGGGTAACGAATTATATTGAGTAGGTATATTTATAATATGAGTAAGAATTAAATTAGGTTTATCTTTATGCCAGTATTTTATTTCTCCGTGACCTGTAACGCCTATTACCCACCCTTTCTTTATTACAGCTGATACACATTCTGAACCTTTTACACCTTGATATAGTATTTCTAACGTATCTCTTTTAACAACAGTTGGTGCAAGCTCTACAAATCCAGCATGTGCATGTTCTATTAACGGATAGTTAGAAGAAGTAAGTTGATGTGTAAATGTAGGCAAACAATTCCGTTTACCTGCACCACCAAGTACTGAGTTTGATCCTTTTGTCCATTTGAATCTAGGGTGTTTACCTTGAAGTTTAGGTTCATCGTCCATGAAAAATCCTGTAGATGGTTCTTCATGAAATAATATATTTTGATCACCTTCTGATAATTCTTTCACCTCTGTAAATAGCACAGTATCATCTTTAGGTTTATACTTAATACTAGCAGCAGATTCACTATCATCTATATCAAAACACTTAGATCGATATTCAATGGAGTTTTTATCTATTATATTACCAGAAAAATAATAATTAGGTGGTGGCGAGCCACCCGCTGCAGAAATAACTACAGTTATCAAATCATCGTAAACAGTTACCTTGGCCCATGCTTTACCACCAGCCTCAGGTAATGGATAAGACCCACATCTTTGACCGGCTCTATCTTGAGCGCGAGCTTTAGATGAGATGTAAGGAATATGTTTAGAACCTACACCTTTATCACCGACAATACTAAAACCGATAGCTTTCATAACTACACAGCAGGAAGATTAATTGAATAATAATCCATCACTTCATTATTACTTTGAACTAAACTTACCGTAGTCATGTTCAAATCAGCACCACCAACACCAATGCTCCCTTGAACACGTAATGCTGTGGTACTTAACCCACCTGCATCATTACTAATATAATGACGATAAAATGATGCTGTACCTGTATTCGCTACGGTGCCTGACCACGTTTCGCTAGCTAACTTAAGTAATGAACCACCTGTAGAGGGTGTTGCAAAAGTAAGAGGTGTGCTACCATCGCCACTCTCTGTAAATGTAAGTAATGCTGTGAAACCTGTCACGTCGTCGTCCGCGCTAGAGGGTTCTACTCCTGCATATATGGTTATAATACCTCCGACACCTGAAGTTAAACCCGCGGATACAGAACCTGTATCTAACATGTAATTTCTTAAACCCGTACTTAATTTTAAAGACATCTATTTCTCTCCTATCCAAAGTTTATCATCGTTTTCTACGAATTTAACAAGCGTATCTTCTATTACAGTTATAGTGTCATCATCCAAAGATCCATCTAACACATGCCTTTCCCACATCTTATTACCACCCGTGAGAGCATCATAAATAGCCACATGAGTTATTACAAAATAACCTGCTGTAGCGGATAGACCTACTAAAGCAGCTGGTTGAAACTGAACTAAATTAGTATTGTATGTTGAATCACCTGTACCGATATCGTTCCAAGTAACTGCCTGTCTATCATAGGTAGAACTATAATTAATATCGTCTATTTCAGAAATAACACCTGACTCATCACTTACCATTAATGCTACATATGTTTGAGCAACGGGCTGTATTCCTGAAGTATCACCACGTAAAGACCATCTTAAGTACGACATAGCCATATTTAAGGGCTTATTTAGTTCAGATACATGTATATCTCTAATTTCAAACGTAAGCTCAGAACCTGTTGTAAGGGTAACCGCTGATATTAAAGAAGACTTATATAGCCAAGTATCTGTACTGTCTACTATAGCGATACCAACAATATCAAAATCAACTGCATTAGTTCCAAGTACAACAGGGGGAAATGTAATAGTATTACTATTTTCAGTAAAATTAGTATTTACAATATCATAGAAATTAACATTCTGCCTAACATACGCTGTATCGTCAGTGACAATATCTACCTCATCCCCTATAGGCTGTACATCATAGGCTGCGTCGGTAGTCGTCAACAATGCTACTTGTAATTGCCCTGTTGGTGCATAAGTATTAGCTTCGTTTTTAGCCCAACGCCCTAATTGTGCATTACCTAAAACTTCGCTTTTATCACCCATATTAAGCCTCTAGCATAGTAACTTGGAACACACCAACCGAAGTAGGGGAACCAGACACAATGGATGTATTACTTAGATTTAAGTCTCCACCTGATTGTGCAATTGATAAATCAATGCGGGATAATGTTGTTGACGCTCCACCTGCATCAGTAGCATTACCTGAAAAACGTGCCCAGCCTGCTAGACCTGTAGCCAACCCGTTACCCTGCCAAGTCTCAGCAGCCGCTTTAGTAATTACACCACCTGAAGCGGCATCAAAGCCAAGTCCATTAGTCGGACTACCTGGCGTAAACGCACCACCACTTTCTGTAATAGTCAATAATAAAGTGCCTTGAGCAGCACTGTTTGCGGATGCAGGCTGTACACCGCTATAAACATTAAGCACACCGTCATTTAGTGAAGTAGTAAACCCGACACTATTTAACATATCATCTCGTAAACCTGTACTGAATCGAACTGTCATAATTAATTCCTTGTATTATTGATTTTTACATCTTGTTATATTTTGCGAACTTGCAGTATTACCATTTTTTGTATAATCTGATCCACTCTCACAAGGTGGTTTATCAAAATTACCTGACGCTAACCTTACTTGAAGCGATTGTATGGGTTGAATAGCATTTAGAGCAGCCGCTAATTCTGGTGTCATTACAAACTCATACCCTAGTTGTGTAGGAACTTCATATGCTTTTTCTACTTCCTCCCTTACGTTAGCTGGAAACGATTCTAAAAGTGGTATGCACTTAGTGGTCAATGTTGTCTTGTCTGAAATATAAGGATATGCCATAATTAATTCCTTGTTATCGTTATAAATTTGGTATAGCCGTTAGACTCAACAATTTGAGAAACAGCTGATAAGACTATATTTGAATCATAATTCATTTTAGTTAAATTTTCAAAAGGATTTAATCTACATATCCCTTGATTAGTAAACATAAAAACTCGTTTATCATCATGCTCAGCATATGTTGAGCCAATTGGTGCTCCGTAATCAGCTAATGCTATTAACGCTGTCCCATTGTAAGAGTATAAATAATCCTCTGTTGATATAATGAGATTGTCTTCAGTACTAACCAAATTAGTGCATTTACCAGGTACTGCAAAATAATCCTGAGCTTTATTAAAACGATGGTACATATAAGGTTGGCTGAACCATATAACAGTTTTATTGTCCTGTCTTATGTATTCTGCTACATATAATTGAGTTTTAAATATTTCTACATCTACAGAATTATCAGGTGGTGGATAAGAACCTATTTGCCATTCATCCAAAGGTATAGATTGCTGATTATAAAGTATTTGACCGTTTTCTATAGACTCATAGATAACAGGTGTCATTCCTGAAGCAGTAATTATAATATAAGTATCGCCTGTGTATAACAGTACAGGAGCAGATGCCCCACCAGTTAATCCTGCTGAATTTTTATATACTGCGGTAATATACTTTAAGTCACCTGTTCCTGAATTATTTGTTACCACACTGGGACAAATTGGAATAACCATATCAATGAAACGGTTGTTTTCAATATAACCTTTTTTATATCCGTAAACAATAATCCGATTAGTATCTTCACACCATTTATAAATATCTGTACCAAATCCTGTTTCAAGAACATGGCCGGATATAATATCTATCAGACTACCACTATCAATAACATAGTTTTTATACGAAGCTGTTATATCAGTATAACTTGCAGCTAAAGCATAACCGGATCTACGTCTGATATTATTAGAATTATCAATATCGATATTACTACCAGAGATAAGTGTACCAAGTGGTAATCTTTTATTATCAAGTCGATTATGTATTCCAATAAATTCAGTAATCATATTAATACCATTTGATAGTATAGCCATTTAATTGAAACGGTCTTTGACTTATTTTTCATAAATACCTTTACATTTAGTACAGGTTCCTGTACTATTACGTTTATAGGTTAATTATACACCATTAAAGAGAGAATACAAGGTATGAATATAAGCATAACAGTCGAAGCCGCTGTTAAATATTATGGGTCTAAAACAAAACTAGCAAAAGCATTGAATATTAGTAAACAAGCCGTTTCTAATTGGGGAGAGTTTGTGCATGATAATAACTCTTATAAATTATACCTAATGACCAATGGTAAATTAGGTAATCGCGTAGATGATATTGATAAGAAAAAGGACAAATATGAAAATACAAATTACAGATAATAGACTAACACCTAAAATGATGTCACCTGCTACAGAAGGTAGTGCAGGAATTGATTTATATGCTTGCATTGATACACCCGTTCGTCTATGGGAAGATGAAAAAGTTAAAGTGAGTGCGGGTATTAAAGTGGCTATTCCTCAAGGATGGGTAGGGGTTATTGTGCCTCGTTCATCTACTGGGTTTGAAGGGAAGTGGCTCGCCAATGTAATAGGTGTTATTGACTCTGACTACAGAGGAGATGTAATTGTGGCTATAAAAAATACCAGTGATACTCAATTATTTATTCATCCACTGGTCAGAATAGCTCAGATGCTGGTTATCCCTCATTATGAATATAATAATATAGAAGTTACGGATACCTTAGATGAAACAATAAGAGGTGTAGGTTCGTTTGGTTCAACGGGGAAATAACATGAGCAATCAAACAAGAGATGTAATTGTTTTATGTACTGTCACTAACTGTAAAAGAGAAGACAACTGCCCTAATTACGCTCCTACTAAAGTAAGAGCTAAACGAATAGCTTTTATAGACTGTATGTATCACCCATATTTTAAAACTATAGGGAAATAGAATGCCATATGTACATGATTATTATGCAGACCAACAGGAAATAGTTCAGCCTGTAGACTATGAACTACGCGGAGTCTTAAAGAAGTCTTTGATAAGAGAGGCCAAAACTTTATCTCAACAGTACAGACGTAAGGACATTCAAGACTTTATCAATAATACGATTGCGTACTTAAAGGAGTGTGATAAATGAATAATCACGACATAGCAGAAGCATTGCAAGATGCTTATGAAGAAGGCTTTATATCTGGACTTGGTTGTACTGAAAGACTCCATGTATACATTAAAAATAATATGCTCAAACAATATGACTTATCAAACACAAGAACTTTAGTTAATGAGCTATGGGAAGGAGATATTACAGATGTGTGCTGAATTAATAGCAAAAGGCGGAAGTACACCGAGTCAATACTCTTTACCTGAAGATGCTTCTGAAATTCAGGATTTGATAGAGTACAGGGATATGAATTTTGCTTTAGGTAATATTTTCAAGGCTTGTTATCGTATGGGACACAAGTCAAAAGTCAGTAAAGAATACGACCTAAATAAGATTATATGGTTTGCTAATAGAGAGCTTGAGAGGTTAGGGAAATGATAGTAGATAAACTAATTGAAGGAGATATTACAGATGTATGCTAAATTAATCGAGCACTCAATTTATAAAGGCAAAGAGTTAATTACATTAGAAACGGAATCCCCTATGATGGTGGACGCTGACATAGAAAAACATTGTGCTATTGGTAAGAATAGTAGCAGTAATAGAGCAATACCATTCACTGCCATGCTAGAACAAGAACCATATATGCCAAAAGATGTGAGGCTGAATCAGCGAGGAATGCAGGGGTTTGAACAAGTACCAGACGCAACACTTGTAGATTATCACTATGACTTAAAGCAAATATATGATTTCACCGTAGATATATTAAGTAAATATCCTGAAGTACATAAGCAACATAATAACCGCTACTTAATGCCATTCACTTCTCAAAAGAAAGTATGGACAGCACCAAGAGAAGAGTTTGAGTATTTCTTTAATCTAAGAGACCATAAAGATGCTGACCCAAATATGCAAGAGTTAGCTCAGTTAATGAAAACAGTAGTAAACGCAGCTAATAATCCGAAAGAGTTAGAATTAGGAGAGTGGCATGCTCCATATACTACAGAAGAAGAAAAATATGATTGTTATGAACAAGGCTATCTAGAAATTATTGAATTATTAAAAATGTCTGCCTCTAGATGTGCTAGAACTTCCTATTTAACGCATGATAAAAAGCCATCTACTTTACTTAAAGATATTGAGTTGTTTGACAATACTCTAGTTGGTGGTGACATATTACACGCTTCAGCTCTAGACCATCAGGGTATGGCTATAGGAGAAGCCTGTAATGTCGATGTTACAAAAAAACCTAGATGGCCTAAAGGAGTAACCCATCTAACCAGAGATTGGCAATGGGGGTCAGGCAAGATGAAAGGATGGGTATGCTTTAGACATTGGTATTTACAAAGTTAGACACAAGCCAGGCTTATATCATCCGGGAGCGGTGTGGTGTAAGTCATATGGCGAATAACACTCTCAACTATCGGGTTGTTCCGGATTAATCTCCACCATTGCAGCTGAGATAGTGGATTGGCTCACCTAATGAGCTATTTAACAAAAGGAGCAACAAATGACTAAATATGAAGCAGAAACTAAAAAACAATATTCGGCTAATGCAATCTTGGTAACGGCTAAGAATAAAATAGCGCATTACATTGATGGTCGCTGGATATATTCTATGCACTGGACTGAAAATGACTGGGTAGAACAAGCTAGAAAAGACTTAAAAAAGAGGCAAGGTAAATTAGCCAAAAAACATAATGAACTGCTGTTAGCTCAGCAAATGTTGGATAGCATAGAGGATTAGCAAAATGATAAAATTTAAAGTACATCGCAGAATAAACACCCATAAAAAGAAGGGTAAAGAGTACGCTCTTATGGCCACAGATTCCAGAACAGACGCAACTTATGTTTTGTTTGTTTGGGATAAAAAACCAACAAATGATGAGGTAGAGATTACAACCTCTTTTCTAATGGGTGCTATGCACTTTAGCCAACACATTACACCAAAAAATATTCCAAATTTAGATTATAGTGTAGATAAAAATTATTAATTAAGGAGAGAAGTAATGAGCTACAAAAATAAAGCTAAACAGATATCAGATATGTGGGTGGAAATCGCCGAAAATGGGGGAGCTTACTTTGAATTTCTTGGTACCATGGGGTGGGAAAAACAAAATAAAGCACCTAATATGGCTTCACTTTTAGATAGATGGCGTGTTAATAATCCTCAAAGGAAGTGGGTAAACGAAGTAGTAGGCGATTACACGGTAAAAAATGGCGATGTGGAGCGTCATCTCCAGCCCAGCACCGATAGAGATATATTGAGAGGTTTTACACGCAAAACCTACGAACAAGCGGAGTTATTGGCGAAAGATACTATAGCACTAGCAAGGCTATCAGCTAGAGTGGATGAGCTGGGTGGTAGAGCAGAATTTATTGAGGGTGAAAAAAATTGGTTTATCAAACACCTTAGTTTTAATTATATGTATGTGTATAGCCGAGAGGAAGTTTGTATAGGCGCTATATATATGACTAGAGAATGTGCTAAACAAGTATGTAAAGAACTGAACTCAGGTTACTTGGAGATGATAATATGATGCGTCGTGATAGAGAGGAAGAAATACTGCAGGAATTAGGACAGTACTATACGGTCAAACAAATAAGTGAAAATTCAGGTTTGGATATGGGATACATTTATAGGCGTGTAGGTAACTTAGGAACTAAAAGATCTAAACCTAATCCTCAACCAGATTGGGATTTGTTCATACCTCATTTAAGAGAATTAATCAAATTGGAAAGACAAAATAAACAGCCAGGTAGACCTCCTCTACCTAAGGATAAAAAGAAAGACAACTCATATAAGAAAATAGGTTATGCAGGTAGAAATAAGTTGTATAGTAAAGGTAGAGAGTTAACGGAGTTACACTTACAGACTCACTACAATAACCCATTTCTAATTGTTGGGATGTTAATGTGAAAAGTCGTAAAGTTAGAGCTGTACTCTGCTCATTTATCAAATGTCCTAAGCATAACTGCCCTCATATCGCACCCGTAAAACGAAGATATATGGTAGATAAGATTAGCTGCCCTGAGTTTAAAAAGGAAGAGAAGTAAAACTTATAAAATTGGAGAAAATTAATGTACAACACAACAAAATACAATGAGACAGCAACACCTAGAGACTTAGCGAGTTTTTACTCAAAGTTAGACGCGAATAGAAATGGATTTACTTACAAAGAGTTCGACTCTAATGAAACTAAGTTAGAAGGACCCTCATTGATCAGTAATATGAATGACTACAAGGTCAATAGGCCTGAAGATAGAAAAATAGACTTGTCAGTTTGTATCGAGTCAAAAATAGATATGAAATTCGGGGAGCGAGGATGCCTGAATATAGGCAAACTTAAAAATATTAGTCAGGATAACAGTATCCACAAATATATAAAGGCTGATGATTCGCCCAACAACGGATGGAAGAGCTGTCAGGTAAGACAAAATCATATCCACTTTAATACGGAACGTTATAAAGCAAAACAAAATTATATCCACTCCAGCAAGTGGGACTGCCCATTACCGGAAGGATTAGAAGTTAAGCTGTATTATGTAAATGGTAAAACAGAAGTAACGACGGAATACATGCGAAAGCAATGGGGCTGCTGCCAGAATGCTATTTTGGGATTTGAGGTGCTGGGTGTGGCAGATGGTTATACTTATTATTAGTGAGGGATTATGAAATTAATAGACGCAATACGCAAGTGTAGAAGACTGGGTTTAACATGGTTAACAATTGATAAAAACGGTTATATGTGTTGTTTTAAATTTTTACCATCAACTACAAAAAGACATAATACTGATGAATGGCACAGTTTGTATCTTGACTGTAATTACAATGATACAAATGTTAAATTATTAGACGACCATGAATATCCTGTGAAAGACTGGACTAAATGTATTATTAACGTAAATGAGATAAGAGTATGAGATTACCGATAAAGCCGATCAGCAAAAGAACTTATGAAATTGGAGAAAAATAATGAGTAAAATTTATAATGAAGATGGTAAATATGATGGTGCAACTATTAAGACAGATGCAGATATTTGGCTCAGATGTTTTACTGGTTTATTAGAAGAAAGTATAAGAGTAAGAGACTCGGCTGAATTAGCAGACGATGCACTTATTGAGTACAAAAAGAGATGGGGAAATGAAGACATTTAGTTTAAAAAGATCATTAGAACTAGCTATGCGGACTACTACAGTAAGAGCTATAGCTTATATGTTCGTTTAGTACGTAATAAATAAAAGGAGAATAAAAATGTCAAAGCAAAATGAAAATAAAAATGAATATAAAGATCCAGTCACTAGCATTATCTGGTGTACTAAAGAGTTTAAACCTATGAAATGGGAAGAAGCAATAACCTTCGCTAAAACGTATAAACAAGGTAAATACAGACTACCGACTATTCAAGAGCTAGTGTCTTTAGTTGATTTTACTAAACATAGTCCTTCCATTAATCGTAACAATGTTCCTAAGTGCCATTCCTCGCTTTATTGGTCTGCAACGTCCTATGCTGATAGCTCGAACTATGCGTGGGGTGTCTATTTCGGCGATGGCGGTGCGAACGGCAACTATAAGGACGTTAGTAGGTATATTCGTTTAGTACGTAATAAATAAAAGGAGAATAAAATGTCAAAGCAAAATGAATATAAAGATCCAGTCACTGGCCTTATCTGGTGCACTAAAGAATTTGAACCTATGAAATGGCAAGAAGCTATGGACTTCGCTAAAACATATAAACAAGGTAAATACAGACTACCGACTATTCAAGAGCTGACAAACGAGATAACGCATGTAAATCTATGAAGCCTTGTCCAGAGTGTGGCACAGAGCAAGTACAATTAACTTCTTGGATTGATTCAATACAATGGAAATGCAGACACTGTAAATTTGAATGGGGAGATACTAAAAATGACTGACTTAGAAGAACTAGCTGAATTTATTTTTACAGAACTTACTTATTCTAATTACTCAAATTTCGATAACTTTTCTGTTACTTGTAAACAATGCGGTAGGACAGGTAAAAGTAAATCTGACGGTTATAAAATTAAACATATTACAGATTGCATTGTTGAAATAGCAGAAAGGAATTTACCTTATGAGTAACAAAATAGACTGGGATATGCTTGATTTAACAAGGGAAAATGTCCTCTTAAAACAAAGAGTATTGTATTTAGAGCAGAAAAATATTGAATTAGAGAATAATGGTACTGGCAAACTTTGTCCTTCTTGCAATAAAGAACGTATGATTAACCTTACAACTATAGATGGTGGAATTAGGCTCTGTGGGTGTAAGTATCAAGAGTCTAACAAACTTAAACCAGGACAGAAATCAGTACTTGAACGTAAAACAGGAGGTATAGATTGACAACAGTAGCGTATAAAGATGGCATAGTAGCCTATGATTAGTATGGGGGTTTAGATGAAAAAATATACCGTAATTTATGCCGATCCACCTTGGAAGACTAAAACCTTTAAAGAGAAGAAGGACGGGCTGCTTAGTAGAGACCTGCCTTACAAGCAGATGTCCGATGAGGAGATTATTGATCTTGATGTTGCATCACTGGCGGCTGATGACGCCATATTGTTTATGTGGTGCATAGACAGCAGAATACCCAAGGCGTCAGAGATCATGAAGGCTTGGGGCTTTAAATATAAGACTATAGGGTTCGTATGGGGAAAGAAGGCAAAAACAACAGAGGGGTTTAATGGGGGATTCTCAAGTTACACAAAAAGAGATTGCGAGTTCTGTTTAATTGGAACTAGAGGCAAGTACCTAAAATTAAAACGGGGGGTTAATCAAATATTGCTTGAGCCTAAGCAGGAACACAGCAGAAAGCCGCACACAATACGTGAACGGATAGATGAGATGGTTGGAGATGTCCCAAGGATTGAATTATTCTGCCGCTACCCCGTCGAAGGCTGGGACGTATGGGGTAATGAGGTTGAATGTAGCGAAGGGGTTAATCTTTCTTGCTAACAGAATACTTAATTGGGGAGTGAATTAGAGAAGTTGAGACAATACAAAAACTAGCAGATAAAACAGGAGATATAAAATGAGCAAGATTAAATGCACAAGTCAGGTCTGTATCAATAAAGAATGTAAGCACTGGAATAACCAAGTTATTTATAGATTAAGGACCGAAGGGTATGCCGTTCATCCTTTTGTCAACTGTGAAAACGTAAGGACAAAGTATGCATCGACTAAAAAAAGTAATCTGTAGATCACTGGGCAATAAAATCTCAAAGTGTAACAAGGAGAGCGATGCGGCTTGTTATCTAAGAATATTTTATGTCCTAATAATGATAATTACAAGTGGTGCTATTATAGCTAACGCTGTGCATCAATGGTGATTATCCTGTTCTCATCTGTTCAATCAATTCATCAGCTCTGGATCCGACTTGCTTATACCATAGTGAGTCTTTCATCTGAGTACACACTTCCTCTATGTCCCCATTCATCAAGCCTTCCCACATTTTACTAAACTTAGTAAGTTTGTTTATACCCAGATTATAAGTCATATTGATTAAAACATTCTGCCTGTTTTTAGTTAGTGTATTTACTACGGGGAAGGTGCTTAATAATTCTATTTCGGCTTGTAGCACATCATTTGTTAGCCAATGCTCTGCTTGTAGTTTACTTATTTTTAACTCTTGCAAGTTTTTACCATAACCTACTGTCCATACACCTACACTATCTTGGTATGCTTTAGGTCTGAATCCTTCGTGCTTTTTGATTTGCTCTAATAAATTTATCATTTATCCCTCTTTTTTAACACAAAATCTTTGTGTTCCCCTTCAACATGGTCTAATCGTTTTCTAAGCGCGTCTAGTTGAAGTTCAACCATCAACTTATCTGCAGTTGCTTGACTCCCTGTGTATCTATCTGCTGCTGCACCTGAAATTAATTCTTTCACGTGTTTTATCTCTAAGTGCAAAACCGCTATGCTTTCAGTCTGAGACATAATTGAAGTAGATACCCATCCTAGGACTAATACTGTTATTGCCACGCCTATGCTCGACAAGTGCCTCTCCAGTCCGCTTTGATTATCTGACTCTCGTCTACCATATTCATATTCACTCTCTGTTTCATTACTCATTTCTTTTTCCCTGCGTTATAGTAAGGTAGCCAGCCGAAAACGGTAACACCCAAGTAATAAGTACACGCTATTGTTCTAGCCCATACTCGTTTTTTTAGTGCTGTTAATCGTGATGTTGTGTCCGTATTCTGTGGATAATATAGGTTAGCATTAGTCCAGCCACACTTAAAGAATTCCAAATCGGCACTCCACTTGCCTTTTTGGTGTTCGTAATCATCGTCGTGTTGTTTACAGCATGGTTTCATGTGTTTATAGTCAGGTACACCAGAGCAATAATCCGGTATTTTAAATACAGCTCTCGCTTTATTAATCAAAACAACTCCCCTTCTTAAAGCAATGATAAACTAAAAACGGAGCCACTATAAATAGTAAGATGAAGAATAGGCTCATTTAGTACCCACTTCGACTTTACAACCGTTTCTGTCATACTTATATGTAAACCCTTCGGGCAAATCCTTACTGCATTTTACTTTGCAAGTTTCTATCCCACCCTGCTGATTAAATGCACCCAACTTGTAGATTGCTATTTTTGTTTTACACCCTTGAGCTAGCTGCTCGTCTGGCTTGGTTAGGTTATCTGAGACAGTACAAGAAGTCAATTGCATAGTTATCCAAACGATAACCGCTGCTGTCACTATACCTTGAGCCAGCTTAATAAAAAAATCATCATCTGGTTTCTTGTAACTCATGTTAAACTCCTTATATATTTAACCAATGACATAAAGTTCTTATAGTCATATTTATTACACTTCTCTATAAAACTATTGTGGTAGTTACAATGATAATTAGAATGGCATTTGGCACATAGTGTAACAGAATTTTCTAAGTCATATCGTTCATCTGGAAAATAACTCCCACTGTTAAGATGATGCGACTGCCTGTGCTTTATTGAGCCACACACTTGGCAGACCTTATCACGTCTAATGGTTAGTATTCTCCATAATCTATAGGCTTTTGTACGCCTCCAATCAGCCACGAGTAGGCAACTGAGCTATTAACTCATCAATAGTAGGCTCTACTGCTCCACCTGCCACTGCTGTTTGTATAGTAACAACAGTTGCCCATACGTTACCAATCCATAAACTTAAACCTGAAGCTTGAGTATAGAATGGGTTAGTTGGTACAAGGTATTTAGCAATAGAATCTTCATTCTCATAACCTTCACTTTGGCATTGAGTTCTAATTACTTGAGTAACTGCTGCGTCTACTGCTTTATATTTAGCTTCAATAGTATCTTGCTCTAACTTAGCCAAGTAATCTGTTTCTTGTTCTAACTTAGTAACCACTGTATTTGTATCTTGGTCAGTGTAATCAGAAAACATATCTACTTCACGATAAGCTTGTACGGTATTTCCTAAAGCATCAATAGTTACACCATCACGAATCACCTGTTTTAAGTTAGTGCTTGGTGTTGGCTTAGGTGCTTGCAGCACTGGTATAACACCGTTGTCTGCCAAGCTACTAGCAGTAGGTGGTTTATGAAAACGAGTGTAAGGAAACGCTTTCTGTAAGCCTCTTTCATTTACTAATTCGCCTGATGGTAATTGATATTCGTTCATGTTTTTTCCTTGTTGTCTTATTTAAACACTGGATGGCTCTGCAAATAAATAAGCTATATATTCACCACCTTTAGTGTTAGCTTTTGATACATTTATTACATGTTCATTATTCTCTGGCAAGTTATTAGATATTTGCCAATCTTCTACTTTGTCTCTACGTTTATAAATTACCTGACATGGATTAACACCTAAGTTATGTGGTATTTCTCCGGCTGTACCATTACCAGTGTAAGTAACTGTATCAAATAACCTTTCCTTATTCTCATAATTAGTAGGCTGTAATATTCCATCAAATGATGACGGATTAGTTTTATATTCTTCTTCTGCATTATCAATGCAAGCATTAATTAGTAAATCATTAGCAGTTAATGCACCTGTTGCAGCTGCTGCTGAACCACCTAATAATGTCTTTAAAAATCCTCTGCGTTTCATAATAATTCTCCTGTTGAATTACACCTGATTAATAAAGCAAGGAAGTAGGTCAGGTTGCCTATGTTAAACCGCTAAGTCTATCCTTGCTTGTTCTCTAGTATAGCCCTAACTGATTCCCAAGTAAACGTACGAAACACCAGAAGCATTAATACTACAAGTAGCTTCTTCATTAACAATAATGCCCGATGAATCTGGATCGCACGCATCGGCTGTTGTCACCTCTGCCGCTGTTGAATTAAGTTGTAATGCAGGATCTGCACCAGCCACCACGCCGCGTACCGAGTCATATAACCACCACGAGCCTGTTGTGCTTGATGCTTTTACTAGGAAAAATCTCGCCCCACTTGAGAACCCCATATCTAACGTCTGTGAAGTTCCATTACCTGTATAAGAGCCTACTTTAGAAACTCCTGCTAGTGTTGCAAAAAGTAGGGCTATGTATGGTATCGTTGAATAATTAGTTATAGACACCCCTAAAGTAAATACGCTATCTGTTGGTGTTGTATTATTCCAAGTTCCACTAGATGTTTGAAAAGGTCCACTTTCATTTAAGTTGACAAACTTTGTGTTTCCTAAAGCCGAATGATAAGTGTTCCAGTTTCCTGACTGACCCCTTGTCTTAACAATCATCATCTCAGGCGCAACCTTCAACCCATGAGCCACTGTGCGCCCTGCTATTCCATCACCTGTATAGCAAACAGTGTCATAGAACTTAGGTGCTCTGCGGAACATTAATGCAAAACCACTGTAGTTAGTTCCAGAATCGTTCCTAAACCCATTCATATAATCGAAAGTGCAGTTAGCGTCTGATGACTCTGCATCTGTGGCATCAGTATACATAACCCCACTCCCTGTCAACCTTGAGTGTATGTTTTTGTAAGATACAGCGTTAGGTACAAACCTAAACCCTAAATCAACTGGAAAATTACTTGTGTAGGTGGGCTCACCAGTTGTTGCTCTAGTATCAATAGCAAAAACCTCAGTCCCACTCGTAGGTACTTTCATCGGTCTGCGGATTGCCATGTAGATGTAAGTTTGTCCTGAAGCATTTATTGATGACCAATTTGCCTCTGGTACAAATCCAAGCGCATCTACTCTTACCATTTCAGTTGTACTACTTTCAGCTCCTGCACTTGTTGGTGTTAATAAAGCATCTCCTGCACCTGTGATTATACCTCGCATAGTATCTAACAGATGCCAGCCACCAGTGCCTGTACTTTGTTTGATTAATAGGTATTGTAGTTCCCACCCAAGATTTATTAATGGGCCATTAGTTGCACTCCCATTACCCGTATAACTCCCACACTTAATAATACTCTCGTCACCATTCTCACCGAAGATTTGTGCATCGTCTGCGAATAGGTAGGCTATATAGCTTGCACCTGAAACATCCCCGACCACGCCTGAATGGACAGCAAAAGTGGTGGCTGTGGAATCCCAAACTACCGCTCCTGAATTTGCTTCTGCTCCTGTATCATTAAGAAATAGATAATAGTTAGTAGATGTTAGACCCTTATGCCAGCAAAACCACTGACCACCTAAATCTGTTCTTCTTGCTATTATAAACGCTGGAGCAGAGCCTAGATTGTGATTTATATTTCTTAATCCGCTACCTGCCGCACCAGTCCACGTTACAACATCATGGAATCCTGGGGCTTTGCGGAATGTCCATGAGGCGAAGGTATCACTATTTGCATTCCAATTCAATGAGCCATTACCAAGTGTATATCCATCAGTGTTAAATGTTATCCCAGCACCAACATCCTCTGCATCTGTTTTGTTTGTAGCTAAGAAATTATTCCCACCTCTATCTGTATCACTTATTGCATTATTAGATACAGCACTTCTACCTTTAATCCAAACCATCCCACCTTCGGTAGCTAAATCAATCCCATTAACAATAGACTGAGTTGAGCCATTACCAGTATAAAGATATGTTGAAAACACATCCTCAACGTACAAGGCTGCTCCACCACCACTAGCTAATACTGGTAATAGTTTCTTAGAGCTTATCATACAGCACTCCCACCAGCTATATAGAGTGTTGTGCCTACCTTAGTTAATACATAAATATCTTCTGCTGTTGGTGTTACTACTGTACCTAATACTTTATATGTAGGCCAAGTTATGGTATAAGTATCACCGCCTGCAATAACTAATGTCACTGACTGCCCTGTTGTTAAACTTTCTGTAAATGTAGTATTAGTTGCAAGTGTTTTTGTTTGTACTGTACCATTAGCAGGGTCAATAACTGTACCTGCTAATGCATAAACCTGCTCTGTGATTTCACCTGTGAAGGATGGGTTGTCAGCATTAGCCTTTAAAGCTAAATCAGAAGGCAATACAGCCTCTACAAAATCCCATTCAGTAGTATTTGTTAATGTTGTAGGCTCAACTAGATTAGCATCCACCTTTGATACATAACTAAATCCGTCAGTATAGCTAACACTAAACCCTAAACTATAACCCGTTGTATTATATCCTGCTACCCAGTCACCCTTAAAATTTGCGTGACCTTCTGCGGTTACTGCTGCCGCATTGGCTAGTGCAACTTGTGCTTGTGCTAATGTAGCCGCTGTTTGTGCTAGAGTCTTATCACCATTAACGCTAGTAGCCAAAGCATTAGCCTCAGTACCAAAAGTATTTAATTCAGTCGGTAAAGAGACTAACTCAGTTAAAAAAGTATCTGCCCTTGCATCAAAAGTTGTCGGATCTGCACGAGTCGGTGCTGTACTAAGTGTAGAAATTGTCTGTGTTATTGCCATTAAATTAATCCTTCTATAAATAAACTACACGCTGACTTAGTGGCATAATCTGCAACTAAATCAAAATCCTTGTAAAATCCGAAAATCTGAAAGCTTTGCCTACTTGTACCTGTGTTGTTGACATCCCAAACCACTGGGGTAGCTCTTAAATCTGATAATATTTTATGTACTCTATCATATTGTATGGCTTCTGTCGTGTGGTCAATCCATAAATCAATGTCGAGTGTTTTAGCAAAAGCCCTAACTACAAACTCAGTTTCACCAAAAACATTAGTTTCTTTTCTTGAGTAATCGATAATTCCTGCGCTTACACCATATTCAGTTAAGCCTAAATCCTTGGCTTGTCCTAATACTAAATGACCGCATTTTGCCGTTGTTGGGTGATTGATAGTCACCTCAATGGTTAAATTAAGATACATAGCCGGCAAAACATAAATTAATGTATCTTTATATTCTATATCATCAAAAAAGTATTCACTCCATGAGGCTGTTAAACTACTGGTCAAATCTATTGTTTCGTCACTTAAAATAGCTGTAGTGGTATCTTTAACTACAATTTGAATGCTAGTAGCTAATAAATTAAAAAAACATAGTTTATCGGCTTTTTCAGTCGCTAAAACAATATAAATACTAGTAGCGTTTTCTGTTTGACTTGAAACGTAATCATCAAACATTGCCCACTTATTACTTGCACCGCTATCTAGCCAATTAATAGTATCGTCTGGTGGATAGTTGCCCACATTAGTATTTGTTAATGACTCATATATTTTATGCGGTTGTAGTGGTGTTGTTCCATCAGACTCAAACCTAACATAAACTTTATTGCCAATTGAGTAAGATGTTGCGATATTGAAATCCGAATATAAAGCCTCTGTAACATTACTTGATGTTAAACTTATAGTTTTAGGTATAATGACGTTCATTTATGCAGCCCTCACATCAGGTAAACCTTCGGCATCCCATTTTTGGGTTATCTTAGTGGTCTTGTTTGAGTTCTTAACTAATGTCGTGGTCAATGCCTGCACAACGTCTTTTAAATCTTTTATCTCTTCACTTAGCCGTGCATTTTCAGCGGCAGGCAGTATTCTTTCACCTCTGTGGATATTGGCTGTCATATCATAAGGCACGTAGTCAGAGCCAATGTCATAAGATGGCAACTCATATACTGGTGATCCTCTCACACCAGAAAGTATATGCCCATTAGCATCTACTGTAGATGGCGTATTTGCCACATTTTGCGCATATGTGCCACCGTCTAGTCCTGTAAATACATTTCCGCCATTTTGGATTATTGATACTATGGATGCTACATCAGGAGCTGGTACAGACGATAAACTGCTATTTATTGCAGCAACAATTTGTGCTGTATCACCCATCATTTGAGTTACTAACGTGGCTGTTTGAATTGTAAAATCAGACGTTAAAGTTTTTTGTAATGCTAATATTTCTGCATCTAAACCGCCTAATAATGTAACAGTTTCAGCTTGTAAATTGGCTAACTGTTTATCATATTTTGCCGCTTCTTCATCAAGTATTATTTTCTCTCTCTCAAATCGAGAATAATCAGCTTTACCATCGACTAGCATGGTCATTGATGTTCTGACATTAGATAGTATTTTGTTGTATTCTTCTGCTGTCTTTGAGCTTGCCAATGCCTCTGTTAGATAATCTTGAGCAGATGTAGATATATTTTGTAGTGCATCAGTATCACCTGCTTGCGACTTTAATAAGTCAGTACCATAAACGCCTTTTGCATAATTGGTGCGCTGTGATAAACCTAATGTTGATAATGCAGATAGCGCTAAACCATCAAGAAAACCAGCGATACTTTCAAATGCTGAATCAAACAAAGCTATATTGGATTCTAATGTACTGTATTGTTCATCTAATTTAGATTTATTTTCTTCTATAAGAGATGCTTCATAATCATACCTTTCAACAATTAACCCACGAATTTCATCATAGATTGCAACGTCATCTGCTGTACCTGTTAGCCCTGTTCTTGCTGCATCAATCTTACCCTGGTAGTTTGTTGTACCACCTGTGATACGAGTTATATCATCGGCTATGGATTGTCTTAAACTTTTAACATTATCAATAAAGGATTCAAATTCAGAGATTAAAGTATCTATTGTTTGTCCTAAATCATTTGTGATAGTTGCGTTAAACTTATCCATTGCGTCTTGTATAGCTCTGTCATAAGTATCATAAGAAATACCATAAGGAACTAATGACTCAATTTCAGCTATACGATCATCATATATTTCTTCGGCTGTTCTAAATGCTTGAGTCAAACTAAGTGCTGAGGCTATAAGTGGATCTATAACATCTGCTACTGCCGCGCTTGATCCCCCTGAAAAATCAGTAGTATTATTCGTGAGTGTGCTTGTAGTGTTGTCGGGTGTAGTAAGATCAATATAGTTATCTAATATAGATTGTGTGCTATTTAAAAATGCACTCACGTCAGCCTCATTATCAACAACATGATCAACAAGATATGTATTTATTTCATTTAAGCTATTTTGTAGTGCAGCAGTGGACGAAGTGTCTATTTGGTAATCGTATCCATTATCCGTTAGCCACTGATTGCCACCAGCGATTTGATTTAGTCCATAATTTGCCGTTGCTGCTGCTGCTGCGGCCTTGTCATATTCTGCCATTCTGCCGATTGAATCTAATTGAGCTTTATTCATAGCATCGGCAGCAGCTGATATAGAATTTGCTGCCGCTATAGCAGCAGGCGTTAAAGCCAACAAGCTAACATATAGTTCTTCATTACCTTCAATATTATCGCCCATAGCACGGGTCACATCTTCATGATCTCCTGATAACGTACTTAAATTAGCACCGTATTTTGCATTTAACGCCAGAACAGAATAAGCATAATCTTCGCTTAATCGTGTTGCTTTTTCTGCCTCTGTCTCATAAGCATTAAAGAAATTTGCTGCTAAAGCATTGAAGTTTTCAAATCCTCCAGCAGCATTAATTAAAGAAGTAGCAGCATTGGCCCCATTAACTGATAAATCGTAAGTTGTTGCACCAAGTGCATTCAAAACTAAATTAGCATTATTCAGGTTCATACCTAGCAGTAAAATGGACTCTGCGGCCCCGTCTTCACTAAGAATTAACTCGTCATAAACCGCTTTCATTTCATCTGTTGACGAAGTATAAGAAATAGTGGCTGCTAAGATTGACTCAATTCCCCCATTCAAGCTATCAAAAACGGTATTAAATTCACCGCCTATTTCATCAGCTATAATTCCATACCTTGATGCCAAAGCAGTATCGCCACCTAAATCATCTTCAAATCTTGTATATTGTAATGCCTCTTTAATCGCATTTACTTTGTCTGTACCCAAATCCATTGTGTAAACTATCTGTTCATCAATCATAGAGATTAAATCAAGACGCTGTTGTAACTGTGCTGCATACTGAGCGGCCTCTTCATCTGACATTTGACCCTCATTGCCAGTGTGTTGTATTCCAAAAGCAATATCTCCAAATGCAGTTACTGTTCCCGCTTGCCCTGATTGTTCTTTAAACGAGTCAACATTAGTGCCAGCGCCGTTAAATGAGCTTGATATTTTTGTTTTTGCTTCCTCGTCACCAAATACACCACTGGAATAAAGTATAGCCGCTGCTGCTGCTATCCATCCAACTGGCCCCATAGCAGCCAATGCACCATAAGCACCTGCCATCCCTGTAGCTCCTGCTGTCCCTATTCCTAAAGCTCCAGCGCCTGCCGTTAATCCGACAGTAGTTGCTGCTCCTGCGGCAACACCACCCCATCCACCGACTTGACCCGCAACATAACCACCTGCCAATGATGCGCCACCAAAAGCCATATTTCCTGCACCTGTGCTGCCTAAGTACGATCCACTAGATCCTACCGGTGTTCCTACCATTGTTCCTGTCAATGAATCAACTTTACCTATAACAGCAATGTTTCCACTAGATCCGCCTAGCGTATATGTACCTGTCCCTGCACCGCTAAACCCATCCCAAAGCGATTTGCCAGCACTGAGTATATCAGTTGACGATCCCATTCCGCTTGCACCACCAAACATACTGCTAATGCCGCTACTTGTACCACCTGAAACATTGGCCCCAAAACTCATCATTAATTCTTTGGCCGCCACTTGAGCAATCATATCAATCCACATATCTAAAATGCGATCAACAAAGTTTTCAAAAGCGTTCTCTGAACCTTTTAACACATCGGCAAATAATGAGCCAAGGTTTTTCTCGAATCCTTCGCCCATTTCATCCCAGACTGTTTCTATTTTCTTGCCTGATTTGTTAGTTTGTGTTTCTAAGACTTCAATTCCATCTTTAAACTCTTTTGTTTTGTAGGTGACTGAGTTTATTTGGTTAGCTAACTCAATATTAGCTAAACTCATATCATCTGCTGAATTTGTATAAGATATATTATTTGCTAGTATTTCTTTTGTATTGCGTTTCAATGCTGATGTGTTCCCTACAAGGGAATTAGTATATTTTTTATTTTCTGTGATTAGTGTTTTTGTGGTATCGCCTAATCTGTTACCAGTCGCTATAGATTTTTTCCATTGATCCTCAACTGTTGCCAAGTCTTTTGTGTTTTCAATAAGTGAATGATTTAGCGCGTCCAATTCCATAGCTAACTTCATGCTCGTGCCGCCACTGGCATATATAGCATCAATTTCTTTTTTCTTTTGTGCTATTTCATTCTGAATATTTAAAATACCCTTATTAATAGCATAATATCTGTCTGATGCTTCAATTATTTCAGCGGCATTTGCTAAGTTACCTGTGTTATTGATTGCTGCATTTGTGACATCTTGCAGCATATCTATTATTTCATTTCCTTTAATTAATACATTGCCAAATCCTACTAGCATATTAAATACGCCTGTTGTGAAATCAGCAAAAGCTGCTTTCATTTCAGGGCTTGATATTTTTTTCTCTAAATCATTAATTGATGAAGTAAGTTCTTTGGTTTTCCCTGTATTTTCAAACAAGTCTCCCCAAGAATTACTTAAAGATTTTAATGCACCGCCTAAAGTATCCCTTGCAGCCCTTGCTGCACCTCCAAATTGAGTTTCCAATTCTTTTAATATGACTTGTTGAGCTTTTTCAAGTTGGCCTGTTTTTTCAAGTTGTTTGATTAAATCTTTTTGTGCGTCTGTGAATTGAATACCTGACCGAGTTAATGCGGACATATTCGCGGTAGGTGCATTTAACGCTTTACCTAATTGGAGTGCTGAGCTTTTTAAGTCAGTGCCCATTGCTGTAGATAGATTTGAAACCGCCTCAGTTGTCTGTTCAAAGGCTTTACCTCTTATGTTGGTAAAAGTTAATAATACACCTTGCATACTTAAAATGGCTTCATCTCCATAGGTGGATACTTTTTGCATTTGTGATGCAAATTTTTGAAGTTCTATAGATGATAAACCAACTACGTTTTTTGTGCTTTTTAATCGTGCTTCAAGTTGTTTTATTGCTTCTTCTTGTATTATTGTATTTTCAATTGTTTTTTTAAACATTTGAATAGCGGCAAGCCCCGCCATTGATCCAGAAAGTAACTTAATTGCAGAGTTCATTGAAGAAAACCCACTAGTGGCTTTCTTTGTTTCGCGTTCTGTATTGCCAGCCGTTTTATTAAGATTATTTAGATCACGATCAGCAGCTTTAACCTGTGTAGAATCTGCTTTGATTACTAAATTTACAAAATCAGTCATTCTTTTCTGCCTTAATAAAGTTTTTTAACTGCTGTGACACAGTGGCTCTTTGTTTCTCTAAATCGTCAAAAGGCGATGGTCTGCTTGCATCTTCTGATAACCTATATTCTGTAACATAACTAGCAGATAACTGTTTTATTTTAATTGCCATCCATTGATCTTTATTGCCTGTGGCATCTTGCCAAGATTTAATCTCTTGCCAACTTAGTCCTTTCATACCGTTCATATCTATTTCATATAAACCGCACTCTTGGACTTTATTTATCAACCATACACAATCCTCATCAGGCTGTTCATCTATTAGCTCAGAGTCTTCAAAAGCCTCTCTACGTGTCTTTTTTGCTCCTTTCGGGGTTGCATTAAGCCACGCTTGGTATCTTAAAAACTCATTCGCTAAATAGACTATTGATCCAAAAAATTAGAATAGCTCTCTAATCTTTCATTCAACTGTTTTTTAATAAAAGCTAAATGCACATTTTCATAAATTGACTTAATATCTTTAACTGTAACAGTTTTACCATCAAATACAAAGTTATCTACAGACGCAGTATATGCCACCAATCGATCAATGCTTTCTTCTCTACTTTCTTCCAATGAAGTAGTGATTTTATTTGCATTTCTTTTATTGATGGTTTTAAGCACCTTGTTATGTACTTTATTATCATATGATCTCATTGCCTCAGATTCAGGCAAATGTAACCCGATCATTACAGGCTTTTTACGTTCATCATCTGCATAAACTTTATTGCCTTGTGCATCTGTAATATGTACATTGATTAATTCTGGTAATTGTAATTGTGCGAAATCCATTTTAATGTCCTTTTTTATGTGAGTGCCTTAGCGATTAAAGCTAAGGACTTTGTTTAAATTATACTACTGTAGCAATGCCCGTTCTTTCTAAATTACAAGTATGGGAAATAATAGTATTAGCATCTCCGCGTTGAGTTGTAAAACTACCAACCAATGCTTGAAAATAAGTTGCTTCACCGCCCTGCTCAACAACCCTGCAACTGTGTATTGCTGCCTCGTTTGCCCCATCAAAACCTGCTTTTAATGCTATTTGACCCACATCGGAGGCATCTTTCGCTAAAGACAGTGCCATTGTGCCATAGTCCTTAGATCCTTTACGCTTATGAACTATACCTGATCCAACGGGAGTGAAAGTGGTTATTTGAGCAGTACCACCACTATCCCCAAAATTAGTTACTTCACCCACTACGATCCAAGATAATGCTTCATAGCCTGCTTGATTTTCTGTTGCTGGTACACCTGATACGACACTTAAAATCGTACCGACTGATATTTCTACATTTGCTGCTGCCATAATATATTCTCCTGTTACCTATTTATAAAAGCTTTATAACCGATTGTTATAACTGTTTTGTACCAACCTTCCTCAGCATAACCATTTGCCCTAGATATGTTGGTCACTGTTGCCGATTGACCGCTATAGGTAACAATCGTGCCTATTTTAAAAACTGCCATAATTTCATCAGCTTTTAATTTTGCTTGAATTGACCCTTTGTTTAAAGGCCATCTCAAAATAATTCTAAAAAGTCCGTCTGTTTCGTCAGTGCCCTCGACTGATAGAGCAGTTATGTTATTGGGTATATTCAATAGCTCAACATACTCAGTCCCAGCCGTTGGCGTAAAATCGAGATTCTCACTTGCTATAGCCAATCCAAACGCTGCGACTGTATAAGCTGATAAAAACGCTTGATCTATTTTTACTAACATTATGCACTTGTACCTACGTGTTTAACTATACGTTCTATTCTTTGCATATTACTTGCGATCATTGCGTCTTTTTCTTCGTATACGATGGCATAAGGTAAGTTATTAGTCATATAATCAACCGTATCACCTTTAACTGTGCGATCCACTTCTGCCTTTGCTTTGCTACCTGTTGGATCTAATCTTTCAGTCGTATTTAAGTTAGGCGTTCCTGTACTTGTTTGCCAGTTGCCTTTTAATCTTCCTGTATCTACACGAGTCTTTTCAATCACACCTCCGAATAATTCCATCTTGATGGCTTTGCTAGTACCGTATAAGTTGCCGCCTGTTTTTTTTACGAACTTAGCCATATCAAGGGAAAAACTCATTTTCTTAACCTCACAAAATAGACAAGCGGAGTACCTGCTGGATTAGATTCTATTATTTCCATAATAGTTAGATTATCAATGGTATCTGTCATTAGTGGTTCACTCGTATCATCTAAAATTAACATTTTATCAGTAGCTAAAATTCTAGTCCCGTCTATTAAATCACTGGGTATCTTTTTATAAATCCCATTGGTTAAATAGTTTGTGGTCGTACCTGCTGTTGTGATTCCTGTAATCGGATCTATCGTTTCGCCAGTTATTCTTTTTACAATAATAGTCGCCCCGAACTTAGTAATTAATCTGGATGCCGTTGCTGCTATATTTGAATAAAAACTCATTAAGATCTAACCAAAGTGAATGACATTGAATTACTCCTTAATAAAATATCTATTAGTGAATCACCTTTACTTGTCTTGTTTAAAGTTTGCGCTATGTTGCCGTTATGTTGGTATTCAACTTCAACAATGTCTACTTTCTCTTTTTTTATGGCTGTCTGTGGATTAACTGACCTGTTAAATAAATCTTCACCACCATTAATATCAAGTGCGTACATCATTTGACAGTCTTTCACTTGCTTTGGTATTTCTGTACTTGACCAATGCCAACCGTTTATCTCTAAATCAGTTCTTGGATAAGCCATTGATTGGTCACGCGCAACAATTGTGCCTTTTAAATTCTGCTCAAAACTTCCAATGTATTCAGCGGCTTTGACTAACTCGTTATCTGCTGCATCTGTGTCTGCAATAGCAATACCTATACTTAGCGCATAAGCAATATACTCAGCTCGTGTTGAGTATGAGTTACTGTTTGTTACTTGCGTTCCATCTTCTATAATCAAACCTGCTCTCCAAACTCTATAACACAATCAGCCGAACCAGCAGCAGCCGAGCCAGTTACAACTAAATAATCACCTCGCACTAAAGGAAATTCAATACGCCCACGATAGGGGTTGTCAACGGATACCCTAACCAGAGCTTCCACCTGTATTGATGTGATTGGTCGCATATTAGCAACTGTAACAGATGTTGATCTAACTGCTGTTGCGTCCATATCTGAACTGTCTGATTCTATAAAACTTCCATTACCTAACGGCTTGAATGTAGCACCTGTAATATTTGCTAAATCTCTAGTCACCCATACCTTGAAAGTGGCTTTCTTTGAACAATTAACGCTTATTCTTGCTAGTGTTGATGTGCGTGTATTTAGTTCCCCATTAATTTCATCTGGAGAGTGAAAAACAATAACGGGAGTATTGTTTGAAATACTTACCGATTCAGCATACATAGAATTATATACTTCTTTGTCTATATTACCGTTTTCTGATGTTATATCTACACACCCAATAAGCATATCGACATCTTGAGTTATTCTTATAGATCTAAAATGGGCAGGTAGTGCTGGGTTTTCCATTGATAAGGCTGTTAGTGTTCCTAGATTATTAAAAGTATGCACTAATACCAGGTTAATAAAAAACTTATAATTACCTACTCCACGCCATTGATACTGAATATCATAGACATTACCCATCTCTACATCAAAACCGTCAACTAAAGACGTATCTATAAGATCTTCTTTTGTTTCAACACCACCACTAATCAAAACGGCATATAAAAGTCCATCGGCTTTTAATCTAAATATAACTCCGTTTAACGTACTGAATAATCCAAAATCCCTAATGCCATCATTAGTCTTATCTGGACACCATAAAGCAGTTGAAAATAAATGACCTCTATTTGGTTGATACCTGGGACATTCCCTGCCAACTAGCATTAGTCTGGTATTCGTTGCCGTTGTTAGTAATCTTCCCGCAGAATTAGAGGAAGTTATATCTGTACTTGTAAATACTTCTATATCATTTTCATATATTAGCCATTGTGATGGTGGTACGTCAAATGTAAACAGTCCATGAAACAGTGATACAGGTAGTGATACTTTAGGGATACCCCAAGCATCATTGTGTATTTCACCAAAACCAGATCTAACAGGAAACGGCTCAGACTCAGTTACAATCCTAGGCGTTTCGCCGTCTTGACTATTGGCTACACTAATGAGAGTACCTTGTCTTGACATTACCTAGAAACAGCCTTTTTAGTAGCAGTTTCTTTAAATTCTATTTGTTTTTCTGTCTTGTCTGACTTGTTTATGATAATAAAGCCTTGCTCATTATCTGCTTTAATTTTAATTGTTTCACATTGCATAATCTTTCCTTACTTTGTAATTGAGCGATGACTAAAAAAGGGAAAAGTCACCACTCAAACCTAAATGCTAAATAAATCTAGCCTAATAAAATACCTAAATGCTCTGGCTTAACTACTTTGTAGCCCCAGGCCAATGATACCTCATATTGAACTTGACGATATTGCATATACTGTGCAATTTCAAAAGTAAGTCCTGAACGCTCATCAGTGATTAACATTCTATCAACAGCACTATCACCTTCCTCAGGCAATGCAGGTGCGCGAGTAGCAAGAACGATTGCACTTGGAGAGAAAACCATATTTCTAGCAGATGTCGCAACAATAGTCATTGCAGTAGCAGAAGCAGGTAAAACTGCTTTAAGACCAGGCGCACCAATTACAATAGTACCAGGAGCAGCAACACCAGTCGTTACAACATATTTGGTTGTATCACCAGCAAAGGTAACTACATCACCAGCTAAAACTGTGCCTGTGCCTGTTATAATTGGAATTGAAGTTGTACCAACAGCGTAACCAGTAGCAGCAGAAGTATAAGAAGCACCTGTGCCTTTAGTTGCCGTATTGATTTGAGCTGATTCTCTTAAAGATAATCCAGCCGTATCAAGCAAAATACCTTGACGCAAAATGGAATCTTGACCTTGTACATCAAAACGTGATTGTTTACCAGCGAAGTTTGCACCAGCAGCAGTATTAATCACTAATTGATTACCCGCAATAGGCGCGCCATTATCTTTAAGCATTTTAGCTGCAAAAGAAGCATCGGTGAAATCACCTGCTGTACCAAAAGGAGTAGTACCAGCTGTGCCATAAGCAGTAGAGGCGTAAATGTATAAACCAGCTAAATCGGTTTCAACCTCATTAACTAAAGTTCTCATAGCTTGAGTAAACTGGTCACGCATAATATTATTACGACCAGGGCCGCTGTTATTAAGACCGCGTGATTGCTCACCATTCCAACGAACTGGAACACGTCTAGCTTTACTGATAGTCATATTCTGATTACCAATAGTCTGATCACCGTCATCAGGAGGTGTGACAGCAGGAGTAATATCGGAAGCTGTTGATGCTGGAGCCACGGGACTTCTAACGGTTTGGCCTACAGCCGCACGTTCAAAAGTCATATCGGAGGTAACTGCTGGGATTAATCCAACAAGTTCGCGAGAAACTGTATCTAAAGAAGAATACAGTTCGGGTATTAAGTTACTAATTGTATTAGCCATTGTTTTCACCTATATAATTTATAGTAGATGAAAACAGAAAAAGCCGCACATCTACCGAGAATAAACATTTTGTTTAAACATCAGAAGAAGCACGGCTTCTATAAACCTCAAGTCACGGACTGTTGGCGTATCTGTAAGTTTGTATTCTGTTAAATATATACCATTTTTACAGAAAAGTAAACCTTTTGTTACTTAATCTACCACTTTGCCCCCTTCTCTAATAAATCTAGATTTTTCAGTGTGTGATAATGAATCAAACTGACCTCTTTTAATAGTATTTTTACCCCCAGACGAAATGTTGCTTAATTTCCCTGAGCCATCAGCAGAACTGCCACGAATAATAGGCGCAAAAGCCTTATTCTCAGCTATTTCTTTCTTTAAGTCGTCCAGTGTTAGTGCAGAGGGTAGGCCATTTTGTAATACTTTAATTACTGGATTGCCATTTACTAATTCCATTGTTAGTCGGCTTTGGATATGAGGTATTAACACCCCACTTGACCCATCAACTGCTAACTCAGATGCAATCGCTTTGGCCTCAGCCCCGACTGTTACATTATGGATGACACTATTTAAAGTGGCGATAGTTTCGCTTGAAGTGGACTCTAATGAGCCGTACTTATCATTCCAAGACTTTTCAAGAGCCTCAATATCCCCTCCTTTTCTAGCAGCTTCTTCAATTGCTGCTTGTGCTTCACGTTCCCTTGCTTTTTTATGCTTATCGGCATCAGATGCTTTCATTTTAAACTTCTCAAGTTCTTCTGCCATACTTTTAAGCTGTGTATTAGTGCTTTCAAATGAAGTTTTATAATGCTCGTTCTCAGCTCGTAATTCTTCTAGCGTTGGTTCTACTACTATTTCATCACTCATTGTGTTGTCCTTTTTTAAGTATCTATATTAGCTTTAATAAAAGCCGTTGGTTCTAACTTTTCCATATCTTTTAAAGTCATCGGTTTAAAATTCTTATGCAATTGTAGTTCTGTAAATCTTTCGGTAGTTAACCCTCCATTTCTTAATAGTTTTCCTCGACTACTCCCAATAATTGAATCTTGCACTTGTGCGGGTTGATTCTTTAACCATCCATAATAAGTTTGTTTAGCCGATACTGACCCGACTTTACCCGTGATCGGATCGCGTGATGACCGCTGTCTGCCTTCTGATAAAAACTGATACTCTTTTTTGAGTACTGAGACCGTAGTTGATCTGCACCCATAATGTGCAGGAGGTCTTGGCCCACTGTCAGTAGGGAAAACTTTTCCATCCAATCCACGGCAAATAGAGGATGTGCTGCTATCCAAAGTCGAAGACCATTTCACACCACCCACTACATCCCTATTAGCTTTCCAAGTCGCTTGCCTAGATTGATTCGATGCGTGTTGCATTGATGTTCTGATTACATTCTTCATATTGCGATCAAACGGCGCAAATCCTAATTCTTTTAAATCCTTCCCTATTTGTGCATTTGTTTTACCTTGAGCATAACCCATATTTAAAATATTAACAGTTCTCATTATGTTTTTAGCGGACTGATTCTTATAAAAGTCATCAATTAAAGATCCACCGTCCACGCCTGATATTTGCAAGGGATTATTAAATACTGCTGTTCTGACTTGCGTGCTACTTGGCTGAATAAAAGACGTTTCTACTACACTTTCTAATGATTTCTTTTCAAAACCTGACTCATACTGTGCGAATTCTAAAACAATTTTATCAAACTCAGGTTTAAAATCACTAATGACTTGTTTTAATACTTGATTGATCAATGAGAGTTTTTGAGTCAATCGTTTACGAGTGTAATCTGTAATCTCTCCGTCATCGTGTAGTAGTCGCAAAGTATCACGCTGCATAGCTTTTAAGAAACTATCAAATGACTTAACCTCGTTAGATTTAAGACGTTCAACATGCGCCTGGTGGCGTGTCGCTATTTCAGTTAGTTGAGTCATTTTTCTAACTCAGTAACATTACCCAATTCCTCACTAAATTCTTCCAAGCCTTTAGTCGGATCAACTAAATCATGTTGCTTTAACCACCTAAAATAATCACTTTCAGGTATTGCGCCCTGGATGAATGTGGCAACCATTGCTTGAATGTCTTGAGCCGATGCATTGGGAGATATAAATTTACTGTTTATTTTGTATTCTACTTCCTCCGTATTTCCCATAAATAAAGAGGCAAAAGCAAAAGCCTGGTTATACCCATCGTTTATATTATCAACAATAGTAGCTAATTGACTATGCTTAACTTTCGTATCGCCTGATACTTCTGTAGCTGTTTTAATCTTTCCTTGCTCTTTTATAAATCTTGCGCCTAAACCGATCATAATATCGACTTTATCAATCATTGCTTGTCTAACCAATGGATTAGGTTGAGCAACTGCAAAATCGAATCTCTCACCGGCTGGAACGCCTAGCATATTTCTTGATCCAATGTACGATTTGTTCTCTTTCATCATTGCTACATGACTAGCAGTTACACCTGACATCCAAGGTTGAGACTGGCCGCAATAAAAAACATTATCTTCAAAGTCTGCCGAATTTCTATAATGCGCTTTGTTTTGTTTGCATAAATTTAAAAGCGGCGCGCTATTAATTTCTGGTGAATTATATTCCGAGCCAATAAACACAAATGGTATTTTATTAAAGTATTGCCCGTTGGATTGTCTAGGTATTGATTCATCAAAGATATACCATTCATCATCTTTATCTTCGTTTTCTCTCCAAGTTCTTACATTATAAATATTGGACTCATCCAGGTATAATTCTGTAATCTGTTTAACTTCTTTTTCAACGTAGTCTTCAACTTCCGTTACAATGTCTTCTACCACGACTAAATCAATTAAAGTGACACTACCGATAGTGCGTGTACTCCAGTTAATAATTTGTTTTGCTTCAATATAATTAATAGTAGAAAAGTTGTATTCTAAATCAGCTTTGGATAATACTTTATCAGTTTTAGGAAATGTGACAAATAATCCGCACCGCCCTTTCTTGATAGTTTCTGATAAAACTTCTTTAGCCTGCTGATTCAAGTCTGTGCCTGAGCCGTCAACATTGCTAATCATATATTCTAATAAATCAGGCAATTCAACATTGACCGGGTAATTAAATGGCAATGAGCATAGGCCTTTTAGTGTATAACCTGCTATATCATAAAATACAGCGCGTTCCTGGTATTGGCTGTTTCTTTCTTCATTCTCTAAACTTTTATCTTTAGGATTTAGAGTAACCAGGTATTGTTCAACATCTTTGCCACAAGTGATGTTGTCAATTAAGTCCCAATTATCTGAATTTTCTTTATATGATTTGTTCTTATTGTTGATAGCCATTAGTTAATACTTCCTATTCCAGTGAATAATATGGGTTTAATTATTGGATACTTTCTGTGTAAATGATACCCTAACCCATCAGCCCAGTCATCCAATGAGGGATGATTATTAAATTTTTCAGGTTTGCCGGCTTTATCATACCCTTGCATTTCTAGTGCATCCGTTAATCTACTGCATTTATTTGTGTTGATTAATAATCTATCGTGTGATAATAACCCATTTACACTATTAATTCTATCCCTTACAAATGGATTTTTATTAGGGCAATCTATTTGATAGCCTGCATTTTCTATTAACTCAATGTCTGATGCGGTTGCGTTTGTTGATTCATTACCACCACTGGCATCAGGATAAACAATTATTTTCCTGTGTTGTAACTTGTATTGCACTAAATTATTTATAAAGTCTCTTGTGTCGTGACTAACAAATTCATCTACAGCAATCGGGTTATTATTTTCAACTATAAAGACAATAGCACAACATCCGCCAATGTTAAAATCTATCCCTATATGTATAACAGTATCTTGTGGTGTTAGTTCTCTTTGAGTGTGGTGTTTTGTTCTGGTGAAGAAGTGGTATACTTTGTTAGCTGTTAAACTAACAAAATCCCCATTAATATACATTTCTGCAAGTAGGGGATCATAATTGTCTAATATTTGTTGGACGTATCCTTCGGGTAAAAATATATTATCCCTAGTGCTGGCCTTTATTAATTCATATCCTGATTGAGGTTTATTACCCCATTTTTCGTATATAAATCCACCAAATCCTTGATCTGGAGTACTAACACATCCAATAGTATTTTCTCGTTTGCATTTTCCCCTGTTTCTCTCGCTTATCTTTCTCCATGATAGTTTGGCTTTTTCTTTATTTACCGTATCAATTTCATCTACGATTGAATGTGCTACTTCATAAGCTATTATGCGCTCTGGCCTATCATACGATCTAAAGATTATAAAACCAAAATTCTCAATGGTTATTTTTGAATCTGAATAGTTAGTTTTATATTTTAACCCTAGTTTATCAAGCTCTATTTCAAATCCTGGTATAGCCCTTAACTTAATTAGCGAGTACGATGGCATATAATAAGCGGTATTAATCCCAGGGTCGTCTAACATCAATAAGATTAATCTGTAAATTCCGCCATGTGTTTTAGCTGATCCCAAACCGCCTATAATAGCAGGGTGATTGCTTTTACTAAAGCAGAATTTTCTTTGAGCTGGCAGGAGTGCAATATCAACATTCATTAAACCACAATATCCTCAGCATTAGTAATGGTAACTTTTAACTCGTTATTCTGCTGATTATTTGCGTTGTTGATTGTTGTATTTGCAAAACGTGGATTAACTCCAAGTGTTAAACTTGCTCTGTCTATTGTTTCTTGTGCTGTTTTATTGCCGTAAATATCAAGGCCATTATTAATATTAACTTCAACACTGTTTAAGTTTTTGTTTGTTAATTCTGATATATATTTATCATTTTCGCTTACTGCTAAATTTAAAGCATTCCTGTTAATAGCATTGCTTGACTGTATGGTTTCCGTATGGTCTGTATGGTTTGTATGGTTCTGTATGGTTTTTATTATTTTTTTGGCTCTGTCTTTAATTTTATTGTCCGTTCTTCCTCTAACCCATTTATTTTTTAAAGCCTTTTCGTTGATTGCACCCCTAGAAACATTATACTTTTCAGCAAGTACAGTATAAGATAGATTATTAGTTTCAAAATCTACCTTTATTGCTTCCCATTGTTCTTGGTTTAATCTAGGCATCAATCACAATTCCTATTAAGTACATCCTTAACCCACTCACTCAGCTTCAATCCTTCGCTGTTAGCGCATTTTACCCACTTAGCCTTGTCATAGGTCCTTACTCTAACTTGAAGCCAAGAGGACGCTTTTTCATCCCCTTGCTGGTGGTTTGTGTTTCCTTTGGGTGCTGGCATTTTATGTCTCAGTAAGCCGCTTTTACACGGCTTTTTGTTATAATTAATAGTTATATTTTTCAATTTCATTATAAGCCTTGCAGATAATACTCAGCCCAACTCTACTATCGTATTTCTTCACAAACCGTATCGCATCTATTTTTGAAATGTAATCATAATGTGAAGTTAGAAGTTCTTTAATATCTCTAATATTCATTTTCTTAATCCTTTTCTAAATTCTCTTAGTGTGGCTAAGTCCATGTATTAAATTATAATCCTATTTCGTTAAAAGTCAATACATATTTAGAGTAATTTAACTTATTTTATTTTAAAGTAGTTAAATTTTAAATAAAGGGAGTACAAATTAACTTAACAATATGAAAAATAACAACATAAATAAAAAAAGGGAGTAGTAGGGGTTATTTTCAACATTTTAAAAATTAAATAAATAATATTATAATATCAATATAACTATATACCTTATTTATAATGTTATACCTTATTTACTACTATTACTCCCTATTATGGGTTATATAGAAAATAAGTATACTACTTTCAATAACTTACAAAAAGGGGGTTAAAATTGATAACCCCTTTTTACCCCCTTTACTCCCTTTTTAAAAAAAAACTTACACATCAATAGGTTATAGAGTATTACCACTGGGAATCGCCTTGAAAAGTAGGATTTAGATGAGGAACACTATAAATAATAGTGCCTCTTTTACTGTCTTTTTTGCAACTTGTCATCGCGGATAATGCGTGTTTTAGGTCAATTTGTGCCTTTTTATTTGCCACAGCGGCACTTTCTATGCCTAATTCTTTGGCTATTTCTGTAATTGTTTTATCTAATCTCCCTATTTTTTCCCAAGAATACTTCTCTTTTACCTGCATATAAATAAAACTAACAGAATTATGTTCGTTATTCATCAGGTCAACTATTGATAATTCACTACTATTTAAAGTCCATCGAGTACCAGTATCAAATAAATGTAGTACTTGCCCCCATAATTGATCAATATCTATGAGGTTGTATTTTTTATGGTCAATACCATTAATATCCAACACAAAAAAACGCGAGTTTCCACTTTGATCGGTGAAAAACTCCTTATCATTAACAGTCCCGCAAAAAACAGTTTGGCGCTTAAAGTGGCTGCTACCCTTATCATATGGCAATCTCATAATATCCATATCATTAGACAGAAAAGCCTTTAACTGAGCCACTTTATTCTTATTGAATGTACTATCAATTTCTCCTAACTCACACAATAAATGACTGGTGGCTTCTCGCCTTGAGTCAACATTTGTTGGATCTAAATGCGCACCCTCTTTAAATAAACTAATATCTGGCATTAAACGCTTGAAAAAACTTGTTTTTCCTACATTTTGAGCGCCATATAAAATGCAGACTAACCTTAATGAATCTTGATTTTTTTCTCTCCTGACAGCAGCTACAATAGACACCAGCCACTTAGTTAAAAGCATTGTGCAGTCTTCTTTATTACTATTTAAATCAAGGGTGTCTATTAATTCTTTTATTCTATCCTTACCATCCCACCTACTCACCCCCCGAGTTAAGTAAGCATCAAAAGGATGATATTTGTGTTTAGACGCTAGAGGCTTAATCATATTTTTTATGCGAGTATACGGCATACCATATTCAATAGCTAAATCCTCTAAATGGGTTATAGCTGCATCGACTTTGCTACTGTCATTAAATTTAATTCCTTGTGTTTCTATTGAATAATTCATCAAGTTTAATTGCAACCTAATTTTATTCATACTCATTATCAGTTCAATGTTCTCTGTAATGGCTAAAGGCTTGCCATCATCGTCTACTCTATACCAATCGATAGCGTTATTGTTTAATTCTTTAGTCGTAAAATCACTTTTAGATACAATATCTTTAATTGTATTGCTATCCCCATTTTTTACTGCTGCGTATACTTTATCTTCGTCATCAAACCAGTCTGATATTCTTTCTGATAATGTATACTTAATTCCAGTACCGTTATCATATAAAAAATAACTGCCCTTTCCATTGTGCCTGGATATTATCCCGTTCCAAGATTTTGAATTTCTAAATTCATTAGGGATCTGACATCGTATAGATAATTTATAATTCTTATCTATAATATGCTGCATACTACAGTCCCCAAAGTCCTTAGTAGTTATTATGGGGGTATCAAGAAATAATTTACCAATCAGTGGAGTAGTATTAACTTTATTAACTGTTATTACTTTCTTTTCCCCATTATTATTTATGATAATTGTTTTTTTCTTTTTACTAAACTTACCAAAACCATTAACTGATTTAGTGAGTGAAGTATCTAATTTTTCACCATCAATGTGTGTGATGCTAACTGGCAGTACTTCTCCATTGTTTGTTGTCGGTTTTCCTTCATAAACTATTCTTTCAGGTGAAAATACTACACAATCAAATATAGTTCTTTGTAAATGTGATCCTGATTTGCTCATTTTATCTAATCCATGACCAGCAGCATAAGCAGCAGACAGTGATCTATCTCCGAAATCATATAGATCATTTGCATTTTCTACCCAAACAAAACAATGCCACTTATGAACAACACTTTTATCTAGCCTTGCGCTGTTGCTTAACTTGACTATTTTTTCAGCTTTTTTAAATGTTGGAATAAAACTATCCACATCAGTTACCCATTGATCAAATTTTGCATCCCCATCATCTTTATCAAACAGTACAATATTACTTTGTACCATAGTTTCTTTGAGCCTACTTAAAGAAGATACATCTGATTTAGGAGTCAATATATAAGCAGTATCTTGAGGTACGCCTGGATGGAAACCTAATATAATACATTGGTTTGTATGGCTAGATACATCGGATAATATATGTTTAAATTCAGTGAGATTTGATACTGGTTTTTTAACTGCCATTCCGGAATAAAACGGTCTAGTAATGTCCTCTTTATTACCATTTTCATCTACTCTAATTCCTTTATTACAATATTCGGATGTCGATGTTAATACGGTTATAAAGGTTTTATTCATTGCCGGCTCCAAACAAAATGTTTAAATCTTCTCCTTTAAATCTGACTGATTTACCGATGTATACAGGTTTAAGCCTCCCATCTAAAATCATATTATCTATAGTTCTTAAACTCACTTGTAATATTTCCATTAAATCTTTTTTTGTATAAAATTTATCATTAAACATTATTGCTATCTCCTTTGTTGTGCATTATCATATATCATCGTGCAACTATAGGCAAACAAAAATAATAAATAAAAATAAATAAAATAAAATAAAAATAATAAAACTATTGCAATATATTATTTTTTAATATATTATAACATTTTTAATGGAGTAAAGAATAATGGATTATAAAGAATTTTTAAAATCTAAAGAGAAAAATATTATTAGCTCAGGATTTATTATTGATGAATCAGAACTAAATCCTAACCTGTTTGATTTTCAAGCGGCTATTGTTAAATGGGCATTAGCAAGAGGTCGAGCGGCTGTATTTGCGGGTACTGGATTAGGTAAAACGATAGTTCAATTAGATTGGGCTTACCAAATCACACAAAGAACAGGGCACAATGTATTAATAGTAGCCCCATTATCGGTGTCTCAACAAACAATAAGAGAGGGTAATAAGTTTGGTATTGATGCAAGTTATTGTAGGCATCAAGACGAAGTTAAAGATGGCATTACAATCACTAACTATGAAATGATCGAGCATTTTGACCTTGATCAATTTATTGGTGTAGTACTGGATGAATCATCAATACTAAAAAATCAGACAGGTAAAGTTAGAAGTATGATTATTGATGTCACAAGAAACGTACCTTATAAATTATCTTGCACAGCTACGCCCGCGCCAAATGACTACGCAGAATTAGGCAGTCAATGTGAATTTTTAGGCATAATGACAGCAGTTGAAATGTTAGCAATGTTTTTTATTCACGATACTGGAGGAAATAGTAATTGCTGGCGCATCAAAGGCCATGGAAAATACAAGTTCTGGCAATGGATGGCAGGATGGTCAGTGTTTATTCAAAACCCTAGCAATTTAGGCTTTGATGGATCAAGATATATTTTGCCACCGCTTAATATTATTGAGCACATGATAGAGACTAACATTGTGGAAGATGGGTTATTTGTAATGCCGGCCCAGGGTTTATCAGAGCGTAGAAAAGCAAGCAGAAGAACACTTGAATCTCGTTGTGATTTAGCGGCTGAAATAGTCAATAGCTCAGAGGATTGTTTTTTAGTCTGGTGTTATCTCAATGATGAATCTGCAAAACTTAAAAAGGATATTCATAATTCAGATGATGTTAAAGGCTCTGATACTATGGAAAAAAAGGAAAACGCATTACAAAATTTTATCAGAGGTGACTTATTAAATCTTGTTTCAAAACCCAAGATATTTGGATATGGAATCAACCTCCAGCATTGCCATAACATGGTTTTTGTAGGTTTGAACGACTCATGGGAGGCTTTTTATCAAGCTGTTAGGCGTTGTTATCGTTTTGGGCAGACTGAACAAGTGAATGTTCATATCATTACTACCGATCTGGAATCTAATATTTTAAATAATATTAAACGAAAAGAAGAACAAGCAGAAGTTATGATGAATGAAATGGCGGTATACATGGCTAACTTTACTAAAAGACAGTTAAAAGGACTGAAAACTAATGTTGGATCTTTTAACGCAGATAAAGAAATTAAACTACCTAAATGGATATAAATATTATGAAATGTCAAGATCAAACTATAGCAGAAAATTACGCTTTATATAACGCCGATTGTATCGACTTAATGGAATCATTACCCGATGAATCTATTGATTATTCAATATATTCTCCTCCTTTTAGATCGTTATTCACATATTCAGATAACAACCAGGATATGGGTAACTCAAAATCAAATGACGAATTTAATAAACACTATAATTTTTTAATCGCTGAGCATTTTAGGACAATGAAAGCAGGTAGAAATATATCTGTACATTGCATGAATTTACCCACTCAAAAAGTGAAAGATGGTTTTATTGGGCTGTCCGATTTTAGAGGGGAAATCATAAGAGACTTTATTAAAGCAGGATTTATCTATCATTCAGAAGTAACGATATGGAAGGATCCAGTGGTAGCCATGCAACGTACTAAAGCCCTAGGTCTTCTCCATAAGCAAATTAAAAAAGACTCATCACGATCAAGAATGGGATTGCCCGATTATGTGGTTACTTTCAGAAAGCCAGGAGAAAACAAAGATCCAATATCACATACTCCAGAAGAATTTCCAGTGGAAGAATGGCAAAAAATAGCATCGCCAATATGCAAGCGTA